>Ga0105055_10007258_pt1 | contig 14807 bp, 12 predicted proteins | sample BON03_FD_78090 | JGI IMG/M metagenome (GOLD analysis project Ga0105055, IMG submission 78090) | Freshwater microbial communities from Lake Bonney liftoff mats and glacier meltwater in Antarctica - BON-03 | ecosystem: Environmental > Aquatic > Freshwater > Ice > Glacier meltwater | place: Lake...
GCTCAAGGTGTTCGACATCGTGTTCGCCATGACCAACGGCCAGTGGGAAACCCAGGTTCTGGCCAATTACATGTATGACAAACTGTTCCGCGCCAACGACTGGGGCGTGGGCAGCGCCAGCGCCATGGTGATCATGCTGCTTGTGTCGCCGATCCTCGTGTGGAACGTCTATAACGCCCGTAAGGAGATGCGGTAATGGATGGCATGGCCGGCAAGAAATCGTCGCTGACGTGGGCGGTTCATCTTTCCGTGGTTCTGCTGGTGGGGCTGTGGTTGTTTCCCACGGTCGGCCTTCTGGTCAGCTCGTTCCGCACCGCCGACCAGATCGCAACCTCGGGGTGGTGGAAGGCGATGTTCCCGTCGGAGCAGAACCTCGTGCTGCGCACCGGCGCCCCCGCTGATCAGGTGCAGATCGGCGATCTGTTCGTGATCGAGGGCAATCTGTTCCAGGAGGACGGCAATCCGCGCCCCGAGGCGACGATTTCTGTCTGGGGCACGTCATCGCGCGCCATTGCTGATCATACGGCAGGCGACACCGCCGATCTGGGCGAAGACGGCCGTTTGACCGTGCAGGCCAACGGCGATTACCGCTATGAGAACACAGTGGAATTCAGCGGCAGCCGGGGCGACCGGGTGTTCGTCACCGCCGAAACCCCGCCCGAGTTCACGCTGGAAAACTACCGCAACGTATTGCTTGATCCGAACAACCGCGAAGGCATGTTGCAGGCCTTCGTCAACACCCTGACGGTGACGATCCCGGCCACCATCATCCCGATCCTGGTGGCGGCCTTTGCCGCCTATGCCCTGGCCTGGATGGAGTTTCCGGGCCGTGCCCTGCTGATCGCCGCCGTGGTGGCGCTGTTGGTGGTGCCGTTGCAACTGGCGCTGATCCCGTTGTTGAAGTTTCACAACGATATCGGCATCGGCAAGGGGTATCTGGGCGCATGGCTGGCCCATACCGGGTTCGGGCTGCCGCTCGCCATATATCTCTTACGCAACTACATGGTCGGATTGCCCCGTGACATCATCGAAAACGCCCGGGTCGATGGCGCATCCGAATTCCAGATCTTCGTCAAGATCATCCTGCCGCTGTCCTTCCCCGCGCTGGCCTCTTTCGCGATCTTCCAGTTCCTGTGGACATGGAACGATCTTCTGGTCGCACTCGTTTTCCTGATCGATGCCACGGGCGAAACCACGGTGATGACCAAGCAGATCGTCGAATTGCTGGGCACGCGCGGCGGCAACTGGGAAATCCTGGCCACCTCGGCCTTCGTGTCGATCGCGGTGCCGCTGCTGGTGTTCTTTGCAATGCAGAAATACCTGGTGCGCGGTCTGCTGGCCGGTTCCGTTAAATAAGGTGACAGATGAGCTTTGTTGAACAACACACTGCCCCGGAAATAGAAATCGGGGCGGTTGACCGTGACTGGTGGCGCGGGGCGGTGATCTATCAGATCTATCCGCGCAGCTTTCAGGACAGCAATGGCGACGGTGTGGGCGACCTGTCGGGCATCATCCACCGGCTGCCCTATGTCGCCAGCCTTGGGGTGGATGCGATCTGGATATCGCCGTTCTTCCGCTCGCCGATGCTGGATTTCGGTTATGATGTCAGCGATTACCGCGACGTCGATCCGATGTTCGGCACCCTGGGCGATTTCGACGCGCTGATCCAGCGGGCCCATGATCTGGGGCTGAAGGTTCTGATCGATCTTGTGCTCAGCCACACCAGCGCCGAACACCGCTGGTTCAAGGAAAGCCGATGCAGCCGCGACAACCCCAAGCACGATTGGTACGTCTGGGCCGACCCGAAACCCGATGGCACGCCGCCCAACAACTGGCTGTCGATCTTTGGCGGCTCGGCCTGGGCCTGGGACGGGGCGCGGATGCAGTATTATCTGCACAATTTTCTGGCCGAACAGCCCGATCTGAATTTCCACAGCCCCGCCGTACAGAACGAACTGCTGGACGTGACCCGCTATTGGCTGGACAGGGGGGTGGACGGGTTTCGCCTCGATACGGTGAATTTCTATGTCCACGATGCCCAGCTGCGCGACAACCCGCCCCTCGCGGCGGAACTGCGCAACGCCAACACCGCGCCCTCGGTGAATCCCTATAATTTTCAGGATCACCTCTACGACAAGACCCAACCCGAGAACCTGGAATTCCTGCGCCGTCTGCGCGCCGTGATGGAGGAATATCCGGCGATCGCCTCGGTCGGGGAAGTCGGCGAATCGCAGCGCGGCATGGAAACCCAAGCCGCCTATACCGCGGGCGACGATCTTTTGCACATGGCCTATGACTTCGATTTCCTGTCGGGCGTCTATCCCTCGGGCAGCCGGATCAAGGAGGTGCTGGAGCGGTTCGACCGCATCGTCACCGAAGGCTGGGCCTGCTGGGCGTTTTCCAACCACGATGTCGAACGCCACGCCAGCCGCTGGAATTTCTCGGAACAGGCGCGTCGCCTGTTCGCCGCCGTGCTGATGAGCATGAAGGGCACGGTCTGTCTTTACCAGGGCGAAGAACTGGGCCTGACCGAGGCCTATGTCGCCTATGAAGACCTGCAAGACCCTTATGGCAAACAGTTCTGGCCCAAGTTCAAGGGGCGTGATGGTTGCCGCACGCCGATCCCTTGGGTGCGCAACAACGCCAACGGCGGATTTTCCGATGCCAAGCCCTGGCTGCCTGTGGCGGTGGAACATCTGGAGCGGGCCGTGTCGGTGCAGGATCACGATGCCAAATCGACGCTGGCCTTCTATCGCGCGCTGATCGGATTTCGCAAAGCCTATCCCGCGCTGATCAAGGGCAATCTGCGGGTGATCGAGGCCAGCGACGACATGCTGGTGCTGATCCGTGCCCATGACGGGCAAGAGGTGCTGTGTGCCTTCAACCTGTCCAACCGCGCCCAGCCTCTGACATTGCCACCGGGTACATGGCGGCAGGACAAGGGCGCGCCCTTCACCACCATCGCGTCAGACCGCGAAACCGTATTGCCGCCGTGGCAGGCCTATTTCGCCGTTAACGAAACGGCACACGAAACAACGATATAAAAGGGGAGAAAGACATGGCCGACCTGCTTTTGACCGATGTCGCCAAGACCTATGGCGGCACGGTGGACGTTCTGAAGAACATCAACCTCGACATCAAGCGGGGCGAATTGATCGTGTTCGTCGGGCCTTCGGGGTGTGGCAAGTCCACGCTGCTGCGGATGATCGCCGGGCTGGAAAAGATCACCGGCGGCGAGTTGCAGATCGACGGGCAGGTGGTGAACGACGTGCCCCCGGCGCAACGCGGTATCGCCATGGTGTTCCAGTCCTATGCGCTGTACCCGCATATGACGGTGCGCGACAACATGGCGTTCGCGCTGAAGATCGCCAAGAAAACGAAGCCCGAGATCGACGAGGCCATCGCCAAGGCCTCCAAGATCCTGCAACTCGAACCCTATCTCGACCGCCTGCCCAAGGCTCTGTCGGGCGGCCAGCGCCAGCGGGTCGCCATCGGGCGGTCGATCGTGCGTGACCCCAAGGTGTATCTGTTCGACGAGCCGCTGTCCAACCTCGACGCCGCCCTGCGCGTCGCCACGCGGATCGAGATTGCCCAGTTGAAAGAGGCGATGCCGAACTCCACCATGATCTATGTGACCCACGATCAGGTCGAGGCGATGACCCTGGCCACCCGCATCGTCGTGCTGGCGGGCGGTGGCATTGCCCAGGTGGGTTCGCCCCTCACCCTTTATGAAAAACCCGAGAACGAATTCGTGGCGCAGTTCATCGGCTCGCCCTCGATGAACCTGTTGCCCGGCAAGATCACCGGCACCGGGGCACAGACCACCATTGCGATGGACGGGAGCGGCGTTGCGGTGTCGCACTATCCCTCGACCGAGGCCGACATGGGCAAGAAGGTCAGCGTTGGCGTGCGGCCCGAGGATCTTCTGGAAACCTCTGGCGACTACATCTTCGAGGGCAAGGTGGCGATCACCGAGGCTTTGGGCGAGGTGACTCTTTTGTACTTTGAAAAGGTCGGTGCGGCCGATCCGGTGCTGGGCAAGCTGCCCGGCATCCATTCCGATCTGCGTGGGCGCAGCGTCAAGCTGGGGGCGGTGCCCGAAAAGGTGCATGTATTCCTGAACGGCGAATCGCTGCTTTATCGTGCCGGCGGGCTGGCCAAGACGGCGACGACGACCAACCTGAACGTGTCGGTACACTGACAGGTTCGTCTGGTCAGCGATCAGCCCCGCAGGCAAAGCCCGCGGGGTTTTTTCATGTCGCCGCTCAGGCCAGTGAAGGCAGCCACAGCACGATGCCGGGGAAGGCTACCAACCCCGCAATGGTCAGCGCGTCGGCGACGAAGAACGGGGTGACGCCCTTGAACACGTCCTGAACCGAGATGTCGTCGCGCACCCCGGCCACCACGAAACAGTTCAACCCGATGGGTGGCGTGATCAGACAGAATTCGGCCATCTTGACCACAAGTATGCCGAACCAGATGGCGCACATCGGGCCCGACATGCCAAAGGCGCTGTCCTCGGCCGACACGCCCAGACCGCCGTTCAACGCCATCACGGCGGGATAGACCACCGGCAACGTCAGCAGAAGCATCCCGATGGCATCCATGAACATGCCCAGCACCGCATAGGCCAGCAGGATCAGCACCAGGGTCAGCATCGGTGACTGGTCGAGGCCGGAAATCCAGTCGGAAAACGCATGGGGCAGGTCGGCGAACCCCAGGAACCGCACATAGATCAGCACGCCCCAGATGATGGTGAAGATCATCACCGACAGTTTGGCGGTTTCCAGCAGCGCGCTGCGCAGTTCCTTCCAGCGCATCCCGTTCTTCAGAGCGATCACGAACACCACGAAGGCTCCCAGGGCGCCGCCCTCGGTGGGGGTGCCCCAGGCATCGCCGCCGAACGGGTTGTAGATGAAGAAGATGATGATCATCACGACGAACACGATGGGCAGCGCGGGGGGCAGGGCAGCGAACCTCTGGCGCCAGGTGAAGCCACCCACGGGCGGGCCGAATTTCGGCAGGATCACCGCCATCCCGACGATCAGCGAAGCATAGACCAGCGCCGAGAACACGCCGGGGATGAACCCGGCAAGCAACAGTTTGCCCACGTCCTGCTCGACGATGATCGCATAGATCACCAGAATCGCCGAGGGCGGGATCAGCGAGGCCAGCGTGCCCGCCGCCGCCACCACCCCTGCCGCGAATTTCTTGTCATAGCCCACGGCCAGCATTTCGGGGATCGCGATGCGCGCGAACACCGCCGATGTGGCAACCGACGCGCCCGAGACGGCGGCAAATCCGGCGGTGGCGAACACGGTGGACACCGCCAGCCCCCCCGGCAACCAGCCGACCCAGCGTTTGGCGGCCTCGAACAATGCCTGGGTCAAGCCCGCGTAATAGGCGAGGTATCCGATCAGGATGAAGGTGGGGATCAGGCTCAGCGCTTGCGAGCTGACCTTGGAATGGGGCACCTGGCCTGCGGTTTTCACCGCGACGGTCAGCGCCCAGACGAATTCATCGCCCGCGTAATCCTTGCGCGCCCAGAAAATCCAGATCAGCCCGACCAGCCCCGCAAGGGCCGCGGCAAAGCCCACCCGCATGCCCAGAACCACCAGCACCAGCATGCCGCCGGAGACGATGATGCCGATGTCGATGGGTTCCATCAGCGCGCCCCCCCGGGGCCTGCGCTGACGGTTTCGGCCTCTGCCGCCGCGATCTCGGCGGCAGATTGCACCAGCGGCACCGCCACGGGTGCGTCGAGGTTCAGAACGAAGGCCCGCCCATAGCCCCAGAGTTGCAGCGCCAGCCGCAGGCACAGCACCGCGAACGCCACCGGCACCAACAGTTTGGCAGGCCAGAGCGGCAGGCCGATGTCCATGGAACTGTCGCGCGACCAAAGCGGTGCGCCGAAATCGAAGCTGCGCTGGAAATGCGCCCAGCTGCCCCAGACCAGCAGCACCATCAGCACCAGCACGGCAAAGGTGGTGATGAATTCCGCGCCCCACTGCGCCCGGCCCTTCAGTGCCCCCACCACCATATCCATGCGGATGTGCCCGCCGAGGCGCTGGGTATAGGCCACGCCCATGAAGGCGATCAGCGGCATCGCCTGTTCGATCCAGTCGACATAGCCGCGCAGGGGGGCGCCGAAAAAGTTGCGCCCGCCCACCGTCCAGACCGCCATCAGCATCAGGGAAAACACGGCGAGGCCGGAAACCAGCGCCAGCCAACCCTCGACGCGGAACAGCGCGCGGTCGAGGCGCGACAGCATGGAATCGTCTTCCAGAACGGCGGCACCACCGGCCATTGATCTGCTCCTGCGGATTAAAAATCACCCCGGGGCGGCGCCCCGGGGTGCGATCATTGCAAAGGCAAGTGGCCCTACGATCCGCTGGCGACCATGTCCGTGACCATGTCGTACAACTCCTGCGCCGGCAGGCCCTTGGCGGTGTTGTCCGCGATCCAGGCGGCGGCGGCGGGCGCGGCGGCCTTTTCCTTGAACGCGGCCAGTTGCTCGGGCGAGAACTCTACGCGGGCAATCCCCTTTTCGTCCAGCAGCGGGCCCCAGGCGGCCATCGTCTCGTTTTCGTAGAAGTCGATGTAATGGGCCATCGCCTCATCCACCGACCCCATCAGCGCCTCGCGCTCGGCGTCGGACAGGGCGTCCAGCGCGTCGGTGTTCACCACCACGGGGCAGTTCACGGTGCCGGGGTTCAGGTTTGTGGTCCACCATTTGGCGTTCTCGGTTGTGCCGAACGACATATGCGCATGGGGCGCGAAGGATACGGCCTTGACCACGCCCGAATCCATCGCCTGGCGCACCTCGGTGGCCGACATGGATGTAGGCACGGCGCCCACAGCCTCCATCGCGGCGCCGATGCCGCCGGTTGCGCGCACGCTCATCCCCTCGAAATCGGCCAGGGTGGCGGGCGCGTCGCCGACGCCGATCAGGTTGTACTGGGGCAGAGGTGTCGGCATCAGCAGCGTCGCGTTCCAGCGGCCCAGATCGGCCACGACGGCGGGATGCTTGTAGAGGGCGAGCGAGATCCTGTTCTCCATCTCAAGATCGGTGATCCCGAGGAACGGCAGTTCCATCACGGTGATGCTGGGGTTCTTGTCGGCGTGATAGCCGGCACAGAACTGCGCCATCTCGAAGGCGCCGATGGAAATGCCGTCGAGGTTCTCGCGCTCGTTGCTCAGGCCGCCATAGGAAATGTTGAAGGTGAATTCGCCGTTGGTCTTTTGGCTGACCAGTTCGGCCAGCTTCTCGACATGCTCGGTGAAGGCGCGGCGCGTGCCCCAGACCGACACGTTCCATTCCGTCGCCATGGCTTCGGTCGCAAAGGCTGTGATGATGGCGGCCGCGGCCACCCGACCCAGAAGTTTGTTCATGTTTGTCCTCCCAGACATGCAGGGTTGGTTTTGATCTGCTGGGCGCAGGATAGCCGCTGGACCACGCGTGTCCACCTCTTGTTGGGGCTTGGCAAAGCCGCTGCGCCGTGGTCGTGTGGTGCGACCCAGACCGGAGAACACCATGCCTGCCCCGAAGAACCGCCTGAAATCCGCCCTTGCCGAGGGGCGCCTGCAGACCGGGTTGTGGATGGCCTTCGCCACCCCGACCACCGCCGAGATCGCTGCCAGCGCGGGGTTCGACTGGTGCCTGATCGACGGCGAGCATGCGCCCAACGACGTGCCGCTGATTCAGGCGCAGTGCCAGGCGATGTCGGGGGGTACAGCATCCATCGTGGTGCGGGTGCCGGTGGCCGATGTGCGGATCATGAAACAGATGCTGGACATCGGGGTGCAATCGATCCTCGTGCCGATGATCGACACGCCGGAACAGGCCGCCGGGATGGCGCGCGCTGTGCGCTATCCGCCCCACGGTCTGCGCGGCGTCGGCGCGGCCCAATCGCGCGCCACCAACTTCGGCGAGATTACCGACTATCTGCACACGGCGGGCGATGAAATCTGCCTGATGGTCCAGGCCGAAACGCAGGTGGCCATCGACAACATCGAGGCCATCGCCGCCACCCCGGGCGTGGATTGCGTGTTCATCGGCCCGGCCGACCTCGCCGCCGACATGGGCCACCTCGGCAACATGGCGCACCCCGATGTGGTGGCCGCCATCGAGGGCGCGGTGGTGAAAATCCGCGCGGCAGGCAAGGCGGCGGGCATCGTGACCTTCGATGCGGCCCAGGCCCAGCGGTTCGCCGGTCTGGGGTTCAATTTCCTCGGGGTCGGGGGCGACGTCGCCTGCTATGCCCGCGCGGTGCGGGCGCTGGCAAAACAGTCGGGCGGCATCACGGTCTGATGGGTCGTTTTTGAGTATTTGGGCAAAGAAGAAACGGGATGTGTTTCTTCTTTGCCGGAAATACTCCCGCCGGAGGCTCCGCGCTCACCCACCCGCGTGACGGCTGTGGAAGATGAACCCCAGCGTGTTCAGCAGCAGTTGCGCGGCAAGGATCGCGGTGGACCCCGAGGAATCGTAGTCGGGTGCTACCTCGACGAGATCGAGGCCGACAATCTCGTGGTCGCGCGCTGCGCCTTGCAGCAGTTCCAGCACTTCGTAATACAGGAACCCGCCATGGCTGGGCGTGCCCGTGCCCGGCGCGATTGACGGACAGAAGGCGTCGATGTCGATGGTGATGTACAGCCGCGCACCTTTCGGGATACGGGCGAGCAGGGCGGCGGTGCCCAGGGCCCGGGCCTGGCGCACCGACAGGATGTCGGACCCCATGGCGCGCGCCGCCGCGTAGCCTTCGCGCGCGGTGGAACTGACGTTGCGGATGCCCACCTGGGTCAGACCCGTCACATAGGACTTTTCTGCGGCCCGGCGCATGGGGTTGCCATGGCCGTTGCGCACGCCGTGGCGTTCGTCAACGAAATCAAGATGGGCGTCGATCTGCAGGATGTGGATGTCGCCCTGACCGGCAAAGGCTCCGATGCAGGGGATGTTGATCGAGTGATCGCCGCCGATCACCACGGGCAGGGCGCCCGCCGACAGGATCGCGCCGACGCCGGTGGCGATGTTGGCGTGGCTTTGGGCGGTGTCGGTGTGGATGATGTCGGCGTCGCCGATGTCGACGATGCGCACCTCGGGGCCGAGATAGGTGGCATCGTCCTCGTGGTCATAGGCACCCGCATGGCCGAACGAAAACAGCGTGCTGGCCTCGCGCACCGCCCGGGGACCGAAGCGCGCACCGGGGCGGTATTGGGTGCCGCCGTCGAAGGGCGCCCCGAGGATGGCGGCATCGGCGGCAATGGCCGACCAGTCCTGCACATACGGCTTCTTGCCGAAGGTCGCGATGCCGACGAACGGCAGATCCAGCCGCCCCGATTCGTATCCATGCCCCGTCATGCCACCTCCGTATGCGCGGCGGGCGTCAACGCCGCATCAAATGCGCCCTCATATCAATCTGGTGCGGGAATTCACCCTTGTCCAGATAAGCCTGTTCCTCGGGCGTCGAGGTGCGGCCCAGAACCCCATTACGGTGGGGGTGGCGACCAAAGGCCGCGATGACATTGCGGTGCCGCGCTGGCATTTCTGCGCCGAACTCATAGTTTTTGTGCAAGTGCCTGGGGGCGTCGCGCGCGTTGGCGGCCGCGATGGCCACGGCGCGGTCGAGGTTCTTCAAGTGGTCTTCGCATTCGCAATGTTCCATCGGCAGTTTGAACGTCGTTTTGTACCCTACGTTTTCCAGCGCGTCGAAATCGCCGTTGTCCATCCCCTCAAGGCACAGCGCCAACGCTCACTTGTCCTGGGCGAAGGCACGCGGCGTGCCTGCCCAGACCGAGCGCGTGAACTGATCCAGCACCACGATCAGCGCCAGACGGCCCTGCGGCGATTGCGGCCAATGATCCAGGGCCCCCGCCGCCGCCTGTTCGCACAGCGCGGTGTACCGCTTGATCACCGCGTCATGGGCACCGCCGCGCATACGCCAGATCCACAGGTCGGTATGGCGCCCGGGTTCGGGGTTCGGCCCGTCGGGAAACCAGAACGCCAGCACCTCGTCGATCGTGATCTGATCGGTTTGCATGGCTTTGCCTTTTCCATTCGCCCTTTCCTTCTCGTGCTGCCCGTGCGAAAGGGACGCGTCAAACGAAAACTCCACCGAAAGGCAGATCCATGGAGATTCGCGAGGCGCTCACCTTCGATGATGTCCTGCTGGTTCCCGCCGCGTCCAGCGTGCTGCCCGGCGGTGCCGATACCCGCACAAGGGTGACGCGCGCCATCGCCATGAACATCCCGCTGCTGTCCAGCGCCATGGATACCGTGACCGAGGCGCGCATGGCCATCGCCATGGCCCAGGCAGGGGGGATCGGCGTCATTCACCGAAATCTCGACATTGCCGCCCAGGCCCAGGAGGTGCGGCGCGTCAAGCGGTTCGAGAGCGGCATCGTCTACAACCCCATCACCCTGCGCGCCGATCAGACCCTGGCCGATGCCAAGGCCCTTCAGGAACGGTATCGCGTCACCGGATTTCCGGTCGTTGACGGATCGGGTCGGGTGGTGGGCATCGTCACCAACCGCGACATGCGTTTTGCCAGCGACGACAAGACCCCTGTCAGCGTGATGATGACCAGCAACAATCTGGCCATCCTGACCGAACCCGCCGATCTGGACGAGGCGCGCAGCCTGATGAGGGCGCGGCGCATCGAAAAGCTGCTGGTGACGGACGGGCAGGGCAAGCTGACGGGCCTGCTGACGCTGAAGGACAGCGAACAGGCGGTGCTGAATCCCCATGCCTGCAAGGACCAGCTGGGCCGGTTGCGCGTGGCCGCCGCCACCACCGTGGGCGATGCGGGGTTCGAGCGCAGTCAGGCGCTGGTGGATGCCGGGGTCGACATCATCGTCATCGACACCGCCCATGGCCATTCCGAAGGCGTGGCGCGCGCCGTCGAGCGGGCCAAGACGCTGTCCAACGAGGTGCAGATCATCGCCGGCAACGTGGCCACCTCCGAGGCGACGCGCGCGCTGATCGGATCGGGCGCCGACGCGGTCAAGGTGGGCATCGGGCCGGGCAGCATCTGCACCACGCGGATCGTCGCTGGGGTGGGCGTGCCGCAACTGACCGCGATCATGGATTGCGCGGCGGGGGCGGGCGATGTGCCGGTGATTGCGGACGGTGGCATCAAGTATTCGGGCGATTTCGCCAAGGCAATTGCGGCGGGCGCGTCCTGCGCCATGGTCGGCAGCATGATCGCCGGCACCGACGAGAGCCCGGGCGAGGTGATCCTGTATCAGGGTCGGTCGTTCAAATCCTACCGTGGCATGGGCAGCCTGGGCGCCATGGCGCGGGGCAGCGCGGATCGGTATTTCCAGAAGGACGCTGCCAGCGACAAGCTGGTGCCAGAAGGGATCGAGGGGCAGGTGGCCTACAAGGGCTCGGCGGCGGCGGTGATCCACCAGCTGGTGGGCGGTCTGCGCGCCGCCATGGGCTATACCGGCTGCGCCACGGTCGAGCAGATGCGGCAGAATTGCGAATTCGTCAGGATCACCGGCGCCGGGTTGCGCGAGAGCCATGTGCATGACGTGCAGATCACGCGGGAAAGCCCGAACTATCGCGCGGGTTGATTTTGCAATGAGTTGTGCGCCGATTTTCATGTGTCACATCAACACATGACCCCCGGCGCCCGCATCGCCGCCGCGATCGAAGTCCTTGACCGGGTGATTGCGGGGGCCTCGGCAGAACGCGTTCTGACCACCTGGGCGCGGCAGAACCGGTTTGCGGGGTCGGGCGACCGCAGTGTGGTGCGCGACCATGTGTTCGACGCGCTGCGGCGCCTGCACTCCGCTGCCGCAGAGGGTGGGGCGATGACCGGACGGGGCGTTATGCTGGGTCTGCTGCGCCAGCAGGGTATCGCCCCGGAGACGCTGTTCACCGGCGAAGGCCATGCGCCGCCGCCCCCCGGCCCCGATGATCCGCCCGGCGCGGCCCCGCATGACCCCGATGTGGCGCTCGATTGTCCCGCCTGGCTGGCGGCACAGTTGCGCCACGATCTGGGGGCCGATTTCGCGCCCGTCATGGCGCGGCTCCGGACCCGTGCGCCGGTGTTTCTGCGGGTGAACACCGCCCTTGCCAGCCTGAGCGAGGTTCAGGCCATGCTGGTCGGTGAAGGTATCGAAACGCGCCCCTCCGGCCTGGCGCCCACTGCGCTGGAGGTGCTGAGCAACCCGCGGCGACTCCAGAACAGCGGCCCTTATCGCGCGGGGCTGGTCGAATTGCAGGACGCCGCCAGCCAGGCGATTTCCGACGCTGTTCCGCTCGGGGCCGGTCAAAGGGTGCTGGATCTCTGCGCCGGGGGGGGCGGCAAGACGCTGGCGCTGGCCGCGCGATGCCCGGAGGCGGTGTTTCACGCCCATGACATCGACAGCGCGCGCATGGGCGACCTGCCTGCGCGCGCGCAACGGGCCGGCGTGCGGGTGCAGGTCATCGCACCGGCTGACCTGGGCGGTGCCGGGCTGTTCGATGTCGTCGTGATCGACGCGCCCTGTTCGGGCAGCGGTGCCTGGCGGCGCTCGCCCCAGGGCAAATGGCTGTTGACCGCCGCTCGGCTGGCGGGGCTGCAACAGAGCCAGGACGCCCTGTTGCACCATGCGGCAGCGCTTGCCGGACCGGACGGTGTGCTGGCCTATATGACCTGTTCGCTGCTGGACACCGAGAACGCGGCAAGCGTGCGGCGGTTTCTGTCCGCCGATACGGGTTGGCGGCTGTCGTCGGAACGCACACTTACCCCGCTGGACGGCGGGGACGGTTTTTTTGTTGCAATTCTCGCGCGTTGCTAGACGATTGAGGGTGCTCGGGGCGGAATGCTGCTGATCCTGCGTGCTTTGCAACGGCCGGGTTAAGGGACATTTAACCATTGCGCGCCAATGCTGTGCCGGTGATCCAGATGAAGGCAGCTGAAACCTTGAGTGATCTTGCTCCCTCCGGGCCCTCGCTGGGCCAGACTGCCCTGTCCCACGCGGCGCGGGTGGCTGTCTTGCTGATGCTCTGCCTCGGTCTTGTGGCCTCGGGCGCTCTGGTGCCTGACCCGGCTCTGCGCCTCGCGGTCTGGTTCGTTGCGTTGACGCTGGCGGTGCTGGCTCTGGTCATCACGGCCTTTGCCCTGCGCAATCGGCATGCCCGCCGCCTGCGCCTGCGGCTGTTCGACGAAATGGCCCGATTCGATGGCGACGCCCTGGTCCTGTCCGATGCCGCCGGACTGATCGAGCGGCAGAATGGCGTGGCGCTGGAACGGTTCGGCACGGCCCCCGGCGATCATGCGGCGGCGGCGCTGGCTTTGCTGGTGGCGGCGCCGGAGGATCTTTTCTTCGATCTGCGCCAGCGCGCATTGTCCACCGGGCGGGCCCGGTCGCGACTGACGCAACTGGCCGGGGGGGCGCTGCTGGTTGTCCTGCGGGTCGGGTCGAACGGGCTGATCTGGCGGCTGGGCGCGCCGGACGATGCCGGGGCGGCGACGGGGCAGGGCGTGTCTTCGCAACCAGAGAATGCAGCGCCATTGATCCAGGTGGTGTCACAGTCTGCCGGCCATGGCGCCAACCCCGACGCCCATCTTGAGGACCTGCCGGTGCCGGTGTTGCGGATTGCACGCGATGGTCTGGTCGAACAGGCCAACCGGCGCGCGCGCCACCTGCTGGACGAGGTCGATGTCGTCGGCAAGCCCCTGTCGTCCATCGTCGAAGGGTTGGGCCGGCCGATCCGCGAATGGCTGGGCGATGCCTTCGACGGGCGCGGGCTGCACCGCCCCGAGGTTGTCCGGATGACCCCGGGCACGGCGGATCTGTACCTGCAGATTACCCTCGGCCAGATGGGCGCGGGCGCCGACATGCGGCTGGTCGCCGTGCTGAACGACGCAACCGAGTTGAAGACTCTCGAGGCGCAGTTCGTCCAGAGCCAGAAGATGCAGGCGATCGGCCAGTTGGCCGGGGGCGTGGCCCATGATTTCAACAACCTGCTCACGGCGATCAGCGGACATTGCGATCTGCTTTTGCTGCGTCGAGACGAGATGGACCCCGATTTTGCCGATCTGGAACAGATCAACCAGAACGCCAACCGCGCCGCCAGCCTTGTCGGCCAGTTGCTGGCATTTTCGCGCAAGCAGAACCTGCGGCCCGAATACCTCGACCTGCGACTGACCCTGGCCGACCTGACCCACCTGCTGAACCGCCTGGTGGGCGAGAAGGTGCATCTGTCGTTCTCCCACGATCCCGCGCTTCAGGCGATCCGGGCCGACAAGCGGCAGCTGGAACAGGTGATCATGAACCTGGTCGTGAACGCGCGCGATGCCATGCCGACGGGCGGACGCATCGCCATCGAGACACAGGTGGAAACCCTCGCCGAACCGCTCGGCCGCGACCGGGTGATCGTGCCGCCCGGCGTTTATGTCACGGTGCGGGTCCACGACGAGGGAACCGGCATCGCGCCCGACAAGCTGCCCAAGATCTTCGAACCCTTCTTCACCACGAAGAAGACCGGCGAGGGGACCGGTCTGGGTCTGTCGACCGCCTATGGCATCGTCAAGCAGACCGGCGGCTTCATCTTCGCCGACAGCACGCCGGGGGAGGGTTCGTGTTTCTCGCTGTATTTCCCCGCCCATCGGCGCGCTGAGACCCATGCCGCTGTGGCGCCGCTTGCCGCGCGCTCCAAACCTGCCCAGGCGGGGGACGGTGTCGTTCTGCTGGTCGAGGACGAGGCGCCGGTGCGTGCCTTCGCCTGCCGCGCCCTGCGCCTGCGCGGCTACACCGTGATCGAGGCGGAAAATGGCGAAGAGGCGCTTGCCATTCTCGATGACGAGGCGTTGAA
>Ga0105055_10007264_pt1 | contig 14794 bp, 13 predicted proteins | sample BON03_FD_78090 | JGI IMG/M metagenome (GOLD analysis project Ga0105055, IMG submission 78090) | Freshwater microbial communities from Lake Bonney liftoff mats and glacier meltwater in Antarctica - BON-03 | ecosystem: Environmental > Aquatic > Freshwater > Ice > Glacier meltwater | place: Lake...
CCTCGCTTGGCGGCTTTGATACTGCGTACAAGGTTGCCGCTGACTTCGATTTGTTTTTAAGGCTTAGTCAGACCGCAAATGTGTGCTCGACACCGGTGGTCATGGCTAGGTTTCACGTGGGAGGAAAGTCTTCCCAGTCGTGGGTTCTAGCCCAACGCGAGTTCCACAGAGCACGCATGCGAGAACTTGGATTATCGTTTCCAGAGAAAGTACATGCGCTAAGCCTGGAATGCTTGGAATTCTTGAAACAGACGCTGGCACATTTAGCCAGGAGAACTTGAAGTCATGGCTGAATTGCGCCTGAAAGTTATGCTAACAAGGCTCTTAAGGTTGCTTTCTGTAATCGGGCCATTCGTTCTCTCTGGAATTCTCATGATCTGGACGCTGATTCTTTTCAGATCAATACCACTTCCTTTCGGAGACCACGGGATGTTCGTTTCTGTGGCAGAACGGCTTAAGGCTGGAGACACTCTTTACGCAGATGTGTACGAGAATAAAGATCCATTGTTTCATTATTCCCTTGCAATTGCCCGCTCGATCTCTCCATTTGGAGACTGGGCCCTTGAGGCTGTTTGGCTTGCAGCAGCAGCAGCTGCTTCTGTTTCAATTGCGCGATCAGTGGGACTAAGCACTCGGCGAGGAGCATTTGTAGGACTAATAATTGCACCAATTATTCTCACTGGGTCTAGTTATGTGCCGGGAAGCAGTCATTTACCTTCAGTCGCACTAACTCTTGTTGCGATTGCACTGTATCTGCGTAGCCATTTGTTTGCAGTGGGGCTCATTCTCGGATCTCTTCTACTGTTCAAGTTGGTAGCTTTTCCCGCAGCTTTCGCTGCAGTAGCTGTGCTTCTACTGGTGCCTCGGGATCGAAAGCGAATCCTCAATTTCTTGGGAGGACTAGGTCTAGCCGTGTTTGCGCTCATAGCCATAATCGCTATGCGCGGAGAATTTAAACCGTATCTGCAGAGTCTCACTGAGACGATTGAGTACGCAGATAATCAGTCAAATATCGGTTTGATTTCACGCGTTGTGGGACATGTTGAGCCGGTGTTTGCAGGTGGCAACCTCAGTTCAGCAGTCGTGACTTTAGCCCTTCTTGCAATCGGTGTTGCCGCCGTACGAGATCTCGGAAAAGGTCGCCTAGGATTGAATCCCGCACAAAAGACCTTGACGGCTGCAATCGTCATGTTGATTGTAAATTTTGCAGTTATCGCCTTCACCGGGCTTTGGTCGCATCACTTCCAAATTTTTGTTTCTCAATTAATCATAATATTTATTGTCTTTGTTAAGTACCTAGTCTTTGATCCATTGAGACTCAATGCCTTAACAGTCGCAGGAGCTCTGCTTCTCGGTTACGCCGTTGCAGGGTCTCCGGCACTCACAGGGTGGGTTGATTCCTTGTTGTTCGCTCGAGCAAACATTTGGGAGCAAACACAGATTCCGGCGGAAACCAAGGCGCTCATTGAAGCGGGATCGCCCTCAACATTTGCTCGCTTGGGGACTGGTAATGACCGCGGTTTTGCGCGCGGCCTCGGTCAGTGGTCGCTGGAATGCCGCTATTTTGGTCAATCACCTTTGAGTTCACGGTATGTACTGAATGAGACTCTCGATTGCTTCCCTAATGCGAATTTCATCATTGTCGATTCAGATTTTCGAGAGTATGAAGGAGCAGAGTCTTGGAATGAATTTGTGCGAGCAAGTGAATCTCAGATTGCTGCAACTTTTCAATGCAGCAGTGTTGGAAAAAGTCGTATCTGCGCGAGAAAAATGGGACCTTGATTCCGAATTGCCAGAACCAAAGGTTGGTTGCGACTAATACATAAAGTATTTTTGAATATACCCGAGAAGCGCTTGTCATTTGAGTATTTCTAGTTCTCAACTTTTTAGTTTCAGTCGTCCGACCCCTCTAAAATCACGCAATAGAGTTCAGATCGTGAGATTGTTTCGTCGGCGGAGATGTTACTTAATAGTGAACCATCAGGAGTATGCGCACCCGGAGGATTATGATTACGATTCAGGTTCATCCCACCTCAAACACCTCGACCTTCGTGAGCGCATTCAAACGTCACTTCGTGTTGCTGTTGCGTAGATTATTGATCAAAGAGGCGAGTGTCGTGTTTTAAAAGTGGGTGCGGGGCATGGTGACTTCACTGAAACACTTTTAGGCGCAGGTGTCTACTTTTCCGGGTGAACCTCGGTATCTCGCGCCCCTTAAGGCTTAGCTCGTAATGTTGGTGGCGAAGGCGCCCCGGGATCGTTAGTTCCCGTAGGCTGTGGGTGTGTCGGTTATGCAGCATTGGTCCGCGGGACGCGCTCCGAGCCTCTCAATATTGGTGCCAGTTTTTAATGACTGGGCTTGTGTTGCACCTCTAATTGCAGGACTTGAGGCCACTCCTGGATTGCCAATTGACAAGACTCTGGTCATTGTTGACGACGGATCTACTGAGGAGATCCCGTCAGATTTGAATACAGGGACAATCTCTACTGAAGTAATTCGGTTAGGTGCAAATGTTGGTCACCAGCGTGCAATAGCTATCGGACTCGTCAGTATTGCTAGAGCTAAATCTGCTGACGTTGTGATCGTTTTAGACGCAGACGGGGAAGATCTGCCGGCCGACTGCGAATCCTTGTGGCAAGCGCACATGGCGAATCCTGCCGCCGTGGTTGTCGCTCAGAGACGCAAACGGACCGAAAGCGCTCGTTTCAAGTTTTTTTACGGTCTTTATCGTTGGTTCTTCCGTGTGCTGACTGGTCGCAGACTTGACTTTGGGAATTTCTCATTGCTGCCAGCGAGCGCATTGCAGAGGCTTGTACTGATGCCAGAGTTGTGGAATCACTATCCGGCTACGATCATGAAATCTCGGCTCGTAATTGTCCGCGTGCCACTAAATCGGGGTGCCCGATTTGCTGGCCAGTCTCGCATGAATTTCATTTCGTTGGTGAATCACGGCTTGGCTGGAATCGCAGCATTTGCAGATACGGCTTACGCCCGCTTACTTGCATGGTCTGTTGCGGCGATGGGGCTCTTGGGCATCGCGATTGTTGCTGGCGGTGTGTACCGATTAATGAGTGAAAATCCGCTGCCAGGCTGGTTGGCTCTCGGGGCGACGGCTGCAGTTGTTGCTCTATTTCAGATCATTGCTGCGTTGATAGTAGTATCTTTTTTAACACTGTCATTGCGAACTCAACCGAATTTCCCCCCAATAGAAGTTGCCCACGCCTACGTTTCGGCAAAGATCTCCTTGACGGGAGCTCCTTATGGGGTTGAAACGCACAATGAGCACTAGTCAACTCGAGTCACATGTGGGAACAATTCAAGTTCAGATTAGTGGCTTAAGTTGCTTTCTGAGAGGTGCTTAAATGGTGAACCATCAGGAGTACGCGCACCCAGAGGATCACGATTACGACTCCGGTTCCCCCCACCTCAAACACCCCCATCTTCGTGAACGTATTCAAACGTCACTTCGTGAGGCTGTTGCGCAGATTATTGATCAAAGAGGCGAGTGCCGTGCTTTAGAAGTGGGTGCAGGGCATGGTGACTTCACTGAAACACTTATCGGCGCAGGTGCGATTGTTACCGTTACTGAAATGAGTGGGCCTTCTGCTCGCAGACTAGAAAGAATTTATCTTGCCAATGCGAATGTTCAAGTTGTCTATGATCCGGATGGTAGTTGGTTAGAAAGCAGTGATGACCTTTTCGATCTTGTCGTATGCGTGTCGGTGCTGCATCACATTCCCGACTACATGGCCTTTTTGCGTCTCGCATTTTCTCGAACTCGTCGAGGAGGGGGTTTCGTTTCGTGGCAAGACCCACTTTGGTACCCGCGCCGCACGAAGGGAAATCTTAGATTCGAGAAGCTGTCCTATTACACCTGGCGGGTGACGCGTGGCAACCTTATTGGTGGTTTACAAACAAGAATTCGGCGTGCGCGTGGGGTGATAGATGAGTCAAATCCTGCAGACATAGTGGAATATCACGTTGTGCGCAACGGTGTAGATGAGCAAGTGATACTTCGCCTAGCGAGCCAGGAATTTGAGAGTATCGAATTGAACTCATATTGGTCGACTCAGAACATCGTTTTACAGCGGTTTGGTGAACACGATTGGGCTGCCAATACATTTGGAGTAATTGCTCGGGGAGGCAAGAGGTAACCAGTTGTGACTGAATCCATTATTAAGAGAAATTACAAACGCCACAGTGGTTCCTCATCTATATTTCTCGCTAATCTTGGGCTGGGAGTTCTTGGGACCGTAATACTTGCAGCGTACTCTTCTTTTGCGAGACCTATTTGGATAGATGAATTCTTGCATTACGCTCTCGGCGCGGTACCTTCCAATGAGATTTTGAGTGTTCTTTACAAGTCAACTGGCCCGAATGTAAATCATGGTCAGACTGGCCTCTACATGTATTTTGACTATTGGCTACTTCAAATATTTGGTGCGAGTTCGTTCTGGCTACGCTTCCCAAGTTTGGTGGCTGCAGCAATCATGTTGGTAGGTGCTGTTTACTTTTTGCGAGTTAAGGGCTTTGGTTACTTTTGGCAATACCTGGTGTTGTTGGCATTTGGCGCACAAAGTTTGCTGATGTACTTTGCTGGTGAGGCGCGACCTTATATTTGGCTTGCCTCGACTGCAATAGCTACTTTGGCTTACTACCAAACTCCCCTGTCACGTCGAAATCGATTGCCAGTCGTGCTTTTAGGTTCGTACGGAGTGTTATTTGGAGCAATTGCACATCCCTATTACATTGTGTTTTTCTTCTTAATCGCCGGATTCAGTCTGTGGACAGATTTTTATGTGGAACGCAATCGACTTAATGCTCGTGGCTACCTGACTTTCCTGAATCCCTTCTTGGTCGTTCCAGCAGCGTTGCTATTCCTGGTAATTGGATCGTTCACTTGGCTACGCGGTAACCCGGTTTTCGAGCGAAGCGCGTGGGATCTGCTTGGCCCGTTAGGGGCCTTACGAGAGGGCATTAATGGTCACTTCGGCATGCTTGTGTGGACCAGAGAAATCCCTCCAACCTTTATAATTTTATTCTTTGTGGGGCTACTTGCGGTCTTGTTGTTGTTTCGCCTTACAGCATGGTCGAGAGAAGCCACAGCGGCTGTCGCACTCGTTGGACTTGGGATCTTTACGACTCTGGGGATTTCTGTCATTAGCGCAATTAGCTCCTATTGGATTCTTAGTCGCCAATGGGTTGGTGGAATGGCGATAACAACCATCGGTGTGGTGTGGCTTCTCGCGGTGGTTTACCGCACAGCCAATGAGAATGGCTTCAAGTCCATAGAAATGGTTGTTGTCGGTGTTGGCGCGTACATATCTTTGGTTGGGATTTTCCAAATCTGGGGAAGTATGACCCAAATCCCCTTCTGGATTAGTGCTCAAAATGAAATAACGACGCAAGAAATTGATCTGGCAGAGTCAAAGATTAATTCAGGGGATTCCGACATTGATTTGATCGAAGCTGCAAATTTGAACATTATTCAGGGAAATGACGTTTGGCCTGGATATGCCGAGAATTACGCAGGGTACCGGCGTTAGTTTTTGACCTTGCCCAATTGCCAGCCCCAAAGAATCTGAGTGGCCATGAGGGCCCCGAATAAGGGTTGCGAAACATGTCCAGATTTAAGTGGTCGAAGGGATCTCGTGATCGGGATTGTGTACAGCATGTGCCGTAGTATCGCCTTTCGGCGCTCAGGGTGTTCAAGAACGAAACCTCGGTAACCACGCCCGTAGGACCGCCATTTCGCGGCGTTGTCTTTCCAGTTCTCCTCGACAATTCTTACTGCTTGTGTTTGAGCTATGCCTTGACGTAAGCCTCGTAACTCAAATGAGCGAGACATGTGGGTGTCTTCGTCTAGGGAAGCGAAGTCTGCGTCACATGACTGCAGTGCAGCAGTAACGAACAGCGCAGGGCGACCGACCATGTTTGTGTCGGGAGTGGGTCGAACACTTTCTCGGAAATACTGGTCCCAGCCGCGACCCCACCATGTTTCAGTATTGGCAGCCTGCAAGGAACTCTGCAGTGCTGAGTAACCGCCCTGGTTCAGTTCATGAAGCATGGATTCCAGCCAGTTAGCGGGCACTAGGTCATCAGCGTCAATGAATGCCACATATTCGCATTTCGTGGACATGTATCCCAGTTTGCGAGAGGGACCAAGACCTAGTTTTCCTGGAGTCAGAACGTTCGCACCAAATTCTTTAGCAATTTCGGCGGTTCCATCCGTTGAACCCCCATCGATCACAAGAATCTCGGCGGGATCGTTCTCTCGAACTGATTCCAGACAAGCTCTGATGTTCCCCGCCTCGTTGAGCGTGCAAATCTGAACTGAGATCGGCAAGGTCATGCTCACATCATGCCACCAAAGGATTCGCGCTTGGAGATACACTCACATTGTGCGCACCCTAATAATCGGCGGCTCCGGATTCATCGGGAGAAATCTGGCCGCAATGCTTGGTGAGCAAGAACATGAAGTTTTTGTTCTCGACAGAGTTCCGGACGAAACCGACTCAACTGGCACTATATACATAGTCGGCGAGGCGCAAGACTCTGAAATAATTTACAGCGCGTTGGAACAAAGTGATCCACAGGTTGTTTATCATCTAGCTGCCAATAGCGACATTTCAGCTGGAATCCTGGATGCAAGTTTGGACTTTGGTGACACTCTCATGACGACCATTGCCCTGTGTCAGGCACTCGAACGGCACCCAGTTGAGACGCTTGTTTTCGCCTCCTCGTCCGCAATATTTGGCAACGTTGGTGGACCTATTGCAGAGAGTATTGACGGTTTCTTGTGCCCCGAGAGTTGGTATGGAAAAGCTAAATTGGCTAGTGAGTACGTTATCGAGGCGTTTAGTCACGATCACCCACAGACAGCAATCCTCATTACCCGTTTCCCTAATGTAGTTGGCCCGAAGGCCACCCATGGCGTGGTCTATGACTTCCTGAGAAAACTCAAGGCAGATCCGAATAAGTTGCAGGTTCTGGGAAATGGTCATCAGGAAAAGCCCTACGTACATGTCGGTGACTTGATCGCAGGAATCGAACATTTTCGCAGTCAGGCCGTTGCCGGTGATGTTTTACGTGTAAATATCGGGCCAACGGATACCTTGACGGTTCGTGAAATAGTTGCGATAGTCACAAGGGCCCTTGAACTGTCACCTGAAGTCTATTACGAAGAACAAGAGTTCGGCTGGGTTGGTGACATTCCTAAATACGAATTTGATGCCACGCGCATGCGAGATGGTGGCTTTGTTATTCATGCTAGTTCGGCCAAAGCTGTTGATCGTGCTGTCAGAGACTTGATAGCTGAAGCATGATCCCAGTGACAAAGACGGCCTTAATTCTTGCAGGAGGTCGTGGGATGAGATCGGCCGATCCGACCGTACCCAAACTTGCCCAGCAAGTTGCAGGTCAATCCTTATTACAATGGCACCTTCAATGGTTGAGCGAATCACGTATTGAAAGGGTAGTTGTAGTCGCTGGTTACTTAGGATCGGAAGTTGCAGCCTTAGGCACAGCGGTGGACAACAAAGGTTTAGAAATTCGAGTAATTCAAGAGGAGAAACCAATCGGCACTTACGGGGCCGTGAAGTTTGCCGACCAAGAGATTGAAGAGTCGAGTTATCTTGTCGTGCTCGGGGACGTGTTAACCGCGATTCCAACAGATATTTTCATCACAAGAACGTTGGTGTCTGGCAAAAATGTTGGCATTGTGGCGCATCCGAGTACACACCCTGAAGATAGTGACTCAGTTTTTCGCCATTGGGATGATCGGGTTACTTTTTCACCCAAAGGAACCATGACACAAGGGATCCCGAATATGTCGGCAGCTGGTGTTTTTTTTATTAGCAGCAGTGCAATTTCCAAATACGCTGATGCAGTGGATCTTGGAACCGACTTATTGCGTCAGGCTGCAGCAGATAAAGATCTTTATGTATTTGAAAGTAGTCATTACCTGAAAGACTCTGGAACACCCAAGAGATTAATCCAAATAGAGGAAGACTTAAGTAGTGGTGCATTCGACCGCCGGGGCAGCCTCGATTTGCGAAAAGCATTGCTTTTGGATCGCGACGGAGTTATTAATCCACAACTACCCGAGGTGTATCAGGCTAATAAATACAAGTTGAGTGACGGGGTGGGGGAGGCGATTCTCGAGGCAAATAAAGAGGGAATTCCTGTTGTAGTAATCACGAACCAACCGGGAATTGCGAAGGGCCTTATGGGCTTTGACGAGCATGAACAAATCAGAGCAGCGATGGATTCACAATTAGGCAGTTTTGGTGCTTTCGTTGATGATTATTTCTTCTGCCCTCATCACCCTGACTCAGGGTTTAAGGGTGAAACCCTTGAGCTTAAAGTTAACTGCTCATGTCGAAAGCCGGAAGCTGGCTTGGCTTTGCAGGCAGCAGACAAACATGGCTTTGATCTTCAACGGTCTGTGATGGTTGGTGACACTTGGCGAGACCAAGGTCTTTGCGCCGAAGTCGGAGCGGAGTTCATTCACATAAGCCCAGTTTGTGACTTGGGAAGCGAGCATGTTTGCTTCACTGCAGCCCCAGATGCAATCCGCTATGCGATTAAGGAGCTTCGATGCTGATTGCGCAGGCCCCTCTGCGAGTGAGCCTTTTTGGTGGAGGGTCCGACCTGCCAGCGTATTTGAAGTTAAACGATGGAGCAGTTCTCAGTTTTGCGATTAATCGTCGCGTCTACCTCATTGGCCATCCATTTACTCACCGTTCCGGCATTCTGTTGAAGTATTCCACTACAGAAGACGTGCAGCAATCATCTGATTTGAAGCACCCTATTGCGCGAGAAGTTTTCACTCGATATGCAATTCAAAATATGGACGTAGCTGTTATGTCTGACGTCCCTGCCGGTACAGGTTTGGGCTCGTCATCGAGTTTCACGGTTGCGTGTATCGCCTTTTCGCGAACAATCGCTGGGAAGGAACTCCATGCTAAATCTATTGCGCGAGAAGCCTGTGAAGTCGAAATAGATGTACTCAGGGAGCCAATCGGGTATCAGGATCAATGGGCAGCTGCACTTGGTGGAGTAAATGTTTTGGAATTTTCCCAACGGGATGTAAACGTACAAGCATTGTCGCTACCGAGGGAGGTAATTAGTTCCTTAGAAAGCAACCTTTTTCTGGTACCGATTGGAAATCCACGCAGTGCAGGGACCTTGCTGCGAGAACAGCAAAGCAATCTTGAAGTTGATAGCAGGGCTGTCCGACTAACTCGATCGCTCGTGGACCTTGTGGCGCAAGGAACTCGGGCCTTGCGTGGTCGAGTTGATGATCTAGGCCCATTGCTCAATGAGGCCTGGGAGATTAAACGCGAAATTGCGCAAGGGGTGAGCAATTCGCAAATAGATAGCGCTTATGCTTCTGGGATTTCTGCCGGTGCGACGGGCGGCAAACTTTTGGGTGCTGGCGGAGGCGGATATTTCGCATTTTACGTTCCCTCTGATACGCAAGAGCGTTTTGCTCAGGAGTTTTCGCAACGTTTATTGTTTAAAGTTTCAATGGAAGGTGCTGGGGTAATTCATGAGTCTTGAGGTCTCACAACGATCATGCACAGATGGTGCGGAAATGCATGAGTTCGCCAAGGAGTTGTGGCCGCTTCACCGGAGTATCACCGGGAACGGCTTACGGGAGACACTAAAGCGGATAGGTGATCGCGTTCCTGAGTTACAAGTTACTGAGGTTCCATCTGGGACTCAAGTGTTTGACTGGGTAGTTCCCCCTGAATGGACAATCCGTTCTGCACGTTTGCTAGATCTTGATGGCAACGTCGTGGTTGATTATGAAAACTCCAACTTGCACTTAGTCGGGTACTCCATTCCGGTTAATATGCAGATTTCTTTCGCAGCATTGCAAGAGCACTTGCACTCAATTCCAGAGCAACCAAATGCGATTCCATATGTCACAAGCTATTACAACCCAACTTGGGGATTTTGCCTTACACATGAACAACGGTCAAAGATGGCAAAAACTGACTACCTCGTTCAGATTGACAGTGAGCTGAAACCGGGAAGCTTAACTTTTGGCGAAGCGATCATACCGGGATCGAGCACCGACGAAATTTTTATTTCCACCTACATTTGTCATCCGAGCATGGCAAATAATGAACTGTCTGGGCCGGTAGTGGCAACGGCACTTGCACAATATGTAAGTCAGCTGCCGAATCGTCATTACACATATCGCTTTGCATTCACGCCTGAAACAGTCGGGGCAATTTCATTTGCCAGCTCTCGAATTCACGAATTGAAGGGAAATGTAGTGGCCGCAATCAACCTTTCTTGCATTGGAGACGACCGTGCTTACACCTACCTTGCGTCTCGCAATGGAAACTTACGAATTGATCGACTTGCAAAGAGAATTATTCGCGCGCGGGAGAACGTTATGGAATATTCCTATCTTGAGCGTGGGAGTGACGAACGGCACTATGGCGCTCCAGGTCTAGACCTTCCCATGATCTCGCTTATGCGATCTAGGTACGCCGACTATCCGGAATACCATACGAGTTTGGATGATTTGGAAAATGTTGTGACGCCCTCAGGTCTACAAGGGGGATTCGACTTAGTCCGCGAGTGCATTGAAACTCTGGAATCGGAAAAGGTATTGCTGGCAAATCAGATTGCGGAACCCCAATTAGGTAGACGGGGCCTCTACCACGTGATTCAAAAGAAGAGCACGCCTGAAGAAGTTATGTTGCGAACCAATATCTTGGCGTATTCCGACGGCCACCACACAGTCGCAGACATGTCCGAACTATTCAACCAACCCATTGACAGAATCGAGTCTTTGGTCAGGGAATTAGAGCAATACGACTTGATTCATCAAGAGTTTGAAACTACTCACACGGAAATTGGACCCAGCAATGAATGAAACGAAAGTTCGCGCCGGTGTCCTCAATCGCAGGCTTGATTCACGGTATTACCTAACAGCCATAGCAGCTGCCATTGTTTTCTCTGGATTCTCCCAATATCTATGGCAATACAACTTCCCTGATTGGCCACTTATTAAGTCACAGCCTCCGGGCGTGAGTGTTTTATTGGTCGGCTTAGGAATTGCGGGGATACTGTGGCTTTTTACTGACTGGCGTATTTATCGCAGCAGGCCGCTTCTCTGGATAATTGGATTTTTGGCCGTCACTTGGGCGCTTGTTGTTTCGACTTCAATCATTCACGGTGATCTGTTCACCCACAGTGTCTGGGTCTACGTACCCATTCTCCTTATGCTCCTTCTGAAGTCGCCGGACTTAGCGTCGGTTCGATTCGTTCTCTTGGCGACGGCTTGGATGATTGCCGGGGTAATCGTCTCGACCAGACTGTTAGAGATAGTTGGAACTCTTTCAATGCCACCGCTTGGTAACGATCTAGTTGGATTCGAGCAATCCAATTACTGGCTTCCTCTGAGTGGTTCTATTGGCCCTGCTTTTCGCTGGCCTGGACCAATGGGGCACAACGCAATGACCGGTATTGCTGCCATGTATTTGGTGGTTTTGGGACTAGCTCTGTGGAAACGAATCAGTATCGTTCTGATAGTCGTTGGGGTACTCACTCTCCTGGTCACTAGCAGTCGAGTTTCCATGGTTGCCACAGTTATCGGAGTCGCAGTTGTATTGATTCTTGGCGACACGGTTCTCACAAGGAGAATTTCTTTCAACATTCGGCTTGCTGTTGTCGCAGTCATAGGAGTGCTGGCCGTGGCGCTGGCGTTGGTGGCGTCACCAAACCTCACCGGGCGCACTTCATATTGGCCAGCCTTTGTAAACCTCTGGGAAAGCAGCCCTTGGATTGGAGTTGGAGTTTCCGGCAGAGAACTGGGAGATCCGCTCATTAGTCAGACAAATGCCCACAATATTTTCCTGGACATTTTGGTTCTCTATGGCATTGCCCCGTTGGTCTCCTTGACCTTAGCGCTAGGGGGAATCCTTTATTTAGCGTTTAAATCAGCCAAGATTGGGCAAATAACACCGCTAGCGATCACGGTTGTCTTTTTGGTGGCTGGGTTGACTCAAGCTGATCATGGCTGGGCGGAACCCTCTGAACCCTGGTGGTTTCTCATTTTGGCGGTGTTCATGGCTAGTGCCGTCATTTCGTTGGATTCAGCGTCTGCGCAAGAAAATCAATAGTCCAACTAATCGGGTTTTCCAGGACTAAGTACACAAGTGAACGGTAGTCAGGGTTGCCTGTGTAGGGCAAGAGCCATAGCGCGATGAAGAGAATCGCCGCATACAGCGGGACATCAACGGAACTAATTTGATTCTGATTACATGTGGCGAGTAGTACAAATGTAATCAAACTTGTTGCTAGGAATATCCAGCGACCGTAATCAATTCCAGTCAAGAACAAAGGGATAAAGAATGTGTAGGTCACTAATAGGAGAACCCAAATGGATCTCCTTGGACGCAGTAGCGCCATAGGAAGTGTGGCCAAAACGAGTGCTGGAATATAAGCCAAGTAATTCGGAAACCAAAGGCTAATTTCATTCATGCCATCTATGAGTGAACTATCAAGATAGGAAAGCGGCCCTCCACACATCTGCTCAAGATTTCTATCTGTGAAGAATGAACACAGTTCTGTCACTTGGTCTGACGTTCCGGGCGAGAGAACCGTTAGACCTAGTCCGAGGGCAGCAGGAATAACAATTAGCGAAGTCAGAATCCCGAAGGCTTTTGAGCTGATTTGGTGCCGCTTGAATTCGAGAAAAATAAGATAGAGAAATGCGGGAACCGCAAAGTTGCTGGTCTCATGTGAAAAACTTCCCAATGCCAGAAGTAGTACAGGAATGGTGTAGAACCAAGGTGCCAACTTGGCACGAAAAATAATCGCCATCAGAGCCATCGCAGCTATGGGAATTATTTCTTTGCGCGTTAAAGCGTCAGGATTTAGGAGACCAAAAAGTCCAACCGCTGGTGAGAAAACGATCATGAGCCAGATGGGTGTCCTTGGAGTTCTCAGGAAGAGTAGGAGTGCAGCAACTTGGATCGTCGCGATAAGAACAAATTGAGTAACTGTTGCGATCATTACAGCAAATTCACCCGTGGGCGACATGAAAAAGATGATCTCGCCGGTAAGTCCTCTTCGAATAAACCCGGCAGAATAATTGATGAGCCAATCCCCAGTTGCCCAAGCAGATCCTCCGCTGGAAGCGATATCGTGCAATCTCAATGCGGCGATTAGCAGTATCACGGTTGTTGCAACACATGCAAACCAGGTATTGAACTTGTAATGTCTGCTTTCAATCCTGCTGGTTTGCGGCACCGGCTAAGCCTAATCAAGTTCGACCCTACCGGCATGGAACCGAGTCGAATTTGCAGATTATGAGCCGATTGGAATTCTCACGCTCCCTCCATCACGCTATTACAGAAGTTCTTAAAAAGTTTTCGCGACTGGAGCAAATTGCAATTATGGCAAGAACAGTGGCTACTCGAAAGCCTTCAAAACTAAAACGAAAACGTGTTTTGGGAATCATTTTTCCTTTTGCAGTCGCTTTATTTTCAGAAGCTCGCCAAGAATTCGAAAGGATTCCTTTCGAGTGATTTTGGAACCGGGTACGTCATTCCAAAAATCAAGGGGAACCTCCCACACCTTGAGTGGAGTCCCTGTAACCTGTCGGTATTTAATAAGTATTTCCATCTCGAAGAGCCAACGAGTTTCGAAACTTCGCTGGATTACACTTTCAAAGTTATTGTCAGTTTTGAAGATCTTCAGTCCGCATTGAGTGTCATAGGGAATTTGGTGACCACCCCAACCCAAGGCTGTTGCAACGATCCGACCAATGTAGTGGCGAGATGACTTACGTTCTATCGACCGACCTGCAAGTGCTACTCGTGAAGTCCAGATCGCTTTGAAGTCTCCATCCTCAACATGAGTGCTGTAAGCGTCAAGCACTTGTTCAAGGTCAGTTTTATTGAAGGCCCCATCGGCATCTATAAAACCGAGACTGTCATAGCCCTTCATTCCCGAGCGAATCCATCCCTCACGAATTGCGTCACCCTTGCCAACATTCTTGTCAAGGGAAAGCATGAAGGAACGACCTGTTGAACTTGAATGAAGGTAGTCCTCAATGATTTCTCGAGTTCTGTCAGTTGAGCCATCATCCACGAAGAGCCAGTCAATGGATTCGAAGGTATCCATCTTCAACCAGTATTCGGGATTAAAGCGTGAGCTCTCATTAAAACAGGGAACTACGACGAGAGTCTTCATAGACTGATAATCATGCACCACAGCCCCGGCCAATGGGAGCAATAGACTGCCGGAGTGCGCGTTGCCCTAGATGAGCAGATATTTGCTATTCAGCCGTTTGGGGGAATTTCCCGGTTGTTTTATGAAAAAGCCAGTGCATTCGTGCGGGACTCCTCCTTGGGGGTGAGTGTTGAGCCACTGAACGCTCCGGTCATCAACGAGTATTTATTGGGCGATCCTGAACTGTCTGCTGCGTTGGGAGCAACTCGATCACCGGGTGCTTACATGGCACTAGCACGATATTTCGTGCGAAGTCACCGCACAAGTGCGGTTGATGTTGTTCACAACACCTTCTATTTGCCCCGGGGGCTTGGCGGTCACCCTGGGGCTAAACGGGTAGTGACGGTCTACGACATGATTCCCGAGCTTTTGCCCCAGACGAGGCGACGTATGGATTTCTTAACCGAGAAACACAAATACGTGCAACAGGCTGATCACGTGGTTTGCATCTCAGAGTCAACGCGTAATGACCTGTTGCGGGTCTATCCCGACATTCACGCACCTGTCACCATTGCTTATCCCGGTGTGGGA
>Ga0105055_10007268_pt1 | contig 14786 bp, 10 predicted proteins | sample BON03_FD_78090 | JGI IMG/M metagenome (GOLD analysis project Ga0105055, IMG submission 78090) | Freshwater microbial communities from Lake Bonney liftoff mats and glacier meltwater in Antarctica - BON-03 | ecosystem: Environmental > Aquatic > Freshwater > Ice > Glacier meltwater | place: Lake...
GATGATGCGAAGAATCCATACGCCGAGCAAAAAAGATTAGAAGTTACCGATCAATACATGATGGGGCCCTCCATACTTGTAGCGCCAGTATTTACCGGGCAAAAGGAGCGTGATATTGTTCTTCCTAAGGGGAATTGGTTCGATTTCTATACCGGGGAATATGCGGGTAATGGTGAGACCATTACCATAAAGACTAAGCTTGAAGAAATACCGCTGTTTGTAAAAGATGGAGGTATCATCCCAATGTTATCCTCAGTCGACAAAAGTGCTACAAGTCAATCTTTGGAAGTCAGACAGTATGGTTCTAAGGAAAACACCTACTTATTATACAATGATGACGGCACCAGCTATGACTATGAGCGTGGCGAATATGCTGTAACAGAACTCAAGTCGACTCGGAATAAGGAAGGACTATTAAAGGGAAGTTCGAAGGAATTGAAAAACAACAAATATACTTACGGAAATATTACTTGGCGATGGATGACTGCGCTGGATTAACTAGGAGAAGGTTGCTAACAACGCATAAATGTAGCCTACATACTAGTAAATTCTAGATTTGGACTTTGCCTCAATACCAAGCCGTGGGCTATTTATCATAAAGCACAAATTAATTTAAGATCGTTGCCATAAAAAGCAAACCCATTTACCTCACCCGACAAATTCACACAACTTCAGTCAATCTAGCTCTTGACATTGTAGTAGATAGAAAGGAAATGTATTTTCATTAGCTTATTGGATGAACTGGAGAATATTTTTGAGCTATTAAAAGCCCAAAAGGTGAAGCAAACTAGTCAAATCGGACAGCGCGATTTATTGAGAAGACACACCTAAAAAAGTCAGAACAATTAAATCAAATTTTTATGAATGAAGCCTTAGTAAAGCCAAATCGAATCCTTTCAATGCGAATAAAACTATTACCAGTCAAATGGCTACTTTTGAGGAATGAAATGGATTTATAGAATTGGGATATTTTTTGCAAGGATGCTTTTGCTCATAGGCGGAGTATTTATACCCAAAATTAGACATTTCTCCTCTGGTAGAAAAAATCTATTTCAGAGGCTCGAAGAGTTTAGATTAAAATACGCTGGAAGTTTGGCGTGGTTTCATGTAGCTTCCTTAGGGGAATACGAGCAGGCACGACCTGTGATCGCTGAATTGAAGCGAGTACAACCCGATTTACTTGTTGTAGTTAGTTTTTTCAGTCCATCCGGTTTTGACCATGTCATTGAAAAGCCACATCCTCATGTGGATTTTATTACCTATTTGCCCCTGGATAGTAAGAGTCAGGCGGAGAAATTCATCAAGTCTTTAAATCCTGACATTGCTTTTTTTGTCAAATACGACCTTTGGTATCATGTCATAGTGGCTGTAAAATCTAGGAATATTCCGCTTTTTCTTTTCTCGGCGTCTTTTCGACCGGATCAGATTTACTTCAAAAGGGATGGCTTTTTCAGAAACATTCTATTTCAATTCGACTATATTTTCACACAAAACAAAAACACACTAGACCTGCTAAAGTCAATTGACTATCAACAGGTAAGTGTTGTGGGAGATACACGATTTGACAGAGTTGCGGAAACGGCGGGGAATTATAAGGAGTTTCCTGAATTGGCTAAATGGGTTGGTGAGAAACCGACTATCGTAGCGGGCTCAGTTTGGCAAGAAGATATGGAGTTGCTGATTCCATTGATGAATGCAAATCCAGCCTATCGATGGATCATTGCACCGCACGATTTAAGTCCTGAGCCGATGAAGCGCTGGTCGGAACACTTGTCGTTGAAAGCTTCCAGGTATTCTCAGTGGGATACGGATGTATCTACAGATGTACTTTTTATCGATAATATTGGAATGCTAAGTTCATTGTATCAATTTGCCAGAGTAGCTTATGTGGGTGGGGCTTTTGGAAAGGGACTACATAATATATTAGAGCCGATGGGTTTTGGGATTCCAGTGATCTTTGGAAAATTGAAAAAGACCGCAAAGTTTCCGGAGGCAGCAGAAAGTCAGCGGAATGGTTGTGGGTTTGAGGTGAGTGATGTAGAAAGCATGAAGTTGGTTTTTGAGGAATTGGAACAGCCAGAGATTTATCAGCAAAGCATAAATGCTGCAAAAAACTGGGTGAAAATGAATATCGGAGCAGCAGCAAAAATTATAAATAAGGTGGAGAAACTAGTTTCAGAAGCATGAAATCGAGCATTGCGCAAACCAAACACCAAGAAATGATTATCAGATATGCGAGATTCCATGTGGCCTTAGAAAGAAAATTATAAACACATGAAAGGAAGAGTGATAAAATCCACGGGGAGCTGGTACTTGGTACAGACCGACGGAGAAGTAGTTGCTTCTAGATTGAAAGGCAAGTTTAAGCAAGATGATCTAAAGCTGACCAATCCTATTTCGGTGGGAGATTGGGTGGAGCTGGAAAAGGAATTGAATCAGGATACTGCTGTGATTTCGGTTATCTCGCCTCGGGAAAACTATGTGATCAGAAAGTCCACTCGAAAGCAACATTTTTCCCATATCATCGCCAGCAATCTAGATCAGGCAATTCTTGTGATTACGATGAAAAGCCCGAGGACATCCTTGGGGTTTATTGACAGATTCCTTGTGAGCACGGAGAGTTTCCGGATTCCTGCCATTTTGGTAGTGAACAAAATGGATCAAATGTCTGGAGAAAAAGCAGAAGACTGGCTTCTTGATATTCATGAGATCTATGAGCCATTGGGCTACCAGGTTTTGGAGATATCGGCATTAAAAGAAGAAAATCTCAAAGAAAAATTCAATTCAGTTCTGGCAGGAAAATCTACGTTGATTTCCGGTCATTCAGGAGTAGGGAAGTCAACTTTGCTAAATGCGTTAGTGCCCGAAGCTGATCAGCACACAAAAGAGGTTTCTGGTTTTACGTCCAAGGGTGTGCATACCACTACTTTTGCGGAGCTATTTGCCTTAGAAAATGGTGGAGATCTCATCGATACGCCTGGAATAAAAGAGTTTGGTATTCTAGAAATTGAAGACACTGAGCTTTCGCATTATTTCCCGGAAATGAGGAAATACCTCGGACAATGCAAGTACAATAATTGTCAACATGTGAATGAGCCAGGCTGTGTCGTGATAGAAAAAGTGGAAGCTGGATATATTCATCCATACCGCTACGAAAGTTATCTGAATATCCTCAATGAGGAAGATGACTATAGATAAGCTGGCTTTCTGATTTTGAATCCAAGTAGAATTGGCCTAATTTTCATTTTTGAAAAACACCATGAGCGAAGTACTCAATCATCAGCAGATAAAGAAGAAAATCACCCGTATGGCCTATGAGATTTACGAAAGAAATCTCAATTCCAAGGCTGTTGTGTTTGCAGGAATCTCTGGAATGGGGAAAACGCTGGCAAATCTTCTTGCGACAGAACTTAAAGCTATTTCACCCCTTGTAATTGAGCAAACTGAAGTTATTTTGGACAAGGAGCGTGTTGCTTCAGATGACGTGCAGCTTTCGAATGAAATAGATTTGCAAGGAAAAACGTTGATCTTGGTGGATGATGTGCTCAACACTGGAAAAACGTTAGTGTATGCCATGAAGCCTTTTTTGGATGAAGAACTCTATAGGATGGAGATAGCTGTGCTCGTCAATCGTAGCCATGGTCTTTTCCCAATTCGGCCAGATTATACAGGTTTCGAACTTTCTACCACACTCAATGAACACATCAAAGTAGATTTCTCAGGAGATAATTACTTCGTTTATCTACATTAATACTATGTCAGTACACTCGTCTGCAAACGTAAAAAGAATCACTACACATATTCTTCAAGAGATGAAGGATCGTGGTGAGAAGATCTCCATGCTCACTGCTTATGATTATTCTATGGCCAAAATCGTGGATGCCGCCGGGATAGATATCATCCTTGTGGGTGATTCGGCATCTAATGTCATGGCAGGTCATGAGACTACTTTACCTATCACGTTAGATCAGATGATCTACCATGCTTCAGCCGTAGTACGTGCTGTAAGTAGGTCATTTGTGGTCGTGGATATCCCTTTTGGAAGTTACCAAGGGAATAGCTCTGAGGCATTGCGCTCTACGATTCGAATCATGAAAGAATCAGGTGCTCATGCGGTGAAGGTGGAGGGAGGATCTGAGATCAAAGAATCTGTCGCCAGAATACTAAGTGCTGGAGTCCCGGTAATGGGGCATTTGGGATTGACTCCTCAGTCGATTTATAAATTTGGAACTTATACCGTTAGAGCGAAGGAAGATACCGAAGCAGCTAAGCTTTTGGAGGACGCTAGGCTTTTGGAAGAGCTCGGATGCTTTGCAATAGTAGTGGAAAAAATCCCAGCTGATCTTGCCAAGAAAGTAGCTGAAGCCGTGTCCATTCCAATTATCGGAATTGGAGCTGGAGGAGGAGTTGACGGCCAGGTTTTGGTGATGCACGACATGCTTGGAATCACACAGGAATTTAAACCAAGATTTTTAAGGCAATATGCGGACTTGGAAGGGATAATGATGGAGGCCTTTGGGCAATACATTAAAGATGTGAAAAGCAAAGACTTTCCGAATGAAAAGGAAAGTTATTGATCAACTCAAATAAATTCAGAGCCTTTCGAGGCTCTTTTTTGTGTTGGATATTGATAAACTGCCCTCATTACTAGTAGTTTTAGTGATCAAATTAATACTTCCTTTAAAATCAAAAAAGACAGAAAATTTTCTGTCTTTTTTGATTTTAATTAGGGACTATTTCTTAGTCCTGAGGAAGAGTTGTCTTTTCCTTCACTCGTATTATAAAATCAGAAAGCACATTCATATAATTGATGAATGCTTCGTAAGGAGACTCATAAGGACTAAAATAGGCATGTATATCTCCATCGGAGAAGAATTTGGTACACATGTAATAGAAGTGATCACTGGTCTGTAAGTATGTCCAGTCACGCTGAATATCGTCATCATCAATATTCTTTACCAATTTCTCCATTTCATACAATCTGTCAAAGGCTTCGTCCTGCAGGTCATTACCTAACCAAGCTGTCAAATCGCGCTCTTCATCTGCCCAAGAGATAGGGATAGGTACGTGTATCTTTCCAACTGGTGAGATCTTAGCTGCCACTTCAGACGGCGTAGAGAAGGTGAAGTTTGTTTTGCTGAAAACAGCATCAGGAAGTGCTTTCATGAATTCGAAAATACCCGTCTCTGCCCATTGATGTTCGCCGAACGTCTCATAGTCCATGAACAAATTGATAGTCTCTTCTTCCTCAGGAACATCATTTATCCATTTCACAAACTTGTCTGTAGTCAACGGATAATCCTCCCAGCCTTTATTTCCAAATCTAAAGGCTATATCATCTGACAGCTGAAAGTTTTTCAGCAATACTTTCAACTTAGGGTCGATGCTGTTGACATATACATAATTAGGGCTTTTCCAGCCGAGTACGTGCTTTGCTCCCTCAGTCAAAATGGCTTCAAATCCCATTTCTGCTACCATTGCTCCTATCTGATCCGAATAGATTAGCTCCGTGTTTCTGAACACTTTTGGTTGGTAGCCATTGAAAAGTTTCTTTATTTTTTCCTGATGCTTTTTCACCATACTTTGAAACTCATCTTTGCTTTTCAATGCCGCCAACGTGTGTGCATAGGTCTCATTTAGCAACTCACAATGACCCGTGGCGACTAGTTTTTGAAAGCTTTCGAGTACGTCTGGAGCGTAGGCTTCTAGCTGATCTAGGAACACGCCAGACATGGAAAAACTTACTTTAAATGCTCCATTGTATTTATGAATCATTTCCAATAGTATCGCATTCATAGGTAAATAGCATTTCTGAGCTACTTTTCTCATGATACTGCGATTGGAAAAATCGTCCCAATAATGATGATCGTCTCCGATGTCAAAAAAACGATAAGGCTTCAGACGGTATGGCTGATGAACCTGGAAGTAAAAGCATATGGTTCTCATGGTTTCTGCGATAATGTTTTCTGGTACACATTGACAAGTTTTTCAGCCACATGTTCCCATTTCAATTTTTTCAATTCTTCAGTTCCCAGTTCTTTGAACATTTTGGCAATACCTTCATAGTGGAGCAGTGCAAAAATTGCGTCTGCCATAGAGTCGATATCCCAAAAATCAATTTTGATTGCATTGTTAAGGACTTCCGCTACACCGGATTGCTTGGAAATAATTACGGGAGTATTGTGTCTTACCGCCTCTAGGGGAGAAATTCCAAAGGGTTCAGATACGGAAGGCATCACATATACATCTGAAATAGCATACATATGATCCACATCATCGCCTTTGAGAAATCCCGTAAAGTGAAACTTAGTGCCCATCCGCAGTTCGGCTACCCGGTCAATCATTTGATTCAATAGATCCCCGTTACCTGCCATCACAAAACGCACATTTGGATCTCTATCGATCACCTTTTTTGCTGCTTCCACGAAGTATTCAGGGCCTTTCTGGAAGGTGATTCTGCCTAAAAACGTTACGATTTTCTCTGGCACCTTTTTCTCGTAGTTGGATTTGATAATACTGGCGTCCAACACAGCATTGTGGAGTACCGTTATTTTGTGAGCCGGAACTCCGTATTTTTTGATGATAATATTTTTGGTCAACTGACTTACCGCAACTACGTGGTCAGCAGCATGCATTCCAGCTCTTTCGATGTCATAGACCACCTGATTTACAGATTCTCCTGAGCGATCAAATTCAGTCGCATGGACGTTCGCCACCAGAGGTTTACCACTTATTTCTTTGGCTGCTATACCTGCAGGAAAGGAAAGCCAGTCGTGGGCGTGGATGATGTCATGTTCCTTTGCTTTGGCAATATGGGCTGCTACTAGGGCATAGCGCGATACCTCCATCATTAAGTCTTTTCCGTATTTTCCGCTAAACTCAAATTTATTTGAGAATATACTTTCATCTACGTCAGTCCTGTCGTGGATAGAATAGTCCGTATATTTCTTGAATTCATCCGGCCCAAGGTAAGGAACCAAAAAACTACTTACTTCTAGGTAAGTAAGGTTTTTCCAGAATTTCTTAAACCGTTTTTCACGGTAATCAATAGTGACGTCACTTGCGTTGACAAAATCCGCCAGCGGTTCTTCGTCACCCCACAGTTTAGGTACTACAAATATGATGTCTTGTTTATGATGAGCCAATCCCTTGACCAAACCATAGCACGCTGTTCCAAGACCTCCAGAAATATGTGGTGGGAATTCCCACCCAAACATTAGCACCTTCATAAAAGTCTATTATATCTTTTTGACCAAATCCATTATTCTAAGCAATTCAGATACGCTCCAAGCCTGCGAAATCGAACCTTTTGGACGATGTGGCGGGTCTCCGTCGTATATTTCTGCTACTGCACCCACTCCATATTGCGTCATTACGCCATCAAAACCTTTCACGATTTTTTGAATAAAATTCGCTCCCGATTTCCCATGTAGCCTGATATATCCTTCTACAAAATGCCCTAGAGGCCAAACCCATACGGTACCATTATGGTAAGCCTGATCTCTACTGATCTGGTCACCAAAGTAGTACCCTTTGTAATCAGGATCATCAGGAGAAAGTGAGCGCATTCCCCTTGTGGTGAGAAGTTTTGATTTTGCCGTCTCAAGTACCTTATCACATTTCTCATCACTGAGCATCACATATGGTAAGGAGGTCGCAAAAATCATATTTGGACGTATTGCCCAATCTTTTTCATCTCCGTTTACATAATCTGCCAAATAGCCATGTTCGTCAGACCAAAACTCTGTCTCGAAACTCCCCTTAACTTTTGCAGCATAATTTGTAGCATCCTCATCTCCCGTCAGTTCATTGTAAAAACAGAGCGCATTGTACCAAAGCGCTTGAATTTCCACCGGGCAGCCTATTCTTGGAGTCACTGGCCCATCCGGCGTCACTGCGTCCATCCATGTAAGTGCCTTTCCCTCTTCACCTCCGTAAACTAGACCATTTTCCTGGACATGTATATTAAAGTCTGTTCCCTTAATATAACCATCGATGATACCCTTCATTTTTCCTAGGTATCGATCTTTTATTGTTTTACTGTCTCCAGTATAGATTAGATATTGTTGCAATGCCCAGAAGTACCATAGTGGGGCATCTATGGAATTCATATTGGTCATCACTCCGCTACCTACATTAGGGAAAAGAGGACCCCTCAAGTCACGGGACATGGTGTCCATGATATCTAGAAAAGTTTTTGAATCACCTGTTGTAAGTGTAAGGCCAGGAGCTGCTACAAAAGTGTCTCTTCCCCACCAGCCAAACCATGGGTAGCCAGCTATTACTCTTGTGTCCCCATCACGCTTTCTTAGAAATTGTCCAGCTGAGTTTTTAAGACAGTTCACAAAATTACTCCTGGGGATTCTTCTTGCGATTTCTTTTTCGAAAGCATTTTCTCGTGTTTTTGGGTCTGCCTCTGTCAGTCCTGCTGAGAATATGACAGATTCGCCTTTTTCTATCTCAAACTCGAAATATCCAGGGACGTACAAGTCTTCCTGATAATCATATCCTCGCTCACGCTCTAGAATATACTCTATATTATAATACCAATCTGGCGCAGGGACAAAATCTACTTTCTTGGAAACTTGCAAGTAAAGCGGGTCATATGCTTCGTAAAGATGGAAAACTGCGCCATTGAGAGCTTTCTTGTATTTCGTATTTATAAAAGTGTTTGCCTTACTTAGATCGTGATAGCCTCTAAATGCCAAAAATGGTTGGACACGTATTTTGGTCGGTGAGTGCGCATCCAGCAGGGTATAGCGAATCATCAATCGATCTCTGTTTGTATCCAAGATCAATTCTTTTTGCAATAGCACGCCACCTACACGGTAGGTCAATTTCGGTATAGGCTCAGAATCAAAATCCTCCAGATATTTATGGCCTCTTGGAGAATAGTTACCGGGAAATTTACTGATACCTAAATTAAAACTTGCTCCATGCTGAATTACCGTTTCATGCACGGTAGATAGCATTACATGGTTTTGAGTGTCTATTTGAGGCTGTGGAGCTACCAGTAGGCCATGGTATTTTCTAGTGTTGCAGCCAATAATTGAAGTGCTAATATATGTGCCTGACCGATTTGTTCTGATTATTTCTCTGTCGAGAGAGTAATTCAGATTGACTAGTTGTGTTTTATCGAAATGGATATAACTCATATGGGAAAAATTCTATGTTGCTAAAAATAGAGTTTTGCACCGATAAGAAAAATGAAATGGAAAAAAATATAGGTTATGTTTCCATAACATTTTGCTTTTGTAGAGAAAATCAGGAATGAATCGCTTCTTTTTGGATTTCTTCAAAATTTCTTAGCGATTCTTCAAATTTCATCAAGTAGCTTTTTACCATTCTACTATTGATGGGTTTTATCTGAGGAAATTTTGGCGAAGTTTTGAACAAAGTAAACATCTGAAGTTGGTTTAGTTCTTGCAGGATTTATCAAATGCTGTGCCAACAGAAGTTTTAACAATAAAAAAGCCCCTCAATTATGAGGGGCTTTTGGGGTGAAAGACCGGGTTCGAACCGGCGACCTCTGGATCCACAAACCAGCGCTCTAACCAACTGAGCTACAATCACCATTTATCCTTTTGAACTAGTTTCTTCCAAATGGTCTGCAAAAGTAATAATTATGATGAATCAGCGCAAGATGATTTCTAAAAATTTCTAGAAAAATTAAGACGTTCACCTTTTTTGTCCTCATGGAACGCTCCGTTTTCGAACGCTAAATGTCCGGAAACGACTGTGTGTGTGACTTTTGACTGAAAGGTGTGTCCTTCAAAAGGTGACCAGCCACACTTGGATAAAATATTTTCTTTAGTGACTTTCCATGGATTATTTAGGTCTACCAATACCAAATCAGCATAATATCCGGCTCTGATGAACCCTCTTTCCTTTATATGAAACAGCGTTGCCACATTATGACACATTTTCAGTGCGATTTTTTCTAGACTGATTTTGCCTTGGTGATAGAAGTCAAGCATGGCTACTAAACTGTGCTGATTAAGTGGTCCGCCAGAAGGAGCTTTAGTATAAACCTGTGCTTTTTCTTCCAGCGTATGTGGCGCATGATCTGTGGCGACTACGTCAATGGTGCCGTCAAGCACTGCATTAAAAATGGCTTCTCGATCTTTTGCTGTTTTTATAGCAGGATTCCATTTGATCAGATTTCCTTTGGTATCATAATCTGCCTCAGAAAACCACATGTGATGGATGCAGGCTTCAGCAGTGATTTTCTTCTCCTCCAGCGGAATACTGTTGGTGAAAAGCTCCAGCTCTTTCGCAGTACTGATATGAAGAATGTGAAGACGAGTGCCGTGTTTTTTTGCCATGGCCACAGCACGACTGGACGCATCATAGCAAGCCTCCTCAGATCTGATCTTTGGATGAAACTTCACAGGGATGTCGTCACCATAGATGGATTTGAACTCATCTAGATTGGCTTTAATGATTTCGTCGTTTTCGCTGTGGATTGCGATGATTGCTTTACACTCTTTAAATATTCCTTCTAAAGATTCAATATTATCCACTACCATATTTCCAGTAGAGGAGCCTTGGAAAATCTTTAATCCACACACTTCTTCGAAATTAATCTTCATGATCTCATCCAGATTGCTATTTGTCGCTCCCATGAAAAAAGAATAATTGGCCAAAGATACTTCTGAAGCTCTTTCGTATTTCTGCTCTAGCAATTCGACAGTTGTTGCTTGTGGAATTGTGTTTGGCATTTCCATATAAGTGGTAGTACCGCCCGCGACGCCGGCTTTTGCCTCAGTATAGATCTCGGCTTTGTGCGTAAGTCCAGGTTCTCTGAAGTGTACCTGATCGTCAATTAGTCCTGGGAAAAGGTGTTTTCCAGTAGCGTCAATATGGATGTCAGCCTTCTCTCCGCTGAGATCTTCTCCCAGTTTTGAGATTCTTCCATTTTCTACTAGCACATCGCCCGGACTTATCCGGCCTTCATTGACTATATTTGCACCGGTGATCAGAATACTTTTCATCATTAATCCATTTAGGGTTTTACTATTTCTACCAAAATTAACGAATCATGAGCAATGAGGCCTCAACTTTTGAAGCATTTAAGCTAAATCGACAGCTATTGAATGCAGTGGCAGATGCTGGCTATGTTCATCCTACACCTATCCAAGAAAAAGCGATACCATTAGCTCTTGCTGGGCATGATGTGTTGGGGATTGCTCAGACGGGCACTGGAAAAACTGCTGCTTATGTTTTGCCACTTCTCATGAAAGTGAAATATGCGCAAGGGGATCATGCTAGAGCAGTGATTTTAGCGCCTACGCGAGAATTAGTAATGCAGATAGCAGAAGTAGTGTTGCAAATGGCCGCACATACGGACTTGAGGATGGTGGCACTATTCGGAGGGTTGGGGCCAAAGACGCAGATAGAAACCTTGGAGAAAGGGGTTGATATTATTGTCTCTACGCCAGGGAGATTTCTGGATATTTATAGAAAAGGAAAGATCCCTACTAAAGAAATTAAAACGTTGGTTTTGGATGAAGCAGACAAAATGATGGATATGGGCTTTATGCCTCAGATCCGATCGATTTTGGAAATTATCCCTGTGAAAAGACAGAATTTACTCTTCTCAGCAACTTTTGGTGAGCGAATTGATCGCTTTGCGGCTGAGTTTTTAGAATTCCCGGAGCGAGTAGAAGTTACTCCTCAGGCTACCACCGCAGAGACTATTGCGCAGGTTAAATACCTAGTGCCCAATATTAGAACAAAACTTAACCTTCTTGCACAGCTTTTTAAGAATGAAGAGGTCAATAGAGCGATCATATTCACTCGATCCAGAAGAAATGCAGAAGAGGTTTTTGCATTTTTAAACAACCGAAATTTCGGTGAAGTCAGAGTAATTCATGCGAATAAAGGTCAGAATACCCGGATCAATTCTATTGAAGATTTTAAAGGTGGAGAAGTTCGGATTTTGGTAGCTACGGATGTGGCTTCCAGAGGATTGGATGTGACGATGGTTTCCCACGTGATCAACTTTGATGTGCCATTGATCTATGAGGATTATGTGCATAGAATCGGCAGAACAGGAAGAGCTGAGAAGGAAGGCAAGGCAATCAGTTTTGTAAATCCTGCGGAGACTTATCACTTCGAAAAGATTGAAGAGATCATACGTATGAAGGTGGAAGAATCACAAATCCCTGATGACGTGGACGTGACCGTGACTCCCTATGAGGAGAAGCAAGCCTATGCACGGGAACTCGATCGCTTACTGCAGAGAGATAATCCAGATTATAAGGGAGCGTTTCATGAGAAGAAGGCACTGCCAAGCGCTCACCCTCATAAAGAAAAAGAAGAGGAGAAAAAACGTGGTAACAAGAACTCAAAGGCGAAGACGAACCGAAACCAGCTGAAGACTAAGAATCAGAAGAATAAGGGTAAGTAGGCTGTGTTATTTACAGGTAATTGATTTTTACCTTTTTTATAAAACATAAAAAAACCCGGTTCATCTCGAACCGGGTTTTTCAATATCTTGATACTAATATCTAACTACTCGTTACTTTTTCTGCCCCATATAATCGACAACAAAATAGCTCATCACGCGCACTCCGAGTGTAAATCCACCTTCGTCTATATAGAATCCAGGCGTGTGATGTGATGGAGTGGTAACTGGATCGCCTCCTTTTTTCATGCCTCCGAGGTTGATGAATAGACCTGGTTTTTCTCTTTGGAAAAAGCTGAAATCTTCCGCTCCTGTCACGGGATCCATATAGATCACATTTTCTTCACCTGCTGCCGCTTGTAATGTTGGTAGCATTTCTTGCGTCAGTTCAGGGTTATTCACCGTGGAAGGATAAAGTTTTTTAATTTGTAAATCCACAGTGGCTCCAGCACTTGCTGCAATATTGGTTACGATCTCAGTGATTCTTCTATGTACCAAGGTTTGTTGCTCCTCTCCGAAAGTTCGGATCGTACCTATCATCTCGACTTCTTCTGGGATAATATTATTACGAATTCCGCCATGAATAGCTCCTATAGTCACCACTGCTGGGTTTTGGGTGATATTCACATTTCTGGAAAGTATAGTCTGTAGTCCCATGATGATCTGCGAGCTGGTCACTATTGGATCTACACTTGACCAGGGATAAGCACCATGGGCTTGGCGGCCTTTGACAATAATGCCTAAATTATCCACGGCTGCCATCGCAGGGCCTGATCTGTAACCGATCTTTCCAACTTCCATTTGCGAAGCAATATGTAATCCGAAAACTGCGTCCACATCATCCATTACGCCTTCTTTTACCATGAGCTCCGCTCCGGCGATTTCAGCATCGTAAACTCCTTCTTCAGCAGGCTGGAAAATGAACTTCACTGTTCCTTCCAGATCATCTTTCATACTAGCGAGGACTTCTGCCACACCCATAAGTATGGCCACATGCGTATCATGACCACAAGCATGCATCACGCCGGTTTCCTGACCATTGTAAGTTGCGGTATTTACAGATTTGAATGGTAAATCGTTTCGCTCAGTCACTGGAAGCGCATCCATGTCTGCACGAAGTGCAACAGTAGGTCCGGGCTTACCGCCTTTCAATACTCCAACTACACCAGTCACAGCTACATTTTCGGTGACTTCTATTCCAAGTGAACGAAGATGATCTGCTATTTTCTTAGCAGTTCGTACTTCCTGATTTCCCAACTCTGGATGCATGTGAATGTCTCGGCGCCACTCAATCACTTTTGATTCGATTGAATTTGCCTTGGTGTCGATAACTGGACGGAGTTCTGATTGTGCAAAAAGAGTTCCTGATCCGATCATCATCGGAACAAGAAGTAGGGGACGTAAAAGGTTTTTCATGGTCGGTTGTTTGACTTGTTGTTATTCAAATTTAGAAAAATGTCCTAATGCTCAAGCTTTTTATACTAAGGAGATGGAAAACTCTTTTCGAAAAGAACTATTTCGGATGAAATGGGTTTTGCATGGTACTATCATAAATCAAAAACATGTTTATGAGCTTTTATGCAAGTAAGGTCACAAAGATGTTTGAAATCTGGTAATAAGGGGATTTAGGCATCTTAGGTCTTCCAGCCTCTAAAGTTAAGAAACTATGGCTGCTGGCATTAGTGCGAAAAACTAGAATAAAGAAAATATGCAACTCAATAATCAGATAGCTGTAGTCACTGGCGTCAGCAAAGGAATCGGACTGGAAGTAGTCAAATTGTTAATCGAAAAAGGAACTGTTGTTGCGGGCTGGGGAAGAAATGCGCCGGATTTTCAGCATGAAAATTTTCATTTTTTCACCTGTGATGTTTCTAAGGAAGATTCAGTGGAAAATGCCTTCCAGGAAACGACAGGCAAACTGGGCACAGATATCAGAATTCTTGTCAACAATGCTGGATTTGGGGTAGCTGGAGATACGGAAACTTTTTCTACAGAAGACTGGAAAGCCATGTTTGATACCAATGTCCATGGGATTTTCTACACGGTAAAACGATTGATTCCTGGAATGAAAGCAGCTGATGAAGGACATATACTGAATGTGGCATCCATTGCAGGGTTAAACGGAGTAAACAAATTTGCTGGATACGTCGGGACGAAGCATGCTGTTCGTGGGATTTCTCACTCTCTTTATATGGAGCTTAGGGATTTTGGAATCAAGGTTTCCACTATTTTCCCGGGTTCCATTCAAACCAATTTCTTCGATGATATCGAAGGTGCCAGTGCCAACGAAAATATGATGAGACCGATCGATGTAGCAACTACGATGGTGCAAACATTAGAAACTCATCCAAATTACTTTGTAGCCGATGTGGAGTGC
>Ga0105055_10007274_pt1 | contig 14778 bp, 12 predicted proteins | sample BON03_FD_78090 | JGI IMG/M metagenome (GOLD analysis project Ga0105055, IMG submission 78090) | Freshwater microbial communities from Lake Bonney liftoff mats and glacier meltwater in Antarctica - BON-03 | ecosystem: Environmental > Aquatic > Freshwater > Ice > Glacier meltwater | place: Lake...
CGCCGATGGTGAGCCGATCCCCGGATACACGTTACAAGAGTGCAAGCTCATGGTCGGTGATAGTCTGGAGCGTGCGGTCGAGTGGCAGACGACCAGCGATCTCTCCGCACTCGTTGGACAGGCCGTTCGTCTTCGTTTCGTCATGAGCGATGCTGATATCTTCGCACTCCGGTTTCAGGACTGAGTGTCCGCTTTCTTTTTAACCCTCCGCATAATATGAAATCACTCCTGCTTCTTCCTCTGTTGGCCGTAATTTGCTCGGCCAATCCCATCAACATTGAATCGCGCCGAGAATTGATGGTCGATCACTACCTGATCGACCAATTAGACGGTGCGGAATTGCGACCGCAAGTGCCGATCGATCGCGGTGTGGCGATCCCCTTTGATCTCCCGCATGAAGGTGCTTTCAGTGGTTACGTTTCGATTGTCACTTTGCCGGACGGAAGTTTCCGCGCCTATTATCGTGCTCTCCCCCTGGCTGGTGAGGATGGGTCGGATAAGGAGGCGACGGCCTATGCGGAATCGGCTGATGGGGTTCATTGGACGAAGCCGGCGAATAACATCGTGCTGCAACACGCTGCCCCGGCGACGCATAATTTTTCAGTATTCTACGATACGAAACCGGGCGTGCCGGATGATGAGCGTTGGAAGGGAATCGGTGGGACGAATACAGAGGGTCTTATCCGTTTTGTTTCTGCCGACGGGATTGAATGGCGTAAAATGATGGGCGATGAGCGGATGCTCCCGCCGCATGAAGGTTACCGCTACGATTCTCAGAATCTCGTTTTCTGGTCGGAAACCGAAGGCAAATACCTGTGCTATTATCGGAACTTCAGGGAGATCGAAGGAATGGGTCGCGTGCGCTGGATCTCTCGCGCGAGCAGTCCAGATTTCATTCATTGGACCGACGAAGGAGAGATGAGCTTCCGCTCGGCAGATGGTGGGGAAGTCCCTCCCGAGCATCTTTATACCAATCAGACCGGGGCTTACATGCGCGCACCGCATCTCTATGTTTCCATCGCGGCTCGATTCCTGCCTGGACGACAAGTATTGACTGAGGATGAGGCCGAAGCGGTCGGAGTGGATCCGGGCTATTTTAACGATATCTCAGAAGCGATCTTGATGACCTCGCGCGGCGGGACGACCTACGATCGCACTTTCATGGCTGGTTATGTGCGACCGGGATTGGGTTTTGAAAATTGGACGTCGCGCACGAATTATCCGGCTTTGAATGTGATTCAAACCGGACCGGAAGAGATGTCCTTTTTCGTGCAACGTGGCTACGGACAACCGGGGCATCACCTGTCACGATTCTCCCTCCGATTGGATGGGTTTGCCTCTCTGCATGCGGGTTATGCCGGTGGTGAGATGGTGACCAAACCGTTTCGCTTCACCGGTGATGAATTGGAGATTAACTACTCCAGTTCGGCGGTGGGGAGTCTTCGCTTCGAGTTGCAAGACGAAGCAGGCAACGTGCTTCCGGGATATTCGCTCGAAGATTCTCGCGAGATCATCGGGGATCAAATTTCCCGGGTCGTTACCTGGTCCGGTGGCAAGGATGTCTCAACCTTGGCAGGAAAAACAATCCGGATGCGGATCGTGCTCCACGATGCCGATTTGTTCTCGTTCCGCTTTCGTTAACTCAACTCGATATCCCCATGTCTGTTCTTAAACCAGGACTGTCTCATAACATCGATGCAATCGACACAGAGGCGAGTAATCTTCTCTTGCTGGCGATCGACGAACGCGCGTTTCCGCTGCGTGATAATCTCTCGCTTTTTCTGACCAAGCCGGAGGTTCGCAAGAAGCCCATCTTGGAGCCTTCGACGGAGCCTAACGCTCCTGATAATCTGGCGACCCATCTTTACGGCACCGTGCTGAAGGAAGGAGAACGTTTTCGCATTTGGTATTACGCCGTGCACCGGACGGAAATTGAGGGAGGATTGGGCGTGAGTCCGGTGTGTTATGCGGAGAGTGAAGATGGCGAAAACTGGACCCGTCCGGCGTTGGGACAAGTGGAGTGGCGCGGCAGTCGGGATAACAATGTATTAGCCCTGGGCCCTGATCCGTTGGAGCCTTGTTCGGGAGTTTCCGTGATTCGTGATGACGAGGATCCTGATCCCGCAAGGCGTTATAAGATGGTTTACGGCAAGCAGCTTCCGGAGTCGCTCAAAGAGAGGCTGGGGGTGGAGCGTCGTTGGGTCGTGCGCACGGCGACGAGTCCGGATGGGATTGAGTGGACGGAACAGGAAAGTCTGGTTTCCGGAGACAAGTTCGCTGAACTGTCCTCATTTTATCAACACGATGGTCTGTATATCGTGAACTCTCATGTGAGCAGTCGCGGGGAAGGGGATCGTCCCGAAGGCCGTCAGGGCTACGCCTGGGTCTCGACAGATTTTAAACATTGGTTGTCGGAATCAGCTCCGTCATTTCGGACGGCCGAACCGGCGGAGGGCGCGGGTTGGGGCACGCATGGGGCAACGGGTGGTGCCTATACTCAGGTGCATCTCGGCGTGGGGGCGACCTCTCTCGGCAACGTCGTGGTCGGTCTCTACGGGATGTGGCATCAACGCGTGCCCAATTGGGGCGAGGGCGGCACGAGCTGTGATCTCGGTCTGGTCGTGAGTCAGGACGGGTTGCATTTCGATGAAGTCGTCAAAGGACGGCCTTATATCCGCAGTGAGGAATCACCGGCGAATCCAGCGGAGGGTTTTAATTATCCCACGATTCTTTGCCAGACGAACAGCATTCTGAATGTGGGCGCCGAGACGTGGATCTACCATGGACGTTGGCTCAATGTGGTATTTCAAAGTCTAGAAGAACCGAATGCTATTGCGAAGGGTTATTGGGCTGGGGTGGGCTTGGCGAAAATCCCACGCGATCGCTGGGGCTCCTTGGCGTTGTGGCGTGATCAGGATAAAGGCTCAGTCTGGTCTGCCCCGATTCATTTGGCTAAGGCCAGCGAGCTATCAGCAAACGTTGCGGATCTGGCGGGCCTACGATTTGAATTGGCGGATGAAAGGTTCCAACCGTTGCGTGGATTTGAGAACGGTAAAGCGGTGGGTGCTGCAACCGACAATCTGGACGCTAAAGTCCAATGGGAGGGGCACGATTTGAGTGAACTGGCCGGACGCACGGTGCGAGTTCGGATTCATTTTCAACGTTCAGCCGAGACTGATCCACGTCTGTATTCGCTCACTTTAAAATGAGGTCATCAATCATGCCTAAACATCGAAGAAACGTCAGCGCCTATGTGGCCATGATGGCCGTCGCGGTCAGCGCGTTTACAATTTCGGCCTCGGAGCAGGAACTGGCGCCGGTTGAAAAGTCGGCGACGGGTCCCCAGCAGACGATTTTATTTCTGGATAACTGGATGCTGGAAAAGCAAGTGGGCCTCGAGCGGGTTTGGGGGAAACCTCATTTTGTGAAGGAAATTTTCAGTGACATCCATCCCGAGGCACTCGGCTACGGTGGGTATGCGAGCATGTTCTGGGATGATCACGTCGAAAAATATGTGATGTATGCGGCGGTTTATCCACCGGAAGCCGATCCGGGCACGTTTGTGCTTCGATTGGAATCCGACGATCCATACCATTGGGCTGATCCCAAATATGATCTGAGTGTTACCCCGGCCTGGAGGGGATTTGACCAGGTTGTCGTGGACGAAAATGGTGAGCGATTTTGGGCAATTTATATCAATTCACTGGCGGGCACGCCGTTGGCTGATCGTGGTTATCTCACCACTACTTATCATCCGGACAGAAAAGTTAAGGAAAGCATTTTGGCCTTCTCTCAAGGAGGGATTGAGTTTGATTTGAGCCAAGCTTCGGTTTGGCAGAACACCCGTGCAGATACCTGGTGTGGCTGGATTTGGAACCCTTACACGGAGCTCTTTCAAATCAACACCCGGCCTACCCATGTAGATCGCCGGATTACGATCGTAACCAGTCCTGACATGGAGCACTTCTCGGCGGCAACCACGGTGTTGCAGCCCGATGCCTTTGATCCTCCTGAAACGGAGTTTTATTCGATGCCGGTGAAACTCTATGAGGGAATGTTTATCGGTCTACTGCACGTATTCTCCACCGATCCATTTGAGAAGGGGCGGATCAAGATGGCCGGCCGCACGCAGACTCAGTTGGCCTACAGTTACAATGGCCTCAACTGGTATCGTGGGGATCGAGATCCCTTTGTGCCCAATCGAGAGTTGGGTGAAATGGGGGGCGGGCAGGTCTTCGGGATGGAGATGCTCCGGACCCATGACGATAAACTCTTGTTTCTCGTGAATGCTTCGGTGGGGGAACATGCCGCTTACACCGATATGCAAAAAGCGGGTTTGAATACCCGTGGTGTCATCCGCCCTTTGCTCTACGAGATGCGGCTTGATGGTTTCGCTTCGATGAAAACGAGTTCAAAGGATGGCGTGCTCCGGACCAAGACGATCATACCGCAATCAGGTGAGCTCAGTCTCAATGTGAAAACGGCCGGCCATACCTCCGTGCAAGTGCAGATTCTCGATGGTGATACAGGTGAACCGATCCCCGGCTATACGCGTGAGGATGCCGTGGCGATTTCTGGTGATCACCTCTTTGCGAAACCGGTTTGGAAGGATAAGGCTGATTTGAGCGAGCTGGTGGGCAAACCCATCCGGATCGAAGTGTTTATGCGCGAAGCGCAGCTCTTTGCTATTCGTGTGCCTTGCCATGTCTATATCGGCACTGAACCGAAAGAGCGAATTTGATGCTACGAGGAATGAAAAGAACCTTGCTGCTGATTATCTTCGGTGCGCTGGGATTCTGGGCCACACAAGGTGTCGCCCAGGAATCGGATTTAAAATACATGAAAACTAAAACGGGCGTTGAATTCGGAATCTGGGGGCAGGGAGACACTAAACCCTCGCCAACTTTATTCGTCTTGGGGAATTCGATCGAAGGCACGATTGGCGATCCGTATTTTCGTCAAGCGGGCAATGACCTCGCGAAAGAAGGCTTTATCAGCGTGTCGATTGATATTCCGGGACATGGGACTCAAGAGCGTGAGGGTGAGGCCAAGGGCTTGGCGGGATGGCGCGAGCGGATCGATCAAGGGGAGGACTTGGTTGCGGAGACCAATCGCCGTTTATCCGAAGTTCTCGATTACCTGATCGCGGAAGGTCTGACGGATCCCCAAAAGGTGGCCGCCAGTGGCACGTCCCGCGGCGGATTTCTCGCGATGCACTTCACCGCCTCCGATCCAAGGATCAAATGCGTGGCGGCCTTTGCGCCGGTGACGGATCTGATCGTGCTGCGAGAGTTTCATGGTGCGGAAGGGAATGTCTTGATGGAATCGCTTTCGGTTTCCGAACAGGCCGACCAACTCGCAGATCGTCCCGTCTGGATCATCATGGGAGATCGCGACGAACGGGTGGGCACGGACAACGCGATCGCACTGGCGCGAACGATCACTGCCTCGGCGCTCGCCCGTGGATTGAATCCCGCCGTCGAACTGCACGTCTTATCGGAACCCAAGGGACACACTACGCCTGCGGGCGCAGCCGAATTGGCCGCCATTTGGATTAAGCGTCAGCTAGAGCCGGTCACCGAATAAAATCCTTTAAAACACTTATGAACCATTCTGAACAATCACAACAATTGATCGAAAAGCATCTGCCGGGATTTTCCGCCAAATCCGTGGAGGATAAGATTCGTAGTATCGAAAAGTTAACCTCGGAGGCACGCTCTCATCCGAGTGGCATTATGGTGTGCATGCCGAAGATCGCACCGGAAGGCTTGCGCCCCGTGGTCACGGAAGACTTCGAAGGGATGGATCAATTTTCCTTCAATTTCGGCCACAAATTTAAGTCGATCACGGATTTCTTTACGAATGAGAATTCGGTTACGGCTTCGGGAAGTCACCTCGCAGCCCAGAGCATTCGATTCAAAGCCACCGGTGAAGCCGAGGCGATGGCCGGAGCGCGGGCGGCTTACAAATCGTTGCGCACGGTGTTTGAATTTGGGGAACAGGCCGGCGACCGCGGCTTCATGGGGAAACCGTTCCACTTTGAGTATTCGGCGCATACCACCGGCGATCAGTATCTGCATACGCTTTGGGGTCTGTGGTCGTTTCTTCCGATCGCGTCAGCGGAGGAGCAGGCCGAAGTCCATGACATGATTGTCGCGATCGCGGACTACCAAATCAGGGTTGATTACACGATCTTCAATCGGAGCGGTGGCGATTGGAGCAACCGCCTCGATCCTACAGATTACAACGCGATCATGGCGGCGATTGTCGCGGCAGCGTATAAGCTCACGGGAGACGTGAAGTATCGTGAAGCCTATGAGTTTGTGATGCTGTCCTCGAAGTGGAGAACGCATCGTCGGCTCGACGATATCATCGATCAGTTTCGTGATGGTTCCTATGAAGCGAAGCCGTGGGACAAGATTGCGCGAGCGAATGTCGAAGGCGGCGAATTCGCGCATTGGGAGCAAATCCAGCACTGTCAGTTCTTGGCGATCTCGGCCTCGATCATCCACGAAAGCGTGCCCGACCTTTTCACCAGCGAAGACCTGAGTAATGTGTTGGCGCTGTGGTGGGCGGATCAGCCGGTGGGGTTTGATCGAGAGACCTGGGGCTACCTTTACTGGTTCATCGTTTCTTCCAAAGATCGGAGCTGGCGTCAATGTGAGCGCACGGAACGGTTGCCGCGAGAGGAGTGGTTTGGCGGTCATCCGATGCTGTCCTATACCTCGTCCTGGATCTATGGAGATTGCCTGTCTCGTTTCCTCTCCACAGCCATGATTGTGGCGAAGCACTGTCCGCCCTGTCGCGATGAAGCGGTGGCTTTTGCGAAAGAAACCTTTCAGCGTTTAGAACCTCGTCACCTGTTATGGATCGCTGATCCCGATGGGAAACAAGTGCCGCCGGAGTTGAAATACTTCACGGAGTTTCTGAGTAGCGAAGTGCCCGAGTGCCTGATCGCTTCCTATTGGGAAGGACGTCAGATGAAGCTCTGGTGATGATAGCCCCGGTTGATTCGATTTATTCTCATGACTGATCTTCAACATATCCAGGACCAACCCGAGGTGGCGGGGAAGATCGGGATCATCGATCAGTTCGTGCATCAGCGTTACTACGACGCTGCCGGACTGATGTATTCGCATACCAATTGGCAGGAAGAGCGTCCGTTTACGGCAGAAGATTTTTCGCGTGATGATTCTACGATGCCGGGACCGGAGCCTCATCAGTGGATGAGCTATGAGAACAGTGCTTTTGTTTCCGGCATATTTCTGACCGCACAATGCCATCGCTTTCGGGCGACTGCGGATCGGGAAGCGCTGACGTATGCGCGCCGGGCTTTCGGCTCGATTGATACCAACTATCGTCTAACCGAGCAAAGTGATCCCGGGGCAATCGGGCTGAGTCAAAAGGCCGGGATTATTGATCTGTCAGCTCAACCGAAAACCGCCCAGAGCGGTTTTTTCTGTAAACCCTACTACGGCGAAGTGACCGACCACACGAGCACGGAGCAGCACTTTGCTCCGTTGGTGGGGCTCTATCATTTCTGGAAGATTGCTTCGACGGATGAGAAGCAACGAATCGAGCAGATTTTCGGGGAAGTTTCCCGACGTTGGCGCGGGGGATACCGCATTAATTTCTTTGGGGAACCGTGGGATCTGGAAACGTCGTATCCGCGTGCCCAACGGCACATGTATTTGTGGTCGGTCATTCATCGAATGGCCTATGAGCTCACCGGCGAGGTCGCCTGTCAGAACGAATTTTTACGACTCGATGCGCTCTACGGCACTATCCCCACGCCACGTGAAACCACTTATGGTTTGGGGCGTCCGAGCTACATCAGCACGGAGGATCGTTCCTTCCATGTGCAGATCGTGATCGCCTCGGAAATTCTGATCGAATTGGAACCACAGAATCGCGCCCGTTATTTACGCGGGATGCAGTCTTGGTGGCGTTATTCCATGATCGGACAGCGCAAAGATTTGATGAGCTATTATTTCATCAAGGTGGATTCACAATCAGGGGCCTGGGAAAAGCTTCCGCTCTCGATTAAGCCGCGTGCGGTCTGGAAGTCATCCTTCATGCTACACAATGCAATTTTGCCAGTTTGCTGGTTGGGCACCCGCGAACGGCAGGGCATTTCTAGTGCGATTGTGTCGCGTCATATCGCAGAGGAAAACAAGCCTGCATTGGAGCGGTTGAACCGAATCTACGCGGAGTTGGACAAGGACCATCTCAAGTGGTTTGCCGATCCTGAAGGGATCATGCCCAAACCTCTCCAGTGGATGCTCAATGTGATGCAGGGCGATTCACTCGCACTCTATTCGCTCGGTTACTGGTATGCCCGGGCTCATGAAATCGATTTCTCTTAACCGTCTCACCCCACCCTGAGTTCACTTTCCAATCTATGAAAATCACCAATGTTATCACCCATCTGCTCACGTCACGATGGACCGACGATCCGGCGTTTCCCCACGCGCTCCATTCCACCGCGGTGATCCGCATTGAAACTGATGCGGGGATCGATGGCCTCGGAGAGTCGACTTGGGGTTACTTTGCTCCCGATGCCGTGCCGGCGATGGTCGAGTATTTTAAACCGGTTCTCATGGGGAAGGATCCGATGGATATCAACACGCTCACGCGCGATTTGGTGAATGATTCGGTCTGGTGGTCCCGCTCCGGCGCAGGCTGCAGCGTGATCAGCGGAATCGAACTCGCACTGTGGGATATCCGCGGCAAGGCGCTGAAGCAACCGGTGCATCAATTATTGGGCGGAGCGGTGCGTGACCGTATTCCGGTTTACGCTTCGGGAGGTCCGTCGCTGTGGCCGGTCGAGGATCTGGTGAAAAAAATCGATTACTACGCGAAGAAGGGCTACCGCGCGGCTAAGATCTCGACGGATTATTATGATATTCCGCCGATGGATGAGGATCAGCATCAAGGGCGCATCAATATGGTGAAATTTCCCTTCTCCCAGAAACTCGACGTGCTGGTGGAAGGATTTACCAAACTGCGCGAGGTGTTTGGACACGACATGGATTTAGCGGTCGATGGTCACCAAGGAGCAGTGCCTAATCCGATTCCAGTCAGTGAAGCCGTTGCCACGGTTGAAGCGTTGGAACCCTTTCGTTTGCGGTTCTACGAAGAGCCGCTGGCCTACACGAATATTGACGGCTACTGCGAATTACGCGCGCGTTCGCAGATCCCGATTGCGGGAGGGGAGAGTCTCTGTGGTCTGGATCAATTTCACACCCTGATCGCTCGGGGCGGGGTGCACATGATCCAACCGGACATCGGTTTTGTCGGAGGTATCTCTGAAACGGTTCGGATTATGCATCATGCGGAGGCTTCGAATATCAGCACGACGATTCATACCGGTGCCTCGATGGGGCCCTCTCTCGCGGCCTCATGGCATGTGGCCGCGGCCTCGTATTCGGTGGATTGGTTGGAGCACGTGCTCGCGGCGACTTCGATCCAGAAAGACATGCTGATTGATGACTTCACCGTCAAAGATGGCACCGTGGGCGTGCCCTCAGCCCCAGGACTCGGCGTGCAACTGACACCTGAACTAATCGAAAAATACCGCTTCGTGCCGAGTTCCGGCGAACGCACCTAAAATTTTATATCCCGATGAAAATACTCTTTAATATGCCCTTTGATTTGGAAGAGGAACAACGCGAGGCGTTGCACTCAGTCTGGCCGGATTCGGAACTCGTGGTGCAGTGCGAAAGCGATCCAGGGAAACTCGACGGCGATGGGGTGTCGGTGCTCGTCGCGGAAGGCGTGCCCAAAAACCTCGAAGGTTGGAAGGATCTGCGCTGGGTGCAGTTGCTCTCGGCGGGGTCGAATCAGCTTAATGGTCATCCTATCTGGCAAACCCCGGTTCCAGTCACCAACGCGAGTGGCATCCACGGTGTGCCGATCGCGCAGTATATCACCGTAACCTGGTTGATGATGATTCACCGGATGAGTGAATTGCTGAAATTTAAGCCTTCCCATGTGTGGCCGAATCGAACGGTGCTCGCGAACAGTGTCGTGCGCGGCATGACGGTCGGCATCATTGGCTACGGTGCGATTGGGCGAGAGAGTGCGCGCCAGCTCAATGCCTTGGGCATGCGAGTGCTGTGTCTCAAGCGCGACCCAGATGATCGGCCCCATCGCGGTTATAATCCTTATCCCGGCAGTGGTGATCCCGACGGCACGATTCCGGAGGCTTTTTTCTCTCAGGATCAATTGGGAGAAATGATGCCACAGTGCGATCTGGTCGTCGTGACGGTGCCGAGCACCAAGCAGACCGAAAACATGATCGGCCAAGCTGAGCTGAGCATGATGAAGAAGGATGCGCGCATGATCATCATCTCACGAGGTGGTATCGTGAACGAGGAGGCATTGGCATCGGCTCTGCGTAACGGGACAATCGCGGAGGCCGCGGTCGACTGTTACGTGACCGAGCCGCTACCGTCGGACCACACTTTCTTCGATGTGCCGAATCTGATTATGACGCCGCATATGTCGGGAGTCGTGGATAACTACTGGCCGATCCTGTTTGGGTTGATCGTGGAAAACTTAGGCCGCTTCAAAAACGAAGAACGCCTCTTCAATCAAGTTAACTCCAAAGTGGGTTACTAACTCCTGTTCCACGATAGCACTCTGATGAAAGCCCTCAAATTCTTGTTCTTCGATTATTGGCCCTACGAATATGCGAAAGGGTTTTCGTATGTGACCAATCGCCCGGTGAAGTCGGAACATAACCCTATGTTTAGTCGGGATCCGGAATCACGGTTCAAGGGGCTGAATTTCAGCACGGTGATCTACGACCGGGAGGAAAGGATCTTCAAGGTCTGGTATTGCACGCGGTTCTATGACTTTGAAACCCTGGAGCACGAAGAATATCTCGTTTACGGAACGTCGTCGGACGGCATCAAGTGGGATTTTCCCAATCAGGATGTGGTCGAGGGCACGAACTACGTGACGAAGCGGGAAGTCTGCGCGATGGGTGCCTCGGTCATCAAGGATGGGGCGGACAAGGCGCGGCCTTACAAATTGCTGATGAGGCCCAAGAGCGACCCGAATATCTATGCGTTTTATTCGATGGACGGAATCCATTGGGAGCGAGTTCAGGACGAGCCGGTGTTGCGCAACGACAACGACAGTCAGGTGAGTTTCTACCGGGACAGTGAGACGAAAGTCTACAAGGCGTGCTTTCGGAATAGCATCGGCAATCGCAGGGTCTTCCAAGCCCAGAGCCGGGACTTCGTGCATTGGTCGGAGCCAGTGTTGACGCTGGACACGGACATGGCCGATGGACCGCAGGTGCAGATCTATAGTTTTCAGATGTCCCCTTATGGCAATTACGCCATCGGGTTGGCTCCGATGTATAATACGGTGGAGAGTGACATGGGCACGGGAAAGATGTTTGGAACTACGGACATCAAGCTGGCGTTTTCCCGGGGAGGCTACAACTGGAAGTGGGCGCACAATCAGAGGCGTTTCATCGAGCTCGGTGGGGAGGGCGACTTCGACAGCCATATGATCTATACTTCGTCCGATTTGGTCTGCTTGGATGATGAGATCAGGATCTACTACGCGGGGGTTTCGCACGACCACGGCGATTTTGAGGCTTATAAGACCAAGCCGCAGGCGATGGGCTACGCGACCCTGAGACCCGACGGCTTCACGAAGATTTCCTGTGAAGGCAAAGGGGAGTTGCTTACGCGGACCTTCAGTGTGCTCGAGCCGGACCTCTTTCTCAATTGTGACTCCGCTGCTGGGGCGATTCAGGTCGAGCTCCTCAAGGAGGACGGCACGGCGATCGAAGGTTTTGAAAAGGGAAACTGCCGGATCATTTCAGAGGACAACCCCAAGAAGAAAGTAGAGTGGATCAAGGCGCCGGATGTTTCGAAGATTCTCAAGACGGTGATCCGGTTGAAAGTGTATGCCGAAAAGGCGGACCTCTACTCGATCACCTTTGCCAATGGGAACGACATCGATCGCTATTGGGACTTCAAGGAAGCCCTCTTCTCCCGCCCGCTCCGAGATGTTGATGAGGACGAGTTCTTCATGCACGTTTAAGCGCATTTCCCCCCGAACCCCTATTTCCTCTAACCTAATCCTCCCGCTATGATCTTTGACACCTTGAACCAGAGCAGCCGCTATCTCGCGCTGTCCTCCCGCTTTGATAAAGCGTTTAACTTTCTCAAAAACATGACCGACGACGTCGCGATCGGTCGCCACGAGATTGAAGGGGATGACATTTATGCCCTCGTGCAGGGCTACGATACTACTCCCGTTGAGACGCGCCAATACGAGGTGCACCGACAATACCTCGATGTGCAATACATCCATCGTGGTCATGAGTTGATTTATTGGAAGCCGCTCGCAGAGCTCACCGATGAAACGATGGCTTACAGTGATGAACACGATGCCCAGCTCTTTGCTTACCAGCAATCGGGTGTGCCGTTTGCGATTCGTCCGGGGCAATTCACCATCCTCTATCCGACCGATGGGCACATTCCTTGCTGCTCAGTAGAGGGTCCATCGCCCGTGCTCAAAGTCGTCGTGAAAGTGCGGATCGACTAACGCTCAATGCTCTTCGCTACCGATTGCCTTGTCTTGGAGACTATTCTGGTTTCAACGAGTCTTGCTTTGAAGAAGAATGATTGCTAGCCCTAGGCTTGAGTTACCCCATGTCGTCTTCCGATCTTCCACCCCAATCGTCCGAGCAGACCCGTTGGTTTACAAACGAGGTTCACCCTCATGAATCGGCGCTCCGGTCGTATGTGAGAAATCAATTTCCCAAAATCAGTGATGTAGACGATGTGGTGCAGGATTCTTTTTTGAAAATTTGGCGCGCACATGCCAAGAAACCCATTCACTCAGCTAAGGCTTTTTTGTTCAGAATCGCGCGCCATTCGGCAATTGATCTGATTCGTCGTTCGAAAAATTCACCGATAAAAGATGTAGGGGATTTTGAGCAGTTGCACGTCGTAGAAGATGGATCGAGTGTTGCGGACGTCGTCAGTGTAGCGGAAAAAAAGGGCATGGTGATCAAGGCCATCGATGCCCTTCCGGCGCGTTGTCGCGAAGTATTCATCATGCGGAAACTCAAAAATATGCCTCAGGCCGAAGTGGCGCTCGCATTGGGCGTCTCCCAGAGAACCGTGGAAACTCAACTGTCCCGCGGAATGAAGCGCTGTGAGATTTTTTTGCGGAAACAGGGAGCTGAAACCTTTTTTGACAATGAATCACTCTGATTCCCAATCACGGAAGGTGTCTTCGGAATCCTACGACGCTACGGAGGCGGCCTTGGGTTGGGTTCATCGTGAAGGCATGTCTGATTCGGTGATCGCGGGACTCGAGACGAATAAAAGGCGACGATTTCGTCGAAATATGGTCGGGGCCACAGCTGCGTTCGCCTTGTTGATGGTGGTTGGGGTTATGCGCTATCAGCCGACAATCCCGGCGGTTCAACAGGATGTGCGGTCTTCTACCGTCGCGGTGATGGCTTCCTCTGAAATGAAGCTTCCTGACGGTTCGATCGTCCAACTGAAAAACGATGCTGAATTGATTCCTGCATACACACCGGGCAGGAGGACGGTCATCTTGTTGAAGGGCACCGCTTATTTTAAAGTTACGAAGGATCAAAATCGTCCATTTATTGTAGTGGCTAGACAAGTGGGGGTGCGCGCTGTGGGCACAGCCTTCAGTGTCGAATTAGTCTCCAATCTGGTTGAGGTCTTGGTGACTGAAGGTCGGGTGGCCGTAAGTCCCGAGGCAGATTTTACAGATACTAATCCGAGTCAATTAGCCCCTGCGATGCTCTCGGGTGGGGAGCAGGTTTCCATCGATACTTCTGCTTCCATCCATATGGTGAATCAATCGATGGTTCATGCTATTTCAGACGAGGTTATGGCCGATAGAATGTCCTGGCGGATTCCTCGTCTTGAGTTCAGTGGCACTTCGCTGGAGGAAGTCGTCATGATGTTTAACCGTCATAATCAGCAGCAGTTGATTTTGGGTGATGCCGACCTTGCGGATTTGAAATTGAGCGGACTTCTACGTGCGAATAATATTCAGGCCCTGCTATCTATTCTGAAAAATCAATTTCAGGTGCAGGCGGACTATACAGAGCCTGATCAGATTATTTTGCGCTCGCGGATATGAAAATCCTTGAGTGCGGCGCGCGACGGTGAGGGTTAGATGAATATCTATGGAAAATCATGTGTAGGGATTTTGCGCATTGTTACGTCTTGGTATTTAGTTGAAGTTCTTCGCATGCAGCGGTCTTCAACTGAGAAATCATGCATGAGACTTCCAACAATCACCCGCTTCAAGCGCCTACATGTGCTATGGCTGGTTGTTTTGATCGTCTCCTGTTTGCTCTCTCCCTTACCTATGATGGCCCTGCCGAGGGAACAATCAGTGCGTCAGGTTTTCGACCTGCCTGCTGGTTCCGCGGAAGTTTCACTCAGACGTTATTCGGAAAAAACGGGACTAGACGTGCTGTTTGCCACCGAAATTACTGCCGGAGTGAAAACTCGGGGTGTCAATGGGAAGTTCACCCGGGCGCAGGCTCTCAGCCTCATGCTCGACGATTCCGGACTGGTCGCTGCCTACGATGAAGCCAGTGGTGTGTTTACGATCCAAAGTTCAACCCCCACGCCAATGACCCCTAATGTAATTAAAAAAATACGCCATACCCTCATGGGCCTGCTACTGTCTCTGACAGTCAGTCACCAAGGGAATGCTCAAGAAGCGTCCGATCCCGATCAGGACTCTGCACAA
>Ga0105055_10007277_pt1 | contig 14771 bp, 5 predicted proteins | sample BON03_FD_78090 | JGI IMG/M metagenome (GOLD analysis project Ga0105055, IMG submission 78090) | Freshwater microbial communities from Lake Bonney liftoff mats and glacier meltwater in Antarctica - BON-03 | ecosystem: Environmental > Aquatic > Freshwater > Ice > Glacier meltwater | place: Lake...
GAGAGGAGGGGGGGGGGGGGGGTGGGTCGCGATTTCGGCCTTTGCAGCGCCCGCGCTGCTCTGCATTTTTCCCGTCTTATGCTCGTCGCGCTTTCAAAAACGAAAGCGCCGTCAGTTCCGCGAGCCTCTTCACACGGCCGCCGCGGAGGGCGCCCGCTGGTCCGCCTTGCTCGCAAAGTCGGGCCGGTCGCCCCCCTTGGCGGCCTTGCTTGCCTTGGCGGCCTTGCTCGCTGTGGGCGAGGCGCGCGGGCCCGACGGGCGCGGCCCGGCGGCCGGGGCGGCAACAGCGGCGGCGGCGGCGGCGGCGGCGGCGGGCTGCTGAGGCTTGGGCGGCGACGCGGGCGCGGCCGGCGGCGAAGGGGGCACTTCCTGTGGCGGCGTGCGCGCGCCGCCGGGCTCGGCATCGCTGCCGCTGTTGTTGCTGCTGATGCGCGGGAGGGACGGCATGGCGTCGGGCCCAGCGTCGGCAACGGCGACGGCGGTGGCGTTGGCGCTGGCGGCGACGGGCTCGGCCGCCGCCGCCGAGGACGAGACGGAGGTGGCCGCGGCAGGGTCGGCGGCAGCGGCAGCGACGATGACAGGGATGGGCGGCACGAGGGCGGGGGCGGGGGCGGCGGGCGCGATCACGGGCGGCGCCGGCAGCGCCTCGGGGACGACCACCGGGCTGGCGGCGGCGGCGGCGGCCACGGGGGCGGCGCGGCCCGCCTGCTGCTGCTGCTGCTGCTGCTGCTGCCGCTGCGCGGACAAGGACAGCGCGGCCCACGCCGCCTTCTTCTCGGCGGCCACGCGCTGCTGCTGCGCCAGGAGCACCAGCTGCTGCTGCCGCAGCTGCGCGCCGTGCGCCGCGGCGGCCGCGACCGTCGCCGACGCCGACGAGTAGCCCGAGGAGGCCGCCTCGCGCGCGCGCCGGAGCGCGGCGAGGCCGACGTGCGCGGCGGCCGCCGTCGACAGCGCGGCGGCCGACGCGGCGGCGCACGAGGCGGCGAACAGCAGGGCGCCCCCGCCCACGACGAGGAGCGCGACCGTGCCCGTGGTGGCGGCGAGCGCGCCCGCGGCGAGCGCGGCCCACGACAGCGCGAGCACCAGGCCCGCCAGGCCCACGAGCAGCGTGACGGCGGCTGCGCAGCCGCCGGCGGCGGCGCCGGCAAAGGTCTGTTTTTGTTTTTTTGCGGTTTTCGATGATGGTTCGTTTGATTGAGGGGACAGGGAGGAGGAGTTGGTGGGTGACGTGTTGTTTTGGGGGGCTTGTGCAGCCCGTGGGTGCCGGAGCAACGGCTCGCCGCCACCGCCTGCTCCTGCCAGGGCCGCCTCTCTCGCTCGGGTGGCAACGGCGACGGCGACGGCGATGAGATTGGGAGGGGCGCGCGCGCGCGTGCGCGCGCGCGTCCGTCTCAAGGCCCGCCCTTTGCGGGCAAAGGCAAGGGCGCTTCTGCTCATGAGATGGCGCGGGGAGGGGGGGCGGAAAGAACGGAACAAAAAAGGGGAGCCGAAAGCCGGGGCTGTTTTGGCCGTTGTTTTCCGTTTCGGGGGGGGAGGCGACTCGGATTCTGCAAAAAGCACGCCCGCCGCCACAACCAACACAACGCACCACGTAACCGACCAGCGTGCTGGGCTTGTTGGCCGCCCACCACAGCTGCAGCTGCTGCTGCAGGTCGGCGACCGAGGAGGAGGATGCGGGAGTCGCGGGCATCGTCGGCGAGTTTTCAAATCGCGTCCAGGGGGAGATGTCGCGCGCGCGTGTCTGCAGCACGTGAGGTCTCGCGAGCAGGATGCCTTGGTGTGCGTTCCAAAATGTTTGAGTCGGGCGAGGGCAGGGAGTTGTGTGTGAGCGTGTGGAGACTTTGCACTCTCCGCTGGAGCGAGGACGGTGGATGCAGGTGGCGGGGGCGGTCGACCTTCTTTTCCGCCGCGCGCGCAGCCGGTGGCCCACCCCCGGCCCGGTGGGCGTTGTTCTTCTCCATCTGCCCCTCCCCTCCTTTCTCGAGCAGGTATCATATCCCTTCGCTCCCCTTTCAGAACCGCGCGTCCACGCACCCCCCCTCGAGGTGCTTCTTTCTGTGGACCAAAACAAAAAAAGAGTGTCATCTCGATGTCCTCGACGACGAGAGCGGACGACGACAAAAAAGGCCTTGCGAGAGAGAAAGAGTGAAAAGAGCCCGCTGCGCGCCCTCCCACGGCGCGCGCCCCCTGGACAATCTGACCTGAGACCCGCGAGACGCCCGATTCCCCGCGCGGGAGGCGTTTTCGAAGGAGGCAAGAGGGACAACAAGCGGCGGCGGCCACGACACGGGGGGCGGTCGCGCACGGCGGTCGCGCACGGCGGCGTCGCCTTGCGGCCCTCCGCCGTCTTTGCCTGTAGTCCGCCCGTCGCCGGCCGACGACGAATAAACACAAGGAGATGGAGCAGGAGATCGAGCGGATAGCCAAGTCGGCCGACGCCGCGGTGCTGTACAAGGTACGTGAGAGTCGGGCTCGCGCGAGACCATCTCCCGCCCGCTCCTCGAGCGAAAGGACCCGAAAGAGCGATCCCCTTCCCGCGCCCCCGCCGCTGCCCACACCACATGCCAAAACAAACCAAACAAGCAGGCCCTCAACGTCGCCAACCGCCTCGCCCAGGAGCTCGACATCCACGCCGCCGTCGACGCCGTGCGCAGCGCCGCCCTCGACCTCCTCGACTGCGACCGCGTCACCCTTTACACGATGGCAGAGTCCCGCCGGGAGCTGCGCGGGCGCACGGGCGGCGGCGGCGCCGACGGGGCCGGCGGGGTCGACCTGCCGATCCGCCTGGCGTACGGAGAGGGGGTGGCGGGCTACGTGGCGGCGACCGGGGAGACGGTCAACCTGGCCGACGTGTACGCGGAGGCGCCGCCGGCCGACGGCGACGCCGGCGACGCCGGCGACGCCCCCGTCGATGGCGCCGGCACCAGCGCCGCCCATGAGCAGCAGCAACAGCAGCGGCAGCGGCAGCAGCAACAGCAGCAGCAGCAGCGCCCGGGGGTCCGCTTCAACCGCGAGGTCGACCGCTGCACGGGCTACCGCACGCGCTCGCTTCTGTGCTGCCCCATCCGGGACGCGTCGGGGACGATCGTGGCGGTGCTGCAGGCGCTCAACAAAAAGCCGGGCGGGAGCGGCAGCGGCGGCAGCGGCAGCAGCGGGGGCGTCGTCGGCGGCGGCAATGGCGGCGGCGCCGGCGACGGCCAACGAGGGAGCGACGGCAGCAGCGGCGACGGCGTCTTAGGAGGGGTCTTCACGGCCACCGACGAGCTGCTGCTGCGCCTGGTCGGCGTGCACCTGGGCAACGCGCTCGTCAAGAGCCGCCTGCTCGCCGCCGCGCAGCGCGAGCGCGAGCGGCTGGCCGCCCTCGGCCGCTGCTTCAAGCGCCTGAGCAGCCGCGCGAGCACCAGCCTGAGCGGCGCGCTCGACACGGTCGCGGCGGCCGCGCGGGAGGTGACGCGCGCCGAGCAGGTGGTCGTGTTCCTGGCCGACACGGCGCGCGGAGAGCTGTGGACGACCGTGGCGGTTGGGAGCGGCAGCGGAGGGCGCGGCGGCGGCAGCGAGAGCGGCGGCGAGAGCGGCGGCGGAGGCGGCGACGCAGGCGGAAACCACCGCTGCGAGCCGTCGTCGCTAAGCGGCGGGGAGGAGGTCCGCACGCTGCGCACGCGCGTGGGCGAGGGCATGGTCGGCGCGTGCGCGGCCGAGGGGCGGCAGATCGCCGTGTGCGCGCCGCTGCCTCTGCCGCCGCCCGACGGCGCGCTGCCCCCCGCTGCCGCCGCCGCCGCCTCTTCTTTGCCCGCCCCCCCTTCTTCCGCCCCTGCCGCGTCCAGCGGCGACGCCGACCGTGCGGCCGCGCAGCGCGACCCGCTGCTGCTGCAGCTGCTGTCGGCACTCGGCTGGTCGGCGGACCACGCCGGCGTCCCGCCTCCTCCGAAGGCGTCCGGCGACATCAGCACCAGCAGCAGCGGCGCCCACGCCGCCCCCGCCGCCGCCGCCGCCGCGGTGGCCCCGCCCGCCCCGCCCCCCATGTGGGACCTGCTGCTGCAGCCCGTGCTCGACCCGTCCACGGGGTCGTGCCTGGCCGTGCTGGCTGCCCTGAACACGTGCGCCCCCGACTGCGGCAGCGCCGCCGCCGCCGCCCCCGGGCGCGACCCCCTGCTGTGCGACGACGAGGGGTTCACGCCGGGCGACCGCCAGGCGATGGCCATGCTCTCGCGCGAGGTGGCCGAGGTCCTGTCCTCGCGCGCGCTCGAGGTGTCGTTCGCCTCGGCGCTGTCGGTTGTGGCCGCGCGCGGCGGCGCCGACGTCAGCGCCCCGGGCCTCGCCGCGCGCCTGAAGGCGCAGCTGCTCGACTTTGGCGACGCGGGCGGCCCGCGCGTGCAGGCGGCGGCGGCGGGCGCGGCGGCGGCGGCGCGGGCGGGCGGCGGCCTGATGATGTCGCCGCTCATGGGGCGGTGGGCGTCGCTCCGCGCGCCGCTCGGCGTCCCGGCGATCGCCGGCGGCGGCGACGGTCAGGGCGGCGGTGGCGGCGGCAACAACCAGGCGAGGGCGCGCAACGGCGCCAGCAACAACACCAGCAGCGCGCGCGCGCCCTTTGCCTCTGGCGCCGCCGTGGCCGCCGCGGCCGCGACGATGAGCTCGCGCGACCTGAACGCCATTGACCTGGCCCTCTCGGGCGGGCAGCACGACGCCGCGCGCGCCGTGGCCACGGCGGCCGCGGCCGGCGGCGAGGGCCACGGCGGCAAAGCGGCCATCGTCGCCGCCGCCGAGGCGCACGCCGCCGCCGCCGCCGCCGCCGCTGCCGCGCTCGCGCCCGCGGCCCCGCTGGACGGGTCCTCGTCGCTCTCATCCGCCGGCAGCGAGGCGTGGGACAACCTCGCCGCGGCGACGGCCTACCGCGCGCTGGCCGACGCGCACCCGCCGCTGCCGCCAAACCGACCGCCGTCGTCGATGGCGCCCGCGTTTGCCCGGGCGGGCCTTTTGCCGGCGCCGCCGTCCTCCGCGGCCCAGTCGCACGAGCCGGCCGCGGCGCAGGCGGCGTGCTCCCTGTGGCGCTACGCCTCGCTGCAGCACGCGCTCCCCGACTACTGCTGCGACGGCGGCGGCGTGCGTTCGACCTCCCTGACCGCCGCCAGCAACGGCGACGGCGCCGCGGCCCCGCCCCCGCCCTCGCCGCGCAGGCTCCTCCTCCCCGCCGCCGTCGCCGCCGGGTCGGCCCTCGTGGCCCGGCCGCAGCCGCCGCGCCCGGCGACCGCTCCCTCTGTCCCCGCCGCCGCCGGGACGGACGCCGCGGCCTCCCTCCCGTCGACCTCCGCCGCCGCCGTCGCCGGCAGCAGCGGCAGCGGCGCCGACGCCGACAACGCCGCGCCGTCGTCGCCCGCCGCCGACGGCCCCCTCCTCCTCGCCCCCTCTCCCCCCCCCGCCGACCCCGTCTCCATCCGCGACTGGGCGCTCGACTGCTCCGACATGCCGCGCGATCGCCTGCAGCGCGTCGCCGCCACCGTCTTCAGGCTCAGCGCGGCCGAGCGCGGCTACCCGCTGCCCGAGCCCGCGCTCGCGCCCTTTTTGTCGGCCGTCGCCTCGCGCTACCGCGACCGCAGCGAGGTGCCCTACCACAACCTGGGCCACGCGGTGCAGGTGCTCCACACGGCCTGGCTGGTGCTCGAGCAGTCGCCGCGCTGCCGCGCGTGCCTGCGCCCCGTCGACGAGCTCAGCCTGCTGGTCGCGGCCCTGTGCCACGACCTCGACCACGACGGCCGCTCCAACCCGTTCCACGTCAACGCCGGTTCCGAGCTCGCGCTGCGCTACAACGACCGGTCCGTCATGGAGAACCACCACTGCGCCCTGACCTTTGCGATCCTGCGCTCGCGCGACGGGCGCGGCGTGTTTGCGGGGTTTGGCGCCAACGACGCGCGCTCGGCGCGCCGCACCATCTGCGAGGCCATCCTGTCGACCGACATGTGCTGCCACTTTGCGCTGACGCAGGAGCTGCAGGACTACGCCGCGTCGTGCGGGCTGTGCCGCCAGGCCTCGCCGACGCCGCCGACGCCGCCGACGCCAGCGGCGTCGGCGGCGTCGGCGGCGGCTGCGCCCGCGGCGGCGGCGCCCGCGGCGGCGGCCTCGTCCCCGCCGGCCCCCAAGCCGCCCCCGTTCTCGGACGACGCCAGCCGCCTGCTCCTCGTGCGCGCCCTGCTGCACGCGTCTGACATCGGCAACCCGGTCCGCGCCTATTCCGTCGCCGCGCGCTGGTCCGCCCTCGTCAACGAGGAGTTTACCGCGCAGGCGCGCATCGAGCGCAGCCTCGGCATGCCTGTGACGGCGGCGGCCGCGCCCTCTGTCAGCGACGACGACGGCGACGGCGCCGGCAACGACGACGGCGAAGGCGAAGGCGACGGCAGCGGCGCCGTCGACGGCGGCAGCGACAGCAGCAGCGACGGCGACAGCGACAGCGACAGCGGCAGCGGCAGCGGCAGCGGCAGCGGCAGCGGCAGCGGCAGCGGCAGCGGCAGCGGCAGCGACAGCGACAGCGATGCCGACGGCGACAGCGGCGGCGACGGCGACGAAAGCGATGAAGGCGAGGCAGGGGCCGCCGCCGCCGCCGCCGCCGCCGCCGCCGCCGCCGCCGCCGCCGCCGCCGCCGCCGAACGCGCCGCCGAACGCGCCGCCGCCCGCGAGCGCGCCGTGGTCCTGGCCCGCGCCCGCCTGGAGATCAACTTCACCGACTACGTCGTGGCGCCGCTGTGGGAGCGGCTGGCGCAGTGCTTCCAGCCCGAGATGGCGCCGCGGCTCGCGATGCTGCGCGCCAACCGCGCGCGGTTCGCCGCGATCGCCGCCGACATCGGGGGCGGCGACGCGGAGCCGGCGGCCACCGGCGAGGCGGGTCCGGCGGCGGTCAGCAGAGACGCAGTCGGCGACGCAGACCCGGCGGCGGTCGGCGGCGACGCGTCCGGCGATCGCGCGCCCGGGCCGACGGCGGCGGCGGCTTTGGCAGAGGACGCCGAGGGCGCCTCGCCGCCGCCGCGAGACATTTGACCCCCCCCTGCTTTGCCGCGATTGCGGCCGGCAGCCACGGCCGGCAAAATTTGCCCCTCCCCCACCGCGTTCAACACCCCCCCGCCCCTGCCTTGTCCATGCTTATGTCTCCCCCCTCCTAACGCGCGCGCATTCACACGACCTGACCTTCCTTTTTGCCGCCCGTCGCCGCCGCCCCTGGTTTCCCGAGGGCGTCGAGAGGCGCGGTCGGCCGCGCGCGCCCGTCTCGACCGCGCCCGTCGGCTAATCCAAAAACAGCATTTTTCGTTTTTCGTGGTGTCGCAATTTCTTTATCCTTGGTGGCGCCTAGTGGGGGGCGTTTTCCCCACCGGCCCGCAGGTCGCATCTCTCTAGTTTGTCTGTATGTCTCTTGCCACATGCGCAACAACGCAAAGGACGATGAGGACGAGCGCCGTCGTCGCCAGTGGACGAGCACGTGCCGCCGCTTTATTTTTAGGTGGTGCGTTCAAACGAGAGGCCGCAGCCGACGGCGCCTTTCTTGCCGCTTTTGCAACTGTAATGCTCCCTCCCCCTCTTCTCCGTCCCACCATAGACACAACGTGACTCGCAATCTTCCCGCGAGAAAACAACAACCTGACGGTCGCGCGGAGTCGACCAGCAAGAGCGACGAACCTCTCTCTCCATTTCGTAGCTCTCCCCCCCTTTCGCGGAGAAGAAACAAAACGTGGTCGCGCCTTTGCGCGAGCGCGGCGGCAAACCGCGACCGCAAAGCGCCATGGACGACGCCCTCGACCTGCTCGAGGGCGGCGGGGCCGGGAGGAGAGGAGGGGGGAGAGGCGGGCTCCTCAGCGCCGCCGACGACGACATGGACGCCTCGCTCCGCCTGCCGCGGCACGCCCCCCTGCCGGGCCGCGGCAGCAGCAGCGGCGGGGGCACGCACAACAACGGCAGCGGCTGGGGGGGCCTCGCCGTCTTTGGCGGCAGCGGCTACCACAGCACCAACCACAACGCGTCCGCGGGAGGGATGGCCGCCGCCGTGGCCGGCCGCCTGCGCTCCGTGTGGAGCATGGGCGGAGGGACGACGGGCGGCGCCGCTACCGCCGCCCACGCCGCCGCCGCCGCCGCAAGCAGCCTCGGCGGCGCGGGGTCCGCCTTTGCCAGCGCCCTGCGCGGCTTCGTGGACCTCTCGATGGGCGGCGAGGCGTCGTACGGGGGAACCCTGCTGCCGGGGGCGCGCAGCCGCGGGCAGTCGTTCGCGCCCGGGGGGGGCGGCGGCGGCGGCAGCAGCCTTGGCGGCGGCGGCGGGAGCGGGGGGGGCCTCGACGTCGAGGCGGCGGCGGCGGCGGCGGCCGCCGCAGCGGCCGCGGCGATCGGCAGCCTGCCTAATCAGCCCTACTACCACCCGCATCACCACTACCAGCCTCCTGCTGCTGCCGCTTCTGCTCCCGTGCACTACTACGGCGGCGGCGGTGCCTGCTATCCCGCCCCTCAGCCGCCGCCGCCGCCGCCCCCTCCGCCCCCGAATTATGCGCCGCCGCCGCCACAGCCGCCGCCGCAGCAGCAGCAGCACAAGCAGCAGCAGGTCGACGCGAGCAAAAAGCGCGACGACGTGGCCGCGCGCGGTAGCAGCGCCGGTGGTGGAAGAGCGACAGCAGGCGGCGCGGAGGAGGGGGGGTGGACCATCCGGGCGGCGACGACGGCGGCGGCGACGACGACGACGGCGACGGCAACGCCGCCCGGGCAGACGCCGACGGCGGCAGATGCCGAGCAGCAGCGGCAGCACGAGTTGGCGAGCACGAGCGGCGGCGGTGGCGGCGACAACAACAACCACCACAGCGGCGGCGGCACGTCCTGGGGCCGCCCCCCCGCTGCCCCGAGATCCGTTGCTAGCGGCGCCAGCAGCGGCGCGCATGCGCCGCCCTCGTCGCAGCTGCCGGCCTCGCAGCGGCAGCTGCACCAGCAGCAGCAGCAGCAGCCGTACGGCTCAGGCCCGCCCGCGTCGCCCTGGCAGGGCCTAGCGCCTCCGAGCGGCGGCAGCAGCAGCCAGAACCTGGCCCACCACCACCAGCGCTCGGGGCCCCTGCAGCAGCCGCAAATGTTGCAGCAGCAGCAGCAGCAGCAGCAGCAGCAGCAGCGAGCGCCGTCGCCAGCCCCGCCTGCATTTGCCGCGGATGCCCCTTCCTCGGCCGCCAGCGCAGCCTCGTCTGCCGCCGCCGCGTCGGCCCCTGTTCCAGCAGCGGCGCACCCCCGCCAAGCCCTCAGCCCTCGTCGGCAGGCGCCTGCGTCGTCGCCTGCGCCCGCGCCCGCGCCGACGGGCGCCGCGGCCCGCCCCCCCGCCGCCCTCCCTCCTGCATCGAGCGCGCCCCCCATCGAGACCTTCGAGATCACTTGGGACGAGCTCAGCTTCGGGCCGCAGGTCGGGCAGGGCGGCTTCGGCGTCGTCTACCGCTGCGAGTGGCGGCCGCGCGCGGGGCATCCGGGCGCGGCGGCGGCCGTGGCGGCGGCGGCGTCGGGCGGCGACGGCAGCGGCGACGGTGGCGACGGCAGCGGCGGCGGCGGCGGCTCTTCGCCCGAGGAGGTAGGCCTGGGGCCCTCGGGCGCGCCGCCCGTCACGGTGGCCGTCAAGGTGCGGCGCGTCCCCTCGGGCGACCCGTCCACGCCGCGCGCCCTTGAGGAGTTCCGGCGCGAGGTGGCGACGATGCACGGCCTGCCGCCGCACCCAAACGTCGCGCCGCTCGTGGGGTGGGTTGTCGACCCGGAGCGCGAGGCGGTCGCGCTGGTGACCCCCTACCTGCGCCGGGGGTCGCTCTTTGCGGTGCTCCGGCGCGGCCCCAGCGGCGCGCCTCGCAAGCGGCGGGGCAGCGGCGGCGGAGGGGGCGCCCCTGACGGCGAGCCCATGATCCCCTGGTCGCAGCGCGCGCGCATCCTGCTCGCCGCCGCCCGCGGCGTCGCGCACCTGCACGCCCGGAACGTCCTGCACCGCGACCTCAAGTCCGGCAACGTGCTCGTCGGCGGCGGCGAAGGCGGCGGCGGCGGCCCGACGGGCGGCGGCAAAGGCGGCGGCGGCGGCGGCGCGGATTCTTCGGGCAACGGCGGCGGCGCGGATTCTTCGGGCGGCGGCGGCGCGCCAGATGTCCGCATCTGCGACTTTGGGCTCTCGCGGCGCGGCGCGCAGGGCTGCCACGACCCGCTCACGGGCGGCGTGGGCACCCCCTACTGGATGGCGCCTGAGGTCATCGCGCACCAGCACTACTCGGCGCGCGCCGACGTCTACAGCTTTGGCCTGATGCTGTGGGAGGCGGCGGCGGGCGAGACGCCCTTCCGCGGCCTCGAGGGCATGCAGGCGGCGTTCGCGGTGTGGTCGCGCGGCGCGCGGCCGGCCATGCCCGCGGACGCGCCGCCGCGGCTGGCGGCGCTGATCCGGCGGTGCTGGGCGGCGCTGCCCGCGCAGCGGCCCGAGTTCCCGGCGATCGTGCGGGAGCTCGAGCTGCTGGTGGCGGAGCTCGAGGGCGGCGGAGGGCCGACTGTGGTGGCGACTGCCGCCCCTGCCGCCGCTGCCGCCGCTGCTCCTGATGCCGCCCCTGCTGCTGCCGCTCCTGCCGCCGCTGCCGCTCCTTCCGCGGCTGCCGTCGCGGCCGCGGCGCCGCCTGCGGCGGCTCCCTCGCCGTCCCCTCTTCCGCCGCCGCAGCGGCAGCAGCAGCGGCAGCAGCAGCAGCAGCAGCGGCAGCAGCAGCAGCAGCAGTCGCCACCACAGTCGCCCGCTCCCCCGGCGGCGGCACGGGGCTGGGCGCTGGCGGCGGCCTCCACGCCTCCTCCGCGCGGCGACGGGGCGGCCCGCCCGCCGCACCAGCCGCCGCACCATGCGGCCGTGCAGCCCCCGCCAAAGTACGACCTGCCGCCCCCGCCTGTTTGCGCCCACCGGCGGGGCGGTGAAGGAGCAGGAGCTGGCGGCCAGCAGTCGCAGCCGCAGCAGCAGCAGCCGCAGCAGCAGCAGCAGCAGCAGCAGCAGCAGCAGCAGCAGCAGCGGCCGCAGCAGCAGCAGCAGCAGCGCGCGGCAGCAACGGGTCCTGCGCCAGCCCCCTCGCCCGCCCCCCCGCCGCCTCCACCGGCTCCTCCTCCGCGCCAGGTCAACACCGCCACTGCGCGCCCGCCCCCCTTGTCGGGAGACGGTGGCGGACGCGCGGGGGCTGCTGCTGCTGCTGCTGCTGCCTCCACCACGGGCCCGCCCTCGGTCCCCGGCACGCCCGCCAAGCGCTCGCTCGGCGGCGTCGTCTAGGGGCGCGCTCGAAATTGAGGGCAAATATCGCGATCGTCGGAACGAATGGTTTATTCGAATTGGAATCGTCCTTCTTTACAAGAACCTCCCCCATTTCATAACTCTTCGGACAAGTCGCCGTCGCCGTCTCCGTCCCCGAAAGGGTCGTCGTCTTCGTCGTCGAGCGCGCACGCCTCGCCCTCGTAAGGGATGGTGGCTGCAGCGGCGGGGTCGTCCTCTTCGCTGCCGCCGCCGCCGCCGCCTGCGCCCCCGCCGCCGCCGTCGCCGCCGCTGTTGTCCCCCTCCGCCGTTGCTGCCGCCGGCGCCTCGGCCGCCAAGCCCTCGTCCTCTCGTCCGACTTGCTCTTCATCGTCTCTGGTGCTTCGTCCGACCGGCGCCACCTCTGGCTTGAGGACCTCGGCGTCCGCAACGGCAGCTCGGACGTCAGCGGCGGCGGCGGCGACGTTCTCCTGCCCGGCGTCCTCCTCCTCCTCCTCGTCCTCGGGCACTCCCGCTCCGTTGGCGCCCTCCTGCTGCTGCTGCCGCTGCTGTCCCCTCTGCTGCCGCTGCGCGTCGCGGTCGCGCGTCTGCCGGATCAGGTCCTCGAAGCTGGCGCCGGCGGCGCCCGGGGCGTTGCCCGCGGCCGCGCCCTGCCCGCGCCGTAGCACGGCCGCGAGCGTGCCGCCGCCGCCACCGTTGCCCGCCGCGCCGCCGCCGCCGCCGCCCCCGCCCGCGCCCGGCGCAGCGCCACCACCCCCACCCCCACCACCACCACCACCAAACGCCGCCGCCACCATGCCCACGCGCCGTTCCCGCGCGCTGAAGACCGCGGCCGCCTCGGCCAGAGAGGACGGGGCCGAGGCGACGCCGCCGCCGCGACTGCCGCCGCCGCCGCCGCCGCCGCGCCCGCCCGCGCCCCCGCCCCCCCCTCCCCCCCCGTCCACCAGGGCCAGGACGTACGACCGAAAGTCCGTGTACCGCCGCTGCATGTCCGCACGGCTGCCGACGGTGGCCAGGCCGAGCTGCGTCAGGCGCTGCTTGAGCTCTCGGTCGCGCAGGATGGCGAGGCAGAGCTTTGGAGGCACCTCTCGGGCGGTCAGGGCGCACGGGGCGGCGGCGGCGGCGCGGCCGGCGCCGTTGCCGCCGCCGTGGCCGTTTGCTCGTCCGTCCTGCTGCTGCTGCTGCTGCTGCCGCTGCTGCTCCTGGCGCTGCTGCGGCGGGGCCGGGTCCTGCCTCTGCGGCTGCTGCTGCTGCCGCGCCTGGGCTGCCGCGCCGGACCGAGGAGGCCCCTGCTGCTGCTGCTGTTGCTGCCGCCCCTGCCCCTGCTGCTGCCGCCCCTGCTGCTGCTGCTGCCGCCCGTGCCCCTGCTGCCGCTGCAGGCACGTGTCGAGGTGCGCGTTGACGAGGTGGGCGCTCACGGGCACCGAGCAGATCGGGCACGCGACGCAGTCGGCGGGCGGCTTGCGGCTCGGGCCCGCCGTTGCGCCTGCTCCTGCCGCCGCCGCCGCTGCTGCTGCTGCTGCGGGCCGACCCTCCTCGGGCGAGGCATCGGAGGACGACGGGCGCTTCTTGCGCTCGGCCGGGCGCTCGGCGGCGCGCGTGGGCGGCGACGGCTCGCCCATCAAGTCGCCGTCTTCTTCTTCGTCGGCGCCCGCCTCGGCGCTGTAAGGGGCGTCGTCGCGGTCGTCGTTGCCGCTCTCGCTCTCGCTATTGCTGTCGTCTGCGCCGCTGGCCGCCGAGCCGCCGCCGCCGCTGCCCGCGCGACCGCCGCCGGCTTCTCGCTCGAGGGCCGCCGGGGCAGCCGCCGCCGTGCGCGGCCTCAGCGCCCGCCGCAGGAGCGCGCGGTCCTGCTGACCCGACAGCTGCTGGCCGGCCTCGCCGTCTTCATCGTCGCCCTCGTCCTCCTCGTCCTCGTCCTCGTCCTCCTCCTCGCTGACGAGGCGGACGCACTCTGTCGCGTCCGCAGCGGCCGGCAAGCGCCGCTGGTCGCCGCGGGTCGCCCCGTCGGGCCGCCCGCCGCCGCCGGCCGCCGCCGCGCCACCGCTGCCGACCACGCCGCGACCAGCAGCAGAGCGCGTCCGCCGCCGCTTTTGGTCGGCCGGGGAAACGGCGGCGGCGGCGGCGGCGGCTGCGACGGCGGCGCGGGTGCGCTTGCGCGCCGACGGAGGCCTGTCGCCCACGCCTCCCGCCCCGTTCTCCTCGCGCGCGCGCGCCGCCTCTCGCAACCGGGCGAGCTCCTCCTGCAGCGCGTCCGCCCGCCGCACGGAGGCGAGCAGCTCGGCGCGCGCGCGCCCGAACGACGCCGCCGCCTGCTGCAGCGCGCGGTCGGGGCGCAGGTCGGCGCTGTCGGCGGGCGCGCGGCACTCGGGGCAGTGCGGGCGGAGGTTCTGCTGGATCTTGTAGTCGAAGTTGCGGCGGACGCACTGGGAGCAGACTGCAGGTTTGATTGGGTTGGTTTGTCGTGTTGTTTTGTGAGGTTTGAGAGGGGCGGCGGCGGGTGAGCATGCGGGGGAAATGGCGTCGAAACGCTGTCGTCGTCGCGCTGCCGCCGCCGCGCAGAGCGTCGTCGTTCGCGGCCGCTGCGGCGTGAAACAAAGCACGCTCGGGCCCTCGCTCGTGGTAACTCACACGCGTGGCCACAGCCCAGCGTCACGGGCGCGCTGAACAGCTCGCCGCACACGGCGCAGCGCAGCGAGGCGTCCAGCTTGCGCGCGGGCGACAGTGGCCCCCAGTCTTCGGGGTCAGTGATGGCGCCAATCGCCTCAATCGCCTCCATCCTTCCGGCGCTTGCTCAAGCGAGCGCCCTTGCCTCCTCTCGCGCTCCGGCTGCTGCTACCGCGGAGTTGCGGCGGGTGTTGCACGAGACAGGCTTCCTATTTGCACTTGATTTAGGGATTTTGCAAATGGTGCGCTCTGCTGCTAGCGACGACGTTTTCTTTCTCAGCGATGTCTAGCGGTGCAAGCAGGCGACCGTGGAGCGCGATAGAGGACAGGCGCGCGGGAGGACGAAGGGAGGCCGCACGCCGGAGATCGTCCTCCAGGTCGGCCCGGCCGCCGCCGCCAATGCCGCCCCCGTATCCGCCGCCGGCGCCGCCGTAGTCGTCGGCGGGCGGGGCGCTGCTACGCGGAGTTGCGGCCACAGACAGGCTTCCTATTTGAAAACAAAGGAGTGTTGAAGCGTAGACTTCTGGAGGAAATGGGCCTAGGCGTCAAGACTAGTGTGACGGCGCGCAATCGGGGGCCGGGCGAGAGACTATGGGTTGCATTGTGGTGTGTGTATGGGCGGCGTCGCTTGAAGTTCAAGCCTTGAACAAAAGAGCGCGAGCGAAGACACGACGCAAGGCGCGCCCGCACGCCAGCCGTCGTCGGCGCGAAGCACACAAGCACGCGCTCTCAACAAAAGGGCGACGCACACAAGCACCAAAGGGTCATCAGCTTGACGCTCATCCTCAGCAGCAGCGTCGATCAACACACACACGCAGCGTGGAGACGCCAACCCGCCTCTTTCCCTCTCTCTCTCTCTCTCGCC
>Ga0105055_10007281_pt1 | contig 14767 bp, 8 predicted proteins | sample BON03_FD_78090 | JGI IMG/M metagenome (GOLD analysis project Ga0105055, IMG submission 78090) | Freshwater microbial communities from Lake Bonney liftoff mats and glacier meltwater in Antarctica - BON-03 | ecosystem: Environmental > Aquatic > Freshwater > Ice > Glacier meltwater | place: Lake...
ATCGGTTACATTAACTTACCTATGGAAACGTTGGACTTGGATTTGGCCAATGCTTTGCAGGATTTGAACAAAATCAAGGAATATTATGAAGAAACAACAAATATTCAGCCAGAATCATACAAAAAAGCTGATACGGCTGTAGTTACCAAACAAAATGAATCAGAAAAACTTAACGTTGCAGAATCTGTGATTAGAAAATTGTACAAACGAAATCTTGAATTGGAAGCCAAACTTAAACATGTGAAGGTTCAAAGCAATCAGGATGATGATATAAAGGAAGACTATGACCCTGTTTCCACGAAACTAACGAGTGAACAACATCTTTTGCGAATGCTCGAAACAAGAGAAAAAACGATTCTTGAACTTCAGTCGACAGTAGATTCATTGCAGCTTAAATTCAATGGAGATACTACTGTATCGAATCAGCAGTCATTCCGGGAGCAAAAGAAACGTATGCGTGTAAAACGAGAGAGTGAAGTCCTTATAAAAGAGTTGACCATGAAATGTGAATATCACACTCAGCAATGTGAGTTACTTCGACATGCACACAAGCAACGGAAAGGAGAGTCAAAGCGACTCTCGAATACATTATTTGAATCACAGAAAGCATTTCATGAAAACGAGTTAATCTTTTTTAATAGCAGGCTTTCAGAATTGGAAAATGAAAACAGCGAGTTATATGCAGAAATAGGAATGCTAGAGACAAAATTAGGACGATTAAATGATGAAACGAAGGAAAGGGAAGTAATCGACAAAAAGATCCAAGATCAAGTATATGGTCTTTTCCAGCACGTGAAAACGTTGGAGGCAGAAAACAAACGATTGAAACTTTAATTTTCTTATAAGTTAATTAATTTCTACTATTTCAATAAGAAATTGCAGGGTGGCATTTGGTGGGATTTTCCATGCAGGAAATCCATTAGCTCCATATCCTTCTTGGAACGGAATGGTGATTTGTCGTTTCTCTCCCATTTTCATACCAAGACACCCTTGATCCCTTTTCAAATTCAAATGCGATTCTCTTAACCTATATTGTATGCACTTACCAACCGGTAATAACCCCTCCCACTCCTGCTTTGTAGGTGAATGGCTTTTGTCCAGGATCATGAGTGCTCCAAAACTGGTAACTGCTTTCTTTCACTACCCCAGTGGCATGGACGGTGACAGTATCCCCCTTCTTTACGTCCCTTCCATTTCCTTCCTCCACTATATCATACGTGGTCGCGTATCCAGGTAGTGCAGCCATCTTATTTTTTTATGACCATAATGCGTGATTTGAATTTTGGAGTGTTTCGCGTTTGAATGAATCAATCGCGAGAAAGATCTATAGATGTTTGGGATTCCTAGCAAAAAGAATCGCTTCTACTACTGCATATCAATGGAAACCGCCTCTAATTGGACCATGTGGTATTTGGAATAATTCTAATTCTCAATATACGACTTATTGCTCTTTCATCTACATAATGGAAGTTGTTTATAGGAGATATTGATAACTATCGATCTCTTTTATTTGAAAAAGATGCTCGTTCTCTTATTCTGTCTTGATTCATCGGACTGCAGTATTTTAATTTGCCGAAGGGCTCTTTGCATCAGAAAGTTTTAATTTGTGGGGGACTCTTTTCTATAGAACAATGTAGAGACACGAATAAGGAATGTGGTACTGTCCTAAGTACTCAGGGACGAGTACTAGCGAAACAGCTACTACATAACGAATCGTATTTTTGCAAAGATAGATTGACATAGAGCATGAGGTTCGAGTACGTCTGTATTACACTCTTAGCATTTTTGCAAGCTTGTTTAGGAGGGACACCTTCGGCGATCGAGAAGGTTTTTCCAGGGGATGTTCTTGATGTCCAATGGCTGGGAGATCGTTCCAAAGCGATGCTTCTCCTGACCTCCGCATCTGATGTTCTTATAACTCGTGATGCGGGAAAGTCATTTTCAGATCTCACAGAGTTGCACTTTCTAAAAGGACAGATCGCCGGGTTGTATATAGTGAAAACCAACCCAGATTTCGTATTCCTGTTAGGCAAAGGTCTCTCTCATTTATTTTCTGATAACGGAGGAGATTCGTTTGATGTCATTCGAACTACTTCAGAGATTAATGAAGTTATGCTGCATCCTTATGAATCGGACACCTTTCTTTTCACTTCAAGGTCACCGGCATGTACTGATTCGAAAGAAGTACAACCAGGGGCTTTGGATGACGGCTTAGACGAGAAAGGGGTTCAATCCTGCTATAAATCACTTTATCGGTATAGGAAAGGTACTGGTATAACCCTTCTACAAAAATACGTTCTTCAGTGTGACTGGTTGGCTAAAGTGACTAAAACAAGAAAGCTTGCAGGAGGCGTCATCACAGATGAATTGAAGGAAATGGATCTGAGAAAGGATCAATCTATTTTATGCTCAATTCCAAGAGTCAAATACGGGAAGCAAAATCTTCGTTTCTGGGATAGTACGATCGATTTGCATTCTTCTATTGACGATTTCAAGCATTCAACTGTTCTTGTGAATGGAGGAAATAAATTTCTTTTCACTGATAGTTTTCTCTTTGTTGCACAGGTAGTGAAATCAGACGCGACTGAGGTGCAATTGCAGCTATCTGGAGATCGTACCAAGTCCTTTTACTCGGGTAGTCTTCCTTTTGTATTAACTCAGCACGGATACACCGTGTTAGATACTAAAGACGACGTTGTTTTCCTACATGTGAACCATGGAACTGATACGTTCCCTTTCGGTCATGTTTACATATCTGATAGTACTGGAATGAATTACACGTTTTCTTTAAAGGCCAACCAAAGAAACAGTCAAGGGAAATGTGCTTTTGAGAGAGTGGAGAGTTTGGAAGGAGTGTATATTGCGAATGTTGTAGACAATGCCAAGGAGGTAGAGTATGCACTAGGCGAGCTCGCCACAGGAGATAGTAGAGTTCGTCGTGTGAATCCAAAGGTGAAAACAGTTATTTCCTTCGATCGAGGTGGAGAATGGGCTTATTTGGCACCACCTCCAGTTGATTCTGTGGGACGTCAAATTGTGTGTGTGGCACCTGCATGTTCACTTCATTTACACGGACAAACTAATCCAGGAAATTCAATCGGATCGGTGTACAGTACGGATATGGCAGTTGGGATCATTCTTGGGACCGGTAATGTAGGAGATTCACTCAAGAATAAACCTGATGAACTGAATACGTATCTATCACGAGATGGAGGCCTATCATGGTTTGAGATTAGAAAAGGTGCTCACATCTATGAAATAGGTGATCATGGAGGATTGCTTGTCATGGCTGATGTCAAAGAAGAAACTGATAGAGTTATCTATTCATGGACCCAGGGCCTTGAATGGACTGAATTGGTATTCACAAACACCAAGATGGATGTTGATAATATTGTGATTGAACCTACATCTACTAGTGCAGTGTTTCATGTATACGGTACACGTGATACCGGTGCTGGTGTATCTGGCGTGGTCGTCACTATTGATTTCTCTGGTCTTCATGAACGTGAGTGTCAAGGATATAGTATGGCTCAGAGCAGTTCCAGCGACTATGAAATATGGAGTCCCAGAGACGGCCATACCATGTGTCATCTTGGCCATACTATTGAATATACGGTGCGTAAAAGAGAGGCCGCTTGCTTCAACCCAGCAAAGTTTGAAACCAATAAATTGGTAAAGAATTGTGAATGCACTGAAAGGGATTACGAGTGTGATTTTGGATATTCGCGCGAGGATTTTGGCTCCTCTTGTGTTCGTGATACTGCGGTATCCAATGCTACCATTGGTATCGACATGGGAAGATGTCCGCCTTCAGGCCAGCGGAGAATAAGCAGTGGATACAGGTTAGTTGGAGGGAATACATGTCACGGAGGTAAAGAACTTGGTGCATCTTATGTAGCCTGCAGCAACGGTGTTTTAGGTGTGTCATCAACTGGATGGTTTGTTATATTCATCATCGCATTACTAGTTGGTGGTCTTGTATATGTATCAAGACCTTCTAATGCCCCTTCTGATGGTTTTGGAACCAAATCATTCGGTGAAGAAGCATCATCGTGCTGGAGTATGATGGTTGAATTCATTAAATCTAGGGGAGCAAGTGCCAACATGTCTAGATTCTCTCGAGGGCCTGAAAGCGCAATGGAATTTGATGATGAAGAATTCGGGAATGATTACCATGATGATGGAGATGATTTTGATTTCGATGATGAAGATGATGCAGAATTGATATCTGCAACTACGGATGCCCATCCTTTGCCTACCATCAATATCAGGAAGACTCAGGTACCAAAGCTGAATGCTCCACCTACTGCAGCTCCGATGGATCTCTTCGGGGATGATGACCTTGGCGATGCTGTGTAGATTCTTTATTATTTCACTTTTGATGAGGTCAATTTATATTAATTTTAAAGTATTGATGAATGTATCAAAAGTAGATCAACACTATGAAGTAAAATCAATATCAATAGGTAAGTTCGAGTAAAGCAGTTCGTATTTCTTCCGTGACTCTTTGAAAGATTCGATTTCTCCGCGTTTCTGGTTCAAAAGTTCTTTTTTGTAAAGAAATCTTGTGAGCATGCCTCGCCCAAGTGCCTGTAACTTCATTGCACATTTCGTTTCAGTATCTTGTTTATTTTCATTTCTTGCTGTTTTGGATTTTGTACTAGACACTTTAGCAGCAGCTTTGGCTTTGTTGAAGAGATTTAGTGCAACTTCGATTGGTGCTATGTCATTATTCTTACGAGTCATTTCTCTTGGGGATATCATCTCAAGTTTGCTCATCAATAAATCTGCTTCTCGCAACTGTGCAATTTTTCTTCCTAGATGCCCCCGAAGAACAGCCTGTATACGCATAGCATTGATATCTTCCAGTAAAGGTTCTTTGTTCCGTGATGATTCAAAGAGTTCCAATTCGTATAATGATGACGAATACAACCGTTGCTGAATCTTTGATCTGAATGAAGACTGGATCTTAGTGGCCCCTTGATCTTTCGCAGCTTCTGCGTTTCGATACTTGACTCTTTCGTTTATTTTCTGCTTTTGACGGTGTAGCTCACTTTCAAATTTGTCAGGCATGTAACCGGAATGCAGCACCTCGTATTGCATTTCACACTCATGCAATTGTTTTTCTTCGTATGGCTGCAAACGACCTTCCATCCTATGTCTTCGCTTTCGCAATAATTGAATCATTATATTTAATTCCTTCATTTTTGCTACTTGCCACTCACGCTCGTTGCCAGCCCGTTTTGAAGATATCTTTTTGAAATTCTTAAACTTTTGAATATTCACATGAGAACGCTCCTTTTTGGTCTTGTCAAGAGTTTCTATTCTTTTGCTTTCTATTGATTCAAAATAGCTATTCGAATCTTCAATGAGACATTTTTTAACTTGTTCAGGTTTCATACTCGGATTTGCTTCCTCTTGTCGTTTTCTAAGAGATACTTTTACGGTAGGATCCACGGAGGAAAGGCATTGAAGCGTGATTTCATTTTGACCTCCTGATTCAACAATACGAGCGATAGGATCGTATGCATTGTTGATTCGATCTAATTCAGTTTTGAATTGCAATGCATGTTTGTCTACCCGTTCCTGTTCTTTTGTAATATATTCAGAAAGAGATTTGACAAATTCTCTACTTGTTTCATCCAGGGTGACAAGGCTTTGGTGTGGCAGTTCATACTTTTCTTCAATTGCAGAATTTTCAAACGTTTTGATTTGATCTTTATACCATGCTGATGGACCAAAACATCTAGCCGTTTGAGGAAAGAAGCTTTCTGATGGTGCTCTGAGTTGATCTCGCGCAGATAACGGGGGGATAGAAAGTAATTTTGGCTGATTTTCATTTGAAAATATAGCTTCCGCTGATTTGCCTTGTCGCAATCCTATCAAAATCATTGAATATCTCTCCTTTTTCTGATGCGTAGTTTGTGTCTCATTTCCCAGTTGATTTCTTTCAAGCTCTAATAGGTGTGCAGATTTCACGTGTACTGGAGGGATAATCAATGGATTCCCTTCTACTCTACAACTGATCCATAACGCTAGTAGATTTCCTACATGAGGATTGCTGATGAATACTTGTGCATGCATGTTGGTATCACTATCTAAGAACAAAAGGTCCTGTTGCATCTTAACTAAATAGTTAGACCCGCAATACATAAAAACGGAATATGTTATGGGTAGGTTTAAACGACGTTCTGTGTCGGATACATAGTCTCTCCATTGTTTTATAGCGACACATACATTCATACTCGCGTTTCTTATGTCAGTAATAGCTGCAGTTAGTGTGGCATAGGGTATATTTTTGCTTCTGGAATCGATTCGCAGAAGCAAATCTTGGTAACATAATTTCAAAGACACTACTATTTCCTCTCTAATGCTGATATATTTAAGCACGTCTATTTCTTTAGCTATTAGCGAAGCATCTGAAGGCAGATGCTTGATTCTTCCAATATGATGAACAACTGGAGGCCTTGGTTCTTTTTCTTCTTTAGTCTTTTTCTCACGAAGCTTGAATCTTTTGCCTTGTTTCGAGAGAGGAGTCAAGTCAAACGACATTTTAAGCTCCAATGCATTGCATGGTGATGCTGAATAGGATGATTCATCTATCGACTGGGTGCACGCAGATGACTCGTATATTGATTGAGTGAGTCCGAATATCGGAGTATTTTCAAAGGGTGCAACAGGGCTCCCAATCATAGGAGGAATACTGGTAAAGGTAAAACATGATCACATTGCCTATTTTAACTACTCACACTTTCTCATCCTTCGTAATCCCCGCAATCACCATCGTGAAAATTGGAAACAATTGATCCGTTATTTTCAATGGAAAGTTGCGGGGACCTACCCATTGCCGTTACGTTAAAGAACGATGAGTCGAGCTTCGGTAAGTGAATGAGTGTCTGTTTATATATCTTGAATCCATAGATAACAAAAGTGGTAGCAAGCAGCTTCAAGTGAAGAAGACGAGTTGGTGAAAGGAGTGCTAAAGGTAGAGCGGGTTACCAAGTATATTATTTACAACAAAGAAGGAATCCTTATTCGTTTTGAAGGATGGGATGATGAGAAATCAAGTTACAAAAAATGTGTTCAACTTGCAGCAACGGTTTCAAATTTGGTGAGGCATTGTTCGTCTGGCTGTCAAGAACTTCTGGCTCCTCCAAACGTAAGTTTTATTGTTATGTTACTATTATTATGATGTAATTAAAACAAATACGAAGAACGAAGTGGAATCCATTCGGCTACGATCTAAAAAATATGAGATGATAGTGGCTCCATCCGAAAATTACACTTTGGTTGCCATTCAAGAAAGTTCAAACTCCGACAACAACAGCCCAGTAACTGTGGCAGAATAATTAACTAACTAATGTGTAAGAAAAAATGATTTTCCAGCTTCGTAGGAAGATAACATGATGGCACAAGCAGGGGCTATTTTACCTAAACGTGGAATCAATCCCACAAAAAACCCTTTTGCGCCTTCATTCCGATATATTCGTTTTGATATTCTCAGCATACTCGTTTCTTGTAATTTAGGATCGGTGGTGAAATCAGATATTTGTCGTCTGGTTTTAACAACATCAAATGGTTGCGTAATTGCGGCTGCGATGAGACCGGCGAAGGCCCCGGATAGAAAAGAAATCGAGAACGGAATGAAGCCCCCAACAGACGCACAATAGTCAGCATCTGGTTTAATACACAACGAAATTAGAAATGTTCTTGATTGCTCTACACACACCCAATATATGCCACTGAAAGGAATATCTCTAAATAGAGTTGGAGACAAACCTTGCCATAGAGACCTTACACCTGAGTTTCTTACTTGATTGATAAACATGGACCCCATTGATGGAGGATTGTTCATTGCCTGGCTTTTGGTTCGAATTAACTCCAAAGGTGAAACCACCGTAGCAGCGAATGCACGTGAAAGAGATCCGGCAAAAGTAGGAGCTACAATGTTGCCGGCGTTTTGTTCTAGAAGACGGTCTCTGAGTGAATCATAAGTGGCGAAATACAATACAGTTGATGGTATAGACATGATAAGACTGGGTTTAAGTCCATTGTACAGAGACTTAATGCCTTCGTTTCGCCCAATTTTCAAAATCGCGTCCCAGGTTGAGTTGAGATGAATTGTAGAGTCAAAGTGACTGAATTTTTTAGGCAGCATGATATCTGCTATTCCATTATGGAAGTGATAATGCGTGCATCTAGTACAGGCTGCAGCACTGTGAGGTTCACCCACAAACTCCCTTGCTTGAGCTTGTAGTCGGGTTTTAACAACATCTAGTGGCGTAACCAGTAAAGAAGTGCAAATAGCACCTACACTAGCAGATATAATTCTTTCCGATACATTCAGATCACGCTGATTTGGACATCCAGTCATAACGCAATATATCAACAAACGTGGAAAAGTACAATGTACAATTTGTATTCTTTTATTGGTCAATCGAAGAACTGCGTTGAAACTACAAAAAAAAAATCGTTTGGATCAAAGACTTGCGATGCCTAAATTCGCACGAGCACTTATCGTTGATGTGTCATCGGGCATGGGACTTGCTTCACGTACCGGTGTTTCATGTATAAGTATAGCGCGTGACATGTTGAACGAATCCATGTCTAATTGGGTAAGTTGTTTGATACAAGAAAGGAAGCACGGTTAACCCGTCATGAAGCTCGGCTCGTTTGCTAAGAAATCGTACCATTACGTGTATGCCAGTGGAAGTTCGAAAACCAGAGGTAGTTCAACCACTGTTCAAAATGTGTTTCAAGTTGTTCCTTGTGATTTCACAGAGACCGCTACTGACCAAGAGTTGCTCCTAGTTCAAGATAGCAAGCACTTTCAAACCGCCAGCACTGAAAGCGACTCGAAATTACATCATAGTATTAATATGGCTTGCATGCAAATTGTTAATGACGCCAAAAATCTTGTGTATGAAAGAGTGATAACGGTGGTAACCAATGGTGTCGGTGTCGGCAATCTTATTGATATTGAGCAGCGAGTATCGGAAAATTTGAACATTAGATTCGAATTCCTGTTTATCGATTGCGATCATCCTCAATCACCACCAGTGAAGGCGTTCTTTCAAGGATTGAGTAAGCAATCGAATGTGATCTTTTTCGATTCCTTCCAAGCCTTGAAACACCTCCGGTTAGAGCATGTTAAACCAGTGTCAGGATACCCCGTTAGTTTCTTGCTCGATGTTGGGAATGGACATGGATTTCATATCAAATTGGCTAAGAAGACCGTTGAAGCTAAACCAGACTCACTGAAGAAATATTCTACCATTTCCGACCAGGAAGTTAAATCCTCCAAGGTGTACAAGAAAGAGGGATGCTATGAAGCCATGGACGAAGAATCTCTGGTTAAAGGCTATTGGTACGGCGGGACTCTTATTCCGTTCAACGATGGGGATGTAATCGACCAAAAGTTTAAAACGGGGGTTCGATCTTTAAAAGTTATTGGGTACGTGGATAAGTCCACAATTCCCATCCATATTTCCATGGGAGATGCCGCGTACTTGATTCCGCGAGATGGACTTTTGAATTCGCAATCAGGGTTCAGAATCTATGTGACTGCTCTGAATGAAGCTAATAAGTTGTGCATCGCTAGACTTGTTTCGAGACAAGATGCCTCCGTAAAGGTAGTCGCTTTGGTACCGTACATGGACAATCAAGTTGAAACTCTTATCGTATGGGAACTCCCTTTTGCTGAGGATGTTCGGCAATTTGTTTTTAGCTCCCTGGAAATTAAACCAGCTGGATCACAAATTCAAGCCATGGAAGCGTTGGTAGATGGTATGAGTTTGGATGCTAGTAAATATGCCCCTGAACAATTATTGAATCCATTTCTTGAGAGGTATTACCAAATATTGAAAAAGAGATCCCTCAAGCCTGATGCCGAGTATGAGAATGATCCCATAGGTGATGAGTATTTGCCCAGTAACATGACGTTGCCAGTATATGAGGAGGTCAAATCGCTTTTTCCATTGAAACAGGTTGTTGATGCGAAGCGAGCAAGGGATGAATTAGAATCTGTTGAACCATTGACGAAACAACCAAAGATTGAAGCAGATACTACTTCTGCCTGGGTGAATGATCTTTCACTCAGTAGCGAAAAAAACGCAAGTAAAAAAGTCAAACAAGAACACAATAGTAGTGATGATTGGATGAAGGAAAAAACTAATGACGATGATTGGATGATGGAAGGTGATGCAAAAGAAATCAAACCTTGTAAAAGTGAAGATGATTGGATGGAAGAAGGTGATGCAAAAGGGGAAACTAGTTCTTGTATTATCACGGATGTCCTCACGAGTGATGAATTGGATACGAAATTCATGTCGATTATTGAAATTGGAGACGACCAAACAACAAAATCCGCCCTTGAAGAAATGCGGATAAGGATTGACAAGTTTTTGGCAGATGATTCAAATCAGGAAAATGTTGTCAAGTGCTTACGCAGCCTACGAGTTGGTTGCATACGCACTCAAAACGAGCATTTTTTCAATCATTTTCTCGCAGCTATAAAACGACGACTATTTGGTGATTCGGATTGGAAGCAAATATTGCAAGCTCACAATATTCATCTCATCCATGAAACTGTTAACGGCGTTTCCAACGCTGAGTCGGAAGCTTTTTATGAATAATTTTTTTAGTTTGAATCCTATTTTCGTGCACGGGTGCAACTCCACTTTCGTATTTCTAGTGAAAACACTAGGTAGTGTTAATAGTGTTCGTCCCGCTTTCAGTTTTCCACGTTCACGCTTTCAAACTGTTTGTTTTCAATAGAGTCATCTAACGTATACACTAGGACTACATTCGATGATAGTGGTAATCCAAGTATGAACGATCGAATGTGGGGTGGCAAACCGCATCGTCTTAAGAAATCATCGACATGGGATGCATGCACATGGGACAGCGGACTGGGAAATACTCTTCCTGCTGTCACTTGCGAGGAACTATCGCAGGAAGTCGACTTGCCCTCGTTGATGAAGTTTTTGGAACTAGACAACGAGAAACCATCACCATTGAAGAAACTAACGCGTCGGTCGACATTTGGGGCTGTTTCTAACGAACACGATACGCAGTTCCTTGGTGACCAGCGATACGGTGATGTACGTACTAGTATCATACTAGGCGAAGTTGAGAACAGTAATCCGAATGTGGAGGTCACTGGTGGTAAATTGCATAGAGCTAACTCAGCAGAGTTGGTACGCAAGGCGTTCCCAGAGATGCTATTTGATAGAACCTCTCCGCATCCATGTATTGAAACCGAATTTGGTTTCCCAGAAGAAGAAGAAGAGGGCGAAGGTGAGAGTAGTGATGACGAGCAGCATTATTCTCAATATCAACCTTATCCAGCTTTCCAACCGCAGCCCCAAGTCGGAATGTATGAGATGCAACAAAATATGCAATTCATGTATTATATGCAACAGATGATGTTCGCTCAACAGCAAGGAATGTCACCTCCCCCGAACTTCCAGCAGCCGTCGTCAACTTTGAATTCTCAGTCGGCGCCTTGGAGCCCCCCTGTTCAGCAGCAGACACCTCCTGTATGTTCGAACCTTCTGGCTGAACATAAACGAACAGGGAGGCGCCCGTCAGCTCAGCAACTGATTGGTCATGTCCTCGAATTCTCTAAAGACCCTCATGGGAGTCGATACTTGCAAGAAATCACAGCTGCTGCTTCACCAAGAGAGAAGGAAATGCTGGTGAGTGAAATCATGAGCGATTGTTTGAATGTTATCCAGGATCTATTTGGTAATTACGTGATGCAAAACTTCCTTGATCATGCTACTGATGCGCAACGGGATACTATCGCGAGTAAAATGATTGGTGTGGTAACCACACTTTCCATGCATCCTCATGGATGTCGGGTTGTTCAACGTTTACTAGATTTAGTAGGTCCTCAGACACGATTCAAACTACTCGATGAGTTGGTTTTGAACCAGGAGAATTTGGAAGTCGCAGCGAAAGATCCTCATGCTACCCACGTGCTTCAAAAAGCAGTGACTGTTCTTCATCGAGATCTTTTTCCTCATATTGAAGCACGCAAGGGCCGAGCTGAGATGTTCAGCAAGAAGAAAGCCAATCACAGTAAGTCTAAACAATATCAACCATCTAGGGATGCAGAGATCCTTGCCACGTCACGGGTGCTATTAAAAGCGGTGGAGGATGTTGTAGCTGCTAATGTTATGATATTGGCTACCAATCAGCATGCTTGTCGTTTGGTTCAACGAGTACTGGGCGATTGCGATACATTTCGCTCGCCTTGTGTGATTGTCATGATTGCTGCGTTGGAAGGAGATTATGATAATCTATCCGTTGATCAGCATGGGAATTTTATAATGCAGCATATTCTTGATATGGGGCAACAGAATCAGGCCGATCGTGTGCTGGAATTTGTTTCCACTCGTGTCATTGAGTTATCGCAGCACAAGTTTGGTTCACACTTGGTTGAAAAGTGTATCATTACGGCATCACCAACACAAGCCCAGAGTTTCATTGGAGATTTACTGTCGGCCAACTACAACACGTTGACGAAAATGATGAAGGATCCATATGCCAACTTTGTCCTTCAAAGAGCTTACGATGTTGCGAACCGGGAACTTGCTCAGAGATTCGAATACGAGGTTTCTCGACGCAGTGAAGTTTTGTCGCAATTTACCCACGGCAGGCATATCATTGCTCATCTTTCCAAACAACGAAATTAAGTGTAATACTTGAAAATACTCCATAGAGTTTTTCTGACATAAGAAACATAAAACTTCTATATTAAATAATCTATTTCTTTAAGCTCTTTCGATGATAATAGCTATGCCTTGTCCACCTCCGATGCATGCACTTCCCACGGCGTATCTCTTTCCAGTCCTTTGTAGTTCGTAAGCTAAATGTCCCATGATTCTAGAACCACTGGCTCCAGTAGGATGGCCCATAGCAACAGCACCTCCTTGAAGATTTGCTTTATCCATGTCAAAACCAAGTTCCTTCTGACAAGCCAAAAATTGCGTAGAAAAGGCTTCGTTGATTTCGATGAGATCCATATCAGCCATGGTAAGGCCAGCTCTATCAAGTGCTAGGCGAATGGCTGGGACAGGTCCAAATCCCATAATTTCAGGAGGAACTCCAGCAACTGCGTAACTCACAATTCTGGCGAGTGGTTTCAAATTGTGCTCCTTAACAGCATCACCACTCGCAACGACTACTGCACCGGCACCATCACTGATACCAGAAGCATTTCCAGCAGTAACAGAACCACCCTTTTTGAAAAGAGGCTTCAATTTACTAATGCTCTCAATGGTAGATGAAGGTCGAGGATGCTCGTCCACCTTAAAGTCCACCATACCTAGTTTTCTATCCTTGATTTGTATTGGAACAATCTCTTGGTCAAACTGTCCGGCTTCATGTGCCTTGGCCCATAATTGCTGAGAGCGTAGTGCATATGCATCGGCATCTTCTTTTGTAATGCCGTATTTCTCCCCCAAATTTTCAGCAGTAATCGCCATAGGACATTTGATATGGTTGTCCACCAGGGTATCCCATAGACTGTCCACCATAGGAGGATTCACACCTAGAGGAGAACCGAAACGAACTCCATGCACAACATATGGGGCCATACTCATAGCCTCAGAACCACCTGCAAGAACAACTCTAGAATCACCAACCACGATCTCTTGGCAACCCGTTACAATGGATTGAAATCCAGAACCACAAAGACGGTTCACAGTAAGCATAGGAACATCCTGACTAATACCTGCCTTCAAACCAACGTGTCGAGCCAGGTAAGCACAATCAGTGGTAGTCTGACTCACGTTACCCACGCAGACAGAGTCGATTATATCCGCACTAGGAAGTTGAGCTACAGCTCCCTTTGCAGCTTCCGCACCCAGTTGCACCGCTGATAAATGCTTCAGTTTGCCTCCAAACCCTCCAAACGCAGTTCTCTTCGCCGCAACAATGAAAATATCGCTTGCAAGTCCTTTTCCAGCCATTGTGTTTAGATGTCGATCTACTCGAAAATGTGTTTCCAAAAAACAAAGGTCGGAATGAAAATTGAAATCCGTTGATTTTGATTTCCCGTTTTTGTCACCAGTTGTATTTAATTAAATTTGTTGTTGATTAAAAGGAATTTAAAAAAATAAATTTGCTACTCAGCGAAAAAATTCAGAAATATGAAAACAGAGATGACAGAATCTAATAGTGTAACCACTTCAAATATAGATTCTAAAAACAGCTGTCATACTAATAATAAATAGTTTTCTGAAGGGGAAATACCATCTCAAAATGGGAAACCTTCAAAGTCACACCACTAGTAAAGAAACGAACCTCCACGATTGGGTTTAGAAAGTTGAATTCCACCTGCCGAAAGGTAATTCTAATTTAGAGTAGTCAAGTATTTTTAAAAGAAAACCTTTCAAATGAATTTTTAACAGAACCAAAATCAGCTATTATAAAATACTACAAGGAGTGGATAGAAGCCATCAATTACTTATTAATTGAGTAATTTCTTATTATTGAAAAACAAATACAGAACTCTGTAGTCGATTTGTTGTTAGAATAAAAACAAGAGTATCTTGTTCAAAAGCCTGATACCTTTTAAAACACAACAAAAATCGATTTTTTTAAAGCACTACAAGTAGCGGATAAAATCCATCAAATGCTAATTTCTTAGGAAACAAGAGTATCTTGTTGAAATAAAAGAGCCTGATGGCAATCCGTGAGGTAATCAGAAGCAAGAACATTATGTGGAATCACTAAATTCACATTGTACTTCTCCTGA
>Ga0105055_10007284_pt1 | contig 14764 bp, 15 predicted proteins | sample BON03_FD_78090 | JGI IMG/M metagenome (GOLD analysis project Ga0105055, IMG submission 78090) | Freshwater microbial communities from Lake Bonney liftoff mats and glacier meltwater in Antarctica - BON-03 | ecosystem: Environmental > Aquatic > Freshwater > Ice > Glacier meltwater | place: Lake...
TCATGAGTCTGAACAGATGCAACGTCAAGGTCCCCCCCCCTCAAATGCACGGTGGAGACCAATGGGTGAACGACTTTAATCGAATGAAAGTAGGTGGTCCTCAACCGAACATTCAGATGGAAGCAGCTTTTAGAGAGTCGTTTCATAGACAGCAACAGATGGAACATCAACGAGCAATGGCGAACAGGTGGACGGGACAGATGCAAGGCCGTCCACCTGCAAGACAAATGGATTCTGCATGGAAGCAGACTGCAGCACCTCAGCATATGGCACAGCAGTGGGCGAACGAAATGGCAGGTCCAAAAGAAGCACCTGATGCGGCAAAATGGGCAACTGAAATGAACGGTGAATTAGAGGTACGTTATCTTTGTGTTAAGAGTGTGGGTATGGTGTTGTTGGAAAGAATGCGATAGACTCACCGCCGCGTCTATAGGCACCCGATATGGAAGCGACACGTCGAGCTACCAATGACTTGGTTAACACGATGGCGAATAATCCCAAGTTCAGAGACTCTGAATTTTTCAATTTCATGAGCAAAGTAAACGACGGGGAAATTTCTTTTGAAAACAACACCGTAGTTGACACTGGATTCAAGGTACGGTTGAGAGCCGCATGTGTAACAGACGTCTAACGTTATTGATTTGTAGAAGCAAGGGAATTTAGAAGGTGCTTGGAAAGGAGCTGAAGGCGGGCTAGACAAAGCTTGGGAAGACAATACTAAGGCTGGATTGGATCAGGCATGGGAAGGTGATGCCATGGGAAAGATGGAAGACACATTTGCAAAAGCGTGGCAAGATTCACAGAACGGCAAAGAAGTTGATTTTGACAATGTCTGGAAAACTGCCATGGAAGAAGCTGGATTGGCAAATGAAGGCCTTGAATCACAATGGAATGCAGATGCCAGTAATCTTTCAAACGCTTGGGATGCATCCGGGAACATCAACTATGCCGACAAACCATATGAATTGGCATCTGACAATCCGTTCGCTGACGTGGACGATGCATACGAACGCGGGTGTGAATTTTTCAAAGAAGGGCGCCTGGATCATGCCATCCTTGCATTTGAAAGCTGTATAACCAAAGATTCGTCTCATTCCGATGCATGGCGAATGCTTGGCGATGCTCACCAAGAAAACGACGAAGACCCTAAAGCCATAGCGTGTCTGGAACGAGCAGTGGAGCATGATGCATATCATCTGAATGCCTTATTGGAACTAGGAGTCAGCTACGTGAACGAACTGGACCAACAAAAGGCGCTGAAGAATTTGAAGGCCTGGGTCGTCAACAATCCTAATTTCCAGGGACTCGAGGTTGCTCAGGATCCTTATGGCGATGGTTCGTTGATGGACGACGTCATGCAACTGATGCTGAAAGCCGCGGAATGGGCGCCTCATGATTCAGACGTGCAAGAAGTACTAGGTGTACTGTATAACGTGAGTCGTGATTATGACAGTGCTGTCGTCTCTTTTAAGAAAGCGCTGAATGCGAAACCTGATGAGTACACTCTCTGGAATAAATTAGGAGCTACACTCGCAAATGGACAGCGTTCCGAAGAAGCACTCCCTGCTTATCATCGTGCTCTGGAACTCAAACCACGATACGCGAGAGGATGGCTTAATCTGGGTATCTCTCATTCCAACCTTGGCAACTATGCCGAAGCAGCGCGGTGTTACCTGAAAGCACTCGATCTGAACAAAGATGCCACTCATATTTGGAGCTATCTAAGGATCTGTTTCTCGGTCCTTGAACGATACGATCTTATTGGAGCATGTGACAAGCGAAACCTCGACGCCTTCCGAGCAGAATTTAAGTTTTAGTAGAACTTTGTGCATTATTTATTTTCTATTATTATATCTTGATTTGTGCAGCCTTGAACGGTGAGAGTGGGATGTGATTGGGGACTTTGCCCCCAGCTTTTATATACTTGGTACAGTATTCGTCGCCGTCAACGACAAGCTCACCCCCAAGGTATTTCGGGAGATTTTCCTTATCGACATATTTCAAAAGAACATCTGTGGCAGGCCCTGCGTGAATTTGAATTTTCGCTCTCGTGTTTGGATCGAAAAAATGTTTAACAATATTCCAAATCATCCCAAATAGCCGTGGGGCGTTTATAACGACTGCTACTTTAAGTTGCTCAGGATACATGTGATCATCAATGTAAGCTCCACACTTCATGAGCGGAAACCCAGCTTTATGGCTCCAACTTAAACCCTTCAAGTCCGTAATCACCACCATCTGATATTGCTTTTTCCCATACAACGCCTCGCTTTTCAGCATCAGACGTGTATTGGTTTCTTGGCGCCACATAATCATTTGTTCGAAATCTTCTTCTGCTATCTTCGGCAACATTCCGGGTACATCCAACTCTCCTATTCTATCAACAAACACCGGAGTTCCTTCTTTGTCAAAACCAGGCAGCCAACCGCCTGTGGTGTATTCAAACAGTTCTGGATTAGGACGATTAGTTTCAAATTCATCCCATGCTTTTTCGGGACACTTCTCCTTGCGCCATGCCAAACAATCCCTGTACATACTTTCTGCCTTTTCGAGGTTCAAATTTCGAGCTCGAATAAATCGAATCAGCGTAACATCTGACATGTCTAATGGTCGTTGAGTGCATTCATTAGCGATATCGGTAAGACGACTACGTAACTCGACAACCGCGGAAAGTTCTTTTTCAGTCCTAATCGTCCAGCCGTCAAAGCAGCTCTCTTCAACTGGTTTTGCAAATGGGATATCTGTAACTTTTTCTAATGATAGCTCTGCGGCATTTCGAGGGGAATAGCTAATGCGCACAGACGGGACATCTAATGAGCTCAATACTTTCAATGATTCCTTTCGTGTCGTGACCTGACGGTTGAATGAAGCTGGGTACAATACAGAAACTAAAAGCATAGCCGCGCCTATCCACAGCAAATTAAACATGTTATAAGTATCATTTTCTAAAGTACAGCAATAACCCTCATGTGCAATGACCAATGAAAAAATTGTAATCAACCCGCGTCGTTGGTACAATAGATGCAGGTTTACCTGCTCATGGAACCCCATGGAAGCTGATTCTCGAGACCGCAATGCATCTTGGAAGGTCGCGCAACATTTCTTCAATGCGTCGTCTGTTCGACACAGCTTTTGTTCAATGGACTCGCTCATTCTAACCTTTGCTGTTTGGATCGTTGGATGGCACGCGCGGTCTATTCTAATATCCAGAGTCTTAGTATGTCCTAGTATTTTCCGGTAAGAAGCCGCGCTCATTCGAATTTCAAATATAGGACATACGATATTATTAATTCGAGATCGATAAATCCAAGGTTCAATAATTATTCATCTTTTCCAAGCCCGGCATTCTGTACAAATGAAACTAAAGGTTCTCTAATATCCTCAAAGCTTTCGATTTGTTCCAAAATTGACGCCACTTTATTCAGCTCGCTATCCCAAGGACTGCCAGTCCAGCTTTTAATTCGAATGGAATTTGCTGGATTAAGTCTCACTCCTGTCTCACAATTATCCACTAAAACGGTGCTTTTCAAGTTTGCACCAATCAGTGACAAATCTTTCAAATACACGTTATTTCCTAATGCGCGACAAGAGCTGCGATAAAATTTCTGACTGATTCGTTTCTTTTGATCAATCATGTCTATAATAGGCTCTGCGTATTGCTTCTCTGCAGCTGTTATCACAATAATATTGTATTTCAATGCAACTCGATCCAAAAACGATTCGAGATTGGGACGAACATAAATAAACATCCTTACAAATTGATTCCCAAAAATCAGTGTCTTTTGAACGCATTTTACTCTTCCAAACCATCCAAAAATCGGCGCACTAGTAGAAGAGTGGATTAATGTTTCATCCAAATCCAATACCACGGTTTTCGATTTATCAGATATTCGCAACGGAGGTTTTCTCAAAGGTTCAATTACCTTGAGGAAATAAACAAAAGCGGCTCCTGCTACAAATGACATGGCGATATACGAAAAGTGCGTCGTCCTATCATCTAACATTACGAAATGATGGATGTAATGTCGCAACTTTTTTTAAAATCCACAATTGTTCCTCCTGGTATTTCATGCTATCATAGATAATAAAAATTTGACAGGTACGTTTTATATGTCGAGTATTTGTTGCTGTCAGAAGAATTAAAGAAGTTTTCATTTTGAAGCTTAAGAATTTAACTAGGTATGCATATCTATCTGATAAGATTGTGCCGGGTCATTTGCTTATGACTTTCTTTTCCAAGCATGAATTCTAGTTCAAACTAGATAGTATGTGAATACTGAACTGAGCGTTTCATTCACCTGGGCCATTCATTATGAATGTTATGTGAATATTTGCATAATGTAGTATAAATTCCTTTCGAGCAATTTGAAAGCTGTATGTCCCATATTTACTCAGTACTAATTATTAGCTGATAAAATATATCGACAGTTCAGATACTTTCATATAATCTGGAGTATAGACGTCCAGGCATAATCAAAATAGAGAAAACGGTGGTTCGTTTTTCTCCCTTGCTAATCCCATTTATGATTTACTATAGACTGAATAAGAATCGAGCAGTTTTTTTGGAGCACACCCACACAATCCATACATCCAATTGAAGGCGCGTGTAGTATACAACTCGGACAAATCTAAAATGGGGAACTCGAGCTCAACTGAATCGAGAGCAAATAAAAAGATTAACAAGAACATGCGGAGCGACCATAAGAACGAGTCGAAGAAACTCAAGGTCTTGTTGCTGGGAACAGGGGAGAGCGGGAAAAGTACGATCTTCAAGCAGATGAAACTTCTCTATGGGAGAGGCTACACGATGGACGATAGAGTTAAATACAGGCCGTTTATATTGTCCAATTTAGTCGAAGGTGCTGGAGAACTTGGTAAAGGGCTAGAAACGTTTTGTGGTGGAGCTGACGATGGCAGTGATCTTCAAATTGCGTTGAAGATTATTGCAGAATCTCGAGGCTGCAAGGAACTGACACAGGAGCTGGTGGATGCGATTCTTCTTCTACGGGATAGCGATATCTCTGATAATGCGCTGGAGAACAGAAATAAAATGCAAATACAAGATTCTTGGGAAGAGTTTGTTGAGTGCTCTCGAAAATTCCCTGAATGGGGAGGTAAAACTTGGGTTCCTTCTACTGACGATATTTTGAAATGTCGAGTTCGAACCACAGGTGTGATTGATGAACAATTTATCATCAGTGACACTCCGTTTCAGATGTTCGACGTTGGAGGGCAACGAAATGAGCGAAGAAAATGGATGCATTGTTTCGATGATGTCACTTCTTTAATTTTTGTCACTGCAATTAACGAGTATGATCAAATCCTATTCGAGGATTCTACCCAGAATCGTTTAGTGGAGTCATTCGTGCTGTTCGAGGAATATGCCAACAAAGATTATTTCGAAAAAGCTGCATTGATTGTGTTTTTTAACAAAACTGATCTCTTTGAAGAAAAATATCTTCATAATAAAGTGCCGTTGAATATCACTGGGTTGTTTCCTGGCGCTCCCACTGGCGAGCCTGACTTGAAAATGGCCCATAAATGGTTTGTTGATTCTTATAAGAAACGGATAAAGGACCCATCAAAAACTATGTTTGATCATTTTACGTGTGCTACCGATACGAAGTCTCTCGACGTAGTTATTAAAGCTACATCGCATGCGATTCTGATGGATAATCTTGCCGTCCTGAGCGGTCACGTTTAACATCGTTTTAATCGAAAATTTTGAATTAGTTGCCTTATTTTGTGAAAAAATACATCATCATCCCTAGGGAAAGAAGCCCAACCATTCCTGCCGGCATAAATTTGCCCTAGAATAAACGTAAATTAAATATCAAAGGAGAACAAGGACACACGTACAGAATTTCGTGCACGATTGGTCATCACAATGCACAAAATACTTGACAGTATCTTGCAAGCAAAGAGGTAAGCCTTCAAATCAGTTGCAGCGAAAAGGAAGAACGCCCCGGAAGACGCACCGGCGATCAGACTCATCCTACTACTTTTCTTTTCAAATGAGAGTAGCAAAGTTAAATAATTGGTCATAAGTTTCAACGTCTACGTACTTTGGCATATCCCATTACACCTCCTAACAGAAGTACCGTCCCGAACACCTCAACTACTCGATCGTGTTCCATGTCAAATACAATGAGGGGGGCTTTTCAAGGCTGCTTTCGCAATCAACTCGACGCGATATTCACTCAATTGAAAACCAATGGGATCCTTTCTCTGGAATATTGCCACAGAATTCGCCACCGAGCACCGCGGTTTATTTGTGACGATATTCGTGCTTCCAATATCTCTACTATTCGACGTCGCTTTTTCACTTCGAGAGTGGCTCGTTTTCAGGTTCTATTCAGCTCCATTGCTACATGCGGAGCGAGTGAAAGATATCCAGACCCAGATTAAAGCATATCATACAGAATTTGATGGGAGCACAACTAAGAAAAAGCTGTGTACTGCCCGTGGGGGTTGGCAATCGATTAGTCCGTCGTTACGAACTTATAAATCCAAAGCAAAAGGTATCCATATCAATTTATTTGATATATTGGGATTGGAGCAAAAGAACACGGTGGTTCATGTAGAACCAATGGTCAATATGGGCCAACTAAGCCATTATTTGGTGGCTTATGGGTTGACTATCCCAGTACTTCCTGAAATGGACGATCTAACAGTCGGCGGGCTTTTCATGGGTGTTGGAATTGAAACAAGTTCTCACAAATATGGATTATTTAATGATTCTGTTGTTGAGGCTGAAGTTGTTTTAGCGGATGGAAATGTAGTTTTCTGTTCTAAGACACAAAACCGTGAGCTATTCGACGCCCTTCCCTGGTCTTATGGAACCTTAGGATTTCTGGTATCTGCTAAGATCAAAGTTATTGCATCCAAGCCATTTGTGAGATTGGAGTATTTACCATTTCACTCCCAGAAAGCGGGGGTCGAAAAATTCACCGAATTGTCAGGCATGGAAAATCCTCCTGACTTCGTGGAGTCGCTTCAATTTTCAAGGAACACTATGGTGGTAATGGCTGGCACAATGGTCGATGAAGCTGAAGCAAGATCTGGTTCTGTGAATGCTATTAGTCGATGGTACAAACCTTGGTTCTATAAATATGTAGCTGGCTTTTTGGAAACTGGTGATGTAACTCAAGTGGACTACATACCTCTAAGAGATTACTTCCATCGACATACAAAATCTATTTTTTGGGAGCTTGAACAAATTATTCCTTGGGGAAACAATCCGGTATTTCGCTTTTTGTTGGGATGGGCAGTTCCTCCAAAGGTGTCGTTTCTGAAACTCACGCAAACTGAAGCCATTCGAAAACTGTATGAGACGCAACATGTCATTCAAGACATGCTGGTACCTATCACCAAAATGGACGAAGCACTGGATAAGTTTCATGACAGTTACGAATTATTCCCTTTGTGGCTATGCCCCTACAGAGCTTACAGTTACAAGGATTCTCAAACATTGCACAGATGCTTTTTGAAAGAGCCTTTGCAAATTCAACCAGGTAAACAATTCGAAATGTATGTGGATCTAGGAGCCTATGGCATTCCGAAAGCAGTATTGGAGAAAAAGGAGTTCGATATCGTCAAGATATCTAGAGAGGTGGAGCACTACATTGGATCCATCCATGGATTTCAGATGCTTTATGCAGATAGCTACATGACAAAAGCTGAGTTCCGCGCAATGTTCAATCATTCTCACTATGATGAGATGAAGAGCAAATACGATCCTGATGGTTGTTTGCCTCAGGTTTATGAAAAGGTTTGCAAGAGCGCATCCTGGGATACAGTAGGTGTGAAAGATAAAAAAGCCTAGAATGCCCCTAATATATATTTTACATTCGTTGTAGATGCAGCATTAAAGCAGCTGCTTCAGTCTCTTTATCTACTTTGTTTTGATTCGGAATTAGAAACTTCGGCGGTGGCGCAAATATTAAAGGAAACGCGCAAGACGAGGCTGGCGACAAATTAATAATTCCGTTACTAATTTCTTGACCTCGAGCTAAAAGTTGTCTCTGGTATTCCCGGAGCGCTTGAACACTTGTGCTCGATATATCCCCCATAGTAAAATAGTTTCGTTGGATATCCTCAAGGCTTACCAACCCACTTAACGTTGGCGCAACCACATGCAACAAATCGGATGCAGGTATTTCAGCTGGTTTCAATTTCTTAGTATTGCTTTCCTCAGGTTCCAGAATTCGTTTTGCCAGTTGACGTTTTCTGGCATTGGTAAACCAATTCTGCAACTGTCTTTTCGATAACCCTGTTTTACGCAACAAAATAGCTTGCTCCTGAGTATTAGGATAAGGATATTTAATATTTTCTGTCAACCAATCAACCAAAATGTGTGTGACGTCTGGCGAGTATCTTGAGTAATTAGGGTTGGGTCCTCGTCTGTTCTTCGGTTTTACATATCTTTGACGCGCGTTCGTAAACCAATGATCGAGTTGAGAGCGAGAAAGCCCGGTGGAGTACATCAAGATGGCTTTCTCTTTAGGCGAGGGGTATGGATTCTGCTTGCGGTCAATCAACCACGACTTTAGAAACTCGGTCGCCGCACTATTATCCATTTCAATAATTAATGGACTCCTTAGGCTGTCTTTCAGGTCACCTCCATACTGCTCGAATGTAGAGTTTACGATAGACAAGTCTTACTGCCTGTCGTTCGTCACAACTTTTATTTCTTCTTTGCGGAACGACGCCCTTCCTTTCTAAGGTCGGAATGAGATTCCTGATGTTCGAAATTGTTCGTTGAGAGTGGCAAACCCAACGCCAGTAGGCTCCCTCGTGCTCCATCGCATGTCGTCTAGTTTAGGAAGGGTAACACTTGGTATGAATTCTGTATTTGAACGATCCGAGTTCTCAGATTTGGCTGCAGGTTCGCGGTCCGCTTTGTTTGAAGTTGCACTTGTTTTTGTATCTTTGGATGAATCTTTTGTAGCCCTGTTGACTTTATCGACTATTATTTCTTCATCGTTTATAATAGATCTCTGGTATATGATGCGTTTGGCTGCGAAACAGGACCCGCTCGCAATGTCTACGGAGACACAAGCAGTAAATGGAAAAAGAAGCAGCATTTGCTCCATACAGTCAGCACTCCTCACTGCAAACTGATAATTGCATCCAAGTACAACTCCAATGTTCTGGGACAGAGCAGCTATTTGTGTTTTCCGAAACGCTTTCATTTGCATCGAACAGTTCCGGGTAGTGTCTGCAAGTATTCGTTGAGCCTGGGCATATGGTTCTGCTTTCGAGTTGCTTTCCGTTTTTAAATTGTTATCAGGTTCCTGAAAGTCTAAATTTACTCGATGCGATGTTTTGCGCTTGGTACCATTGCATGCCTCCTTGGCTTTTCTAACTTTCATCAGCTGATTACTAATATTCCGTACATCATTTCCTTCAAGAGCCGGACGTAGTGCTGTTTCTACGAATACTCTGTGTACTGGTTTTGCTGCATGTTCCATGATTGCAATGAGACTCTGAAGCGCCCTACAGGACTTGGTAGTTTCGGAGTCTAACGTACCATGTCGAGACGGATCACTCGGATGAGATACCAACAGCGTATGGGCTACAAGTTCTTCTGCCAGTGTTCTAGTGCATACACTGAACGCATCTAATGCTCCTGCCCAATTAACCATGGCATCCTGAACCCTCGTTAACGATCGCTCCGTCTGCTGGAAGTGCTCTCGCGCAGATTTAAATTCTTGGAGATCCTCCGGGTCAAGAGCGAACTCCATTCCAGCAGATGAACGCAACTCACGCATCAACTTGCTCTTGAGTCTCTTCATTTGCTTCATTGTTAAATGGTTTGAATATAGTATCAATAAATCAAGTTTAGAAATATATGAAGATGGAACGACACGAGTAGGTCATATTTCCAAGATAGGGAGGGGACCTAGCCTCCTATAAAATATGTTGAAGTGCGGGAGACGATGTCACAGGGAGCATGTAAGAATCTCTTTTGATGGTTGAAGAATACATTTGTCGGGTGGATAGACCCGCTTGCCAGTTGGTAGTTTGCCCTGATTCAAAAGAAATATCCACCTTGGCCTCTCGGTGATCTTGTCGAATTGGAATTCCGGTACCATTATCTCTCAATCCTGATTTTACTTCTTTATTAATATCGTTTCCCACTGATGGATAGCGGAAAAGGAAATTTTGGCTTTGGGATGCCCAGTGCCACCCACTTGCGAAAACGGTCACAATGGCCCAAATCCCCAAAGCGACCCCTGGATACCCCACATTGTCGCTATATGTTTTATAAACAGCAAATCCGCAAGATATCCAAGCAATTCGAGGAAGCACGTTCACTGCACTTATTGATATTTCAGGTCCATACCGAGGAGTCACTGGTTCAGGAAAAGACAATACCAGTGACTTGAGTGCAACATAATGACTAAAATGGAGAATGAGGCTGGACAAGAGGACATGAGGTGCCCATGATAGGACGATAAACGAGAGCATAGCCGAGGAGATAGTTTCGGCATAAAAATATCCCAGAGGTAAATTACATCCATCCAGAACACCATAGAATCGATGGGACATTAATTTGGGCAACAAAAAAGCCATGACCAAAGAAACCATTTGATAGGACGTCACTAACAAAAATAGAAGGACTACCGTCTCAGAACTGGATACTAGAGTTTGTATGATACCAAATATAAAACCTAATACCAATAGAGAGACAAATATGTATCCAAGCCGAAATTTTTCACGTTGTTCCAGTGAAAATGTTGCGAACATTATAGGAGGCAGGATGCTCAACCCTACAGACATAGAGGTAAAAAACAGCAATAAACGCAATAAAACAAGAAAAATCACGAATACAAAAGAGGTCCACAAGGAGAAAGAGAATTCCTCAACGAGAAATCCAGCAGCAATACCTGTTAAAAAGCATCCTATACTAAGTACACCTATCAGGACCATTCGCCTCATCGAAGGCAGTGATGGTGTAATATCTTTATGAAACCCCTCAAAATTAATGTCGTCAGGTTCAGGCGCAATTCGAACAAACATAGGCTGCTTATCATCTCCGAATCTCGTTTTACTCAACACTGAGGGAGAAAACCACCAGGAATATGCATGGTCTTCTGGAGAACCAGCCTCAGAACTGTTTTCAGATTCCTCGTAATGAATAACATTGAAATCTTCGGGTTCGTTTTTGAAAGTGATTTGATCTTCATTTTCTTCCAGTACATAAACCGCGTCTTGCGGCCTGACAAAAGTTACGACCGCACAACCAAGAGAATCAACTTGCTGCATTTCTATTTCATCCTGAACTTTGGAATCTATACTTGCAATCCACCTTTCATACCGATCTCTTTTCATCTCCCCTGCTTTCTTAGCCATATACCTAGCAGTCCTACAACACGACAATCTTGCGAGAAAACCTAGCAACGGTCGCCATCGTTGGTTTTCTTTTTCAGTTTGAAGGCACAGAAACTCCAGCTCTTTCCTCAAACGCCACAACTTCACCAATTTACCAATATTTAATAAAACCAAAACGTTATCCACTGGCCCAAACCGCTCTGAGAAGAAAGTTGCAATTTCTTGGCCTGATGGTACCAAAGAAAGCGTACCGAGTAAGGCTGGGGAGCTCACCAGAACGCTTCGAGAGCTCACTGTCGAACAAACTTTCATAACTGCAGACCATATGCGCAATTGCTTCTGCTGATACAAGACTGTTGACGCACAAAGTATTGTGATGCTTCCGAACACAGCCCATGGATGAAACAACGTCCACCACGCATGGTCTAACTTCCTGTGGATCAGCCATTCAACGAGGAAACTAACTAGACATAGCAAATAAAGCATACAAAGAAACCAACACATTTCAAAGTACAGTACTATGCCGACCCCGTGGGCAAATAATGACGCTCGATGTATGCGCCAGGGCAATAGGAGTACATCTATTGGGCTATCAATGAACAATGAAGAAGACTCTTTCGACATTTCTTTTGAATCGGAGAGCAGTGATTCACCTTCTTCGTCGAAATCAAAACCAGATTGGATCGACAACTCCATACACTTCGGACTTATTATTATTAGCCCCAACAATTTATTTTATTTTATTCTTACACTTTCATTTTCAAATGAAGTTTAAATTAGTACTCTTTAGGACACAGACTTTGACACAAATCAAATATTAAATCAATAGAGGTCTCCAAGGAACCTTGAGCTTCGACAATTTCTTTGCCTGGGCAAGTTATATTTATGAATCCGTTTCCTATATCCGACACGTCTACAAATCCGACGTTTGCACATTGGTCTATGAATTCTTCAGAACAACTTCAGGGGAAATACAAAATACGTACCACATGTCCACCATGGAGACTCTGAAGCAGGAGGAAAAGGAACTAAAACCGATACATAAGAAACAGTTGGCAATTAAAAATACTGTACTTACTACATGACAACGATGTACACCACGAGCAAGTTGCGTTTGGGTCGCCATACAACGCTAAAACAAACATCAATGCTGTCAGCGATGGAGTAATAACCGCACTAAACACAAGAAGAGCAATTTGATACCGCTTTCGGTCTTTAATCTGACCAGCCACGTTGTAGCGGTTCTGTGTAAGAGCACCTAGTCCAGTGAGAAAGCCAGCCACAAGCCCTCCCAAATGAGAGAAGTTGTCAATCATAGGCATTAACCCAAATATTAAATATATAAACGTCGCCACCAGCAATTGGATGAGGTGGCGAGATGCCCGGCCTCGATAGAACGAAAAGTTGAGTGTGAATTCCGCCCAGGCTCCTCCTACAAGGCCAAATACAGCTCCTTTGAATAGAAGTTACCAACCATACTCAACCTGACTTCAATTTGACTTACCTGAGGAACCCACTCCAACTGTATTCGGGGAAAATACTGCTGAAAAAAGCATACCGTTCAACCCAGCAACCACAAATATAAGAATTACGGGAGCACTTCCAAAATCTTTTTCAAGAGGAACACCGATAACAACAAGACCGATGATATCTAAACTGGTTAACAATCGGAACATTATATCAATGGAAACTTACTTAGCATGAGATGCAGAACACCGCCATGTAGAAACCACGGGGCAATTAAGCGATAAACTTGCCCTTGTTGAATTAAATCGGTTCGCTTCGCTCCGAGAGAAATCAAAGTAGGCACCGAAGGCCCCAATGTTGGGTTTATTTTTAGGGACTCGATGCCCCAACCGTTCAAAGCAAACTCAATAAAAAACCTAATAACGATTGTAAGTATTTACGATTGAATCATCGGATACTTACATAATAACAAACACCACGGCAAGGACATATGAAAAGTAAGCGGTGCCAGACTTCAAAGTGAATTTCTCTTGGTGGTTTTTTTCGACCCCAGCTGCGAGTTCGTATGATGCATATGAACCAAAGGAAGGCATGTCGTTAGCTAGCCATGACGGAGATTCATTCGGTTGATTGTCATGCATTATGAACTGCATGTTGCTTCTGCCATCCACCAGAGGAGGAGGAGGAGGAGCTTCTTCGTTCAACATATTTCGGTTATAATTGTTAATGCCGTAAAATTTTAAATTCATGTCTAGCATCTATGGTAAACAATAGCAATAACCGAATCGAATTGTAACCCTAGCGTGTGACAAACTGACAATTTGAAGTCTATTTTTTGCAAAAAAAAAAATTCGAATTATTGATACATGTCTCGTTCGATTCGCCCTGTTTCATTCGATGACACACTTCAACCTTTGGTGTCTCCTGTTAGTGATGATAATGATACACATCATGAAACATTGAATCTACGTAATCGAAACTACCACAGTGATAGTGGGATAGTGGTATCTGAACCACAGACACACAATCGTTTGTCTACCATTAATAGTCTACGTGCTACCGACAGACGATATGCCATGCTGCCTACCACATTAAACAGAAAAATGAGCGACCAGCTTCCAAGAAAGATGCCTCGCCGAGTAAGTAACAAGATTCAAAATTTGAAAAATGGATCTAATCAAGCAACCAGGTAAAAGGTAAGCTGAAGAAACTCGGAGCGCCCGACATGGAGCAACCGACTCAGCGTATCGCAGTGCATTGTTCGCACTTAGCAATAGACCTAGATAAAGTTTATTCTATGGTTGCTTCTAACGAAACAACGCGAAGTGCTTACCACCGAAAATTCTTCGACGTCGCTGGAAGTAGTTTTGAAAGCAGTGAGCTGCATTCGGATTCGTGGACAGCATACCCGTATGGGGATGTATTGTATTTGAGGGAAACCAATAAAAGCGCTGTTCGGAAAGAAGTATTTCTATTCTGCTTTGGTGTTGTCGTATTTTGGAACTGGGAAACTGAATCGGCTGAAAAATCCTTTTTGCGACTATTAAGTCCATTTAGTTCTTTAACTTTGACTGAAGAAGTCCAAGGGTGTGCTTCAGATGATATCGAGTACTATTTTGGTGATACTTTTGCGGTCAGGAATGATGTTGTTGAGTTGTCGTCGGAGTCATCAGACGAAAGACTGGCAGTGTCATATGCGTTTTCGCAAAGCAGTCTTCTATCTGTATTTGAAGCTCGAGTTGATGAAATAATCGCTAGAAATGAGCATATCCCTGTGGAGTTAGCAAAACACGGTAAAATACACATGTCTCAAACTGCGATATCCAAAGAGATGGGACGGTTGTTCATGGAACGGAATAGCATTAATTTGGAATCTGATATTCTTGGGACCCCCGATCATTTTTGGGAAGACGACGTATGGGAACCAGTGTATCGCACTGTTTCGAATTATCTAGAGCAA
>Ga0105055_10007290_pt1 | contig 14753 bp, 11 predicted proteins | sample BON03_FD_78090 | JGI IMG/M metagenome (GOLD analysis project Ga0105055, IMG submission 78090) | Freshwater microbial communities from Lake Bonney liftoff mats and glacier meltwater in Antarctica - BON-03 | ecosystem: Environmental > Aquatic > Freshwater > Ice > Glacier meltwater | place: Lake...
CCTTCTCATTAGGGTACTTCTTAGCTATCTCAAACAGTGTCATGTCTCTATATATTTGTTTGACACAAAGAGATATAGGCGCTACGTAACCTATTTACGGGGTGACTTTACGGACACCCATTTTTATTAAACAGCAATCAAAAAAATCAAGTGGCTTTGGTAATTGATAACATTAATTAACTTTGCGACCAATTGCGACTGAACGCTCAGAACTGCAAAGACCAGTTAAAGAAAGAACCACTAACTAATTTAAGTATGAAAAAGAGTATACTCTTTGCGCTATCTCTGTTAATTGCAGGTGTTGCATTTGGACAACAGACAAAAAAGAAATTCAATTACTTCTCAATTGGACTTCATGGAGGATGGACTCAGTTTTACGGAGACCTTCGCCAGTATGATTATGGTTTCACTCAAGCCAAGCATGACGTTAACAACGGTGGTGGCGGTCTGTTTGTGGACTATCAATTAAACTCAGTCGTTGGATTTCGTGGAAATTTGTTGTTAGGTACACTTGGTGGATCAAAGCGCACAATTAATAATCCAAATAGCGTAGATCAAAACGTTTATTTCAATACTTTCTTCATTGATTATACATTGAATGCTACTGTTAATTTCATCAATTTGATGTATTCAGATAGAACGAAAGACCGTGTATTTACTGCCTACCTTGTTGGTGGTGTAGGTTTTACGTCTTCTAGAACTAGAAAATTTCGACTGAATGGTCCAAATGCTGATGATTGGGTTAGAAGTGAACCGTTTAATAATAAGGATGGGGAAGAAAGCAAATTCACGACCTCACTTATTATCCCTGCTGGTATCGGAATTAAGTTTCGTTTATCAAGAAGGTTTGATTTAGGTATGGAGTATACGCAACGTTTCGCTCCAGTTGGTGATAAGTTGGATGGAACTGTAGGTGGTGGACAAATGGACAGCTACGGGTATTTCAACGTTTTTGCAGCCATCAAAATTGGTAAGCAAACTCATGCTAAAGAATGGGTTAACCCTTTCCAAGCACTTAACCAAAACATGGCTGAACTTCAGGCAAATGTTGATGGTCTTGCAAAAGATGCTGATGGTGACGGAGTTTCAGACATCTTCGACAAAGAAGAAAACACGCCTGCAGATCTTTCAGTAGATGGAAGCGGTCGCGCGTTGGATACTGATGGTGACGGAGTTCCTGATTACTTGGATGCTGACCCTTTCACAAACAAAGGAGCTCGTGTTGATGAAAACGGAAAAGAGCTTGACTCTGACAACGATGGTGTTGCAGATAGCCAAGATATTGAACCAAATACTGCCGCAGGTGCTTTAGTAAACTTCCAAGGAAAGACTATCAGCCTTGAATCAACAGGTGAGTCGTCAAAATCTGTTAATGTTTCAGGTGGACTTCCATCTATCTACTTCAAGGTTAACAGCTCAAGAATCGACTACTGGTCTAGCTATGATAGACTTGCTGAGGTTGCCTCACTTATGAAAGCTGACAAAGCAATAAAAGTGAAAGTGATTGGTAGCGCAGACAAAACTGGTGCTGAGGACTACAATGTTTCATTGGCAGAAAAGCGAGCTCAAGCTGCGGTTGATCACTTGGTTAAGATTTATGGTCTGGACGCTGGAAGATTCACAATTGCTAGTGATGGTGAAACAAACCCACTTTCTCTATCTGATGAAGCTCTAAACGTTAACAGAAGAGTTGACTTCAAAGTGGTTAAATAAACCAAAAGGCTAATCGAAAAAAGCCCGTTACCAATTGGTGACGGGCTTTTTTATGGCTTAAATTTTTTGACAAGTTCCCACAGCACCACTCCAACGGAAACAGAGATATTCAACGAATGCTTAGTGCCAAATTGTGGAATTTCAATGAATGCGTCACAGCTTTTTAGAACTTCCTGAGAAACACCTTTAACCTCATTACCAAACACCAACGCAATCCGATTGATACCAATATCAAATTTATTTAACGGTGTTGCTCCATCCACTTGCTCCACACCAACCACCTTAACTCCCTCAGCTTTCAACAAATTAACAGCTCCGAGACACGTTTCTACATATTCCCATTTGACAGACTCTGTTGCGCCAAGAGCAGTCTTCTCCATCTCCCTATGTGGTGGCTGTGCCGTAATTCCGCAAAGAATTATTTTCTCTACAGCAAACGCATCGCTAGTCCTAAATACAGACCCGATATTATGAAGACTGCGCACGTCATCCAGAACGATAATGATTGGAATTTTATCAGCACTTCGAAAATCCGAAATGGACTTTCGACCCAACTCCTGCATTGATAGTTTTCTACCTCGTTCTTTCTCCATGGCGCTATTTGAAGCATTGCGCATATGGTTAACTTAGCGCAATCCTACACGCAAAGTAAAACAGATAATCTTGGCCAAAACAGCCGCAACAAAAGACACTGAGACACCTCTGATGAAACAGTACAATGCCATTAAGGCAAAGTACCCAGATGCGTTGCTTCTTTTTCGTGTGGGCGATTTCTATGAAACCTTTGGTCAGGACGCTGTAAGAGCATCCAAAATTTTAGGAATTGTTCTGACAAAAAGAGCAAATGGAAAGGCTTCCCACATAGAATTGGCTGGTTTTCCTCATCATTCTCTGGAAACGTATTTACCGAAACTGGTACGAGCAGGCCATCGGGTTGCTATTTGTGACCAGCTTGAAGACCCAAAGCAAGCAATTGGCATTGTAAAACGTGGCGTTACCGAATTAGTAACACCAGGTGTTTCGTTCAACGATAATGTGCTGGAGCAACGGTCAAACAATTTTTTATGCAGCCTTCACTTTAGCCAATCGAGCATTGGAATCGCTTTTCTTGACATTTCTACTGGCGAGTTTCTTGTGGCACAAGGAAATGAACTATACATAAAAAAGCTGATAAAGAATTTTGAACCGAGCGAAATTCTTTTCCGAAAGAGTTATCGCAATCAATTTCAGGAATTATTTGGCGATAGCCATTGTACGTTTACGATGGAAGATTGGGTTTACACGACCCAATTTGGAAAGGAAATGTTGAATAATCATTTCGGGACTAAAAACTTAAAGGGATTTGGAATAACCCATCTGGAAGAAGGAATAATTGCTGCGGGCGCAGCACTTCAGTACCTATCTGACACACAGCACAATAAAACAGCTCACATAAATGCCCTTTCTAGAATAGAAGAGGAAAAATATATGTGGGTTGATGGATTCACCGCAGCAAATCTGGAAATTCTGCGACCTAACCAATCAGATGGAAAATGTCTATTAGATATTATTGACCGAACCCAAACTCCAATGGGTTCTCGAATGATGAGGCGTTGGGTCTCGTTTCCTCTAAAGGAAAAAACACAAATTGAAAAACGTCTCGATAGTGTTTCGAAACTTTTAAGATCAGAAGCCACTCGCAATGAACTAAATGCTTCGCTCAACAACATTGCAGACCTCGAAAGGCTTGCTTCCAAACTTTCAACAGGAAGAGTTAATCCACGGGAACTGCTTTCCCTTACCAGATCGCTCCAGGAACTCCCTGAACTCATATCGAATATCAAATCTCTGAATTGTGAGAGTCTCACCGAGATAACCAGCATGATTAATCCGTGTCAGACTGCCCTTGAAACGCTGCAGAAAAGTATTTCCGATGAAGCCCCCGCCAACGTGAGCAAAGGGTCTGTGATATTGAAGGGTTATTCGGCTGAATTGGATGAACTGAGAAACCTTTCGTTTTCTGGGAAGGATTACTTAGTTGGAATACAAAAACGAGAATCAGAAGCAACTGGCATTACAAGTCTGAAAATCGGTTTCAATAATGTTTTCGGTTATTACTTGGAAGCTACTAACGCACACAAAGACAAGATTCCTACAACCTGGTTGCGCAAGCAGACGTTGGTAAATGCTGAGCGATATATTACCGAAGAGCTCAAAATCTACGAGGAAAAAATTCTGGGAGCCGAAGAAAAGATTCAAGCACTTGAATCTAGGCTATACCAAGAGGTTTTAAGCAGCTTAAATCAATATGTCATCTTCCTGCAACAGAATGCGAATCTCTTGGCTCAGATTGATTGTCTGCTCTCGTTTGCAGAGGTAAGTGAAGCCAATCAATATGTCCAGCCTCAGTTTGCAGAAGAAAGTATCATTCAAATTAAGGATGGCCGTCATCCTGTAATCGAAAAATCACTTCCAATCGGAGAAAGCTACGTGTCGAATGATGTATACCTGAACAATCAAACCCAGCAGGTTCTGGTCATCACAGGCCCGAATATGTCAGGTAAATCTGCCTTGCTTCGGCAAACGGCCCTAATTTCGATAATGGCCCAAATGGGCTGCTTTGTGCCTGCAAAAAGTGCCACTTTGGGAATCGTAGATAAAGTATTCAGTCGCGTTGGAGCCTCCGACAACCTTGCGCAAGGAGAATCCACTTTCATGGTGGAGATGAATGAAGCCGCCAGCATCCTAAATAACATGACCTCGCAAAGCCTCGTTATCCTTGATGAGATTGGTAGAGGAACAAGTACTTATGATGGTATTTCCATCGCAATGGCAATCGTTGAGTATATGCATGAGGGAAATAAAGCAACTCCGAATGTGCTGTTCGCAACGCATTATCATGAACTGAACGAACTTGAAAACCGCTTTGAGCGCGTAAAGAATTTCCACGTGAGTGTAAAAGAAGTAGGTAAAAAGGTGTTGTTCCTTCGGAAACTACTTCCGGGTGGGACAGAACACAGTTTCGGAATTCATGTGGCGAAAATGGCGGGAATGCCATCCGTAGTTGTCAATCGAGCCAAAGAAATCCTAATCAAATTGGAAGAATCGCATTCAGACGGTTCTGGAAAATCAAAAAAGAAAACATCGGTTGATAACATGCAATTAAGTTTTTTCCAGTTAGATGACCCAGTTCTAGAACAGGTGAAGGAGGAAATTGAAGGAATTGACATTGATACCCTGACGCCCATTGAGGCACTATTGAAACTACACGGAATAAAGAAATTGCTTGGAAGCAGAAAGTGATTTTGCCGAATAGGGAATTTATTTAGTTTTGCACTCCAATTTCGCGAGAATAGCTCAGTGGTAGAGCACGACCTTGCCAAGGTCGGGGTCGCGGGTTCGAATCCCGTTTCTCGCTCATTCTCATTCGCAGAATCCTCCTATAGGAGGATTCTTTGCATTGGGCCCGGATGGTGGAATTGGTAGACACGCAGGACTTAAAATCCTGTGGCCATTGCGGCCGTGCGGGTTCGATTCCCGCTCCGGGTACCATTTACTTCTTAACATAGATGATTGATCTGCGAAGCGACACCGTGACAAAACCAACACAAGCAATGTTGGACTTCATGGTTCGCGCCAAAGTGGGTGACGATGTTTTTGGAGAAGATCCAACCGTGAACGAACTTCAGCGGTTCGCTGCCGACTTGTTCGGTGTAGAAGCCGCGCTCTTCTGCCCCAGCGGAACCATGGCCAATCAAATAGCCATTAAAGCTCAAACACAACCTGGTGACGAACTAATCTGTGATGAAGACGCTCACGTTCATTATTATGAAGGGGGAGGGATTGCTTTCAATTCTGCGGTAAGTACCAGACCACTGAAAGGCAATCGTGGCGTTTTCACTTCCGAACAGTTAAAAGAAGCATTGAGACCTAAGAATGTATATTTTCCTAGAACTTCACTTGTCGTGCTTGAAAATACCTGCAACCGTGGAGGGGGAAAAGTGTTTGATTTCTCCGAAATTGAAAAGATCAGAGAGGTCTGTTTTGGAAATGGGCTAAAATTACATTTGGATGGTGCGCGGCTTTTCAATGCCATTGTAGCTGACGGAAAATCACCGAAAGATTTTGGTCAAGTTTTCGATTCTATTTCCATTTGCCTGAGCAAAGGTTTGGGTGCACCTATCGGTTCACTTTTACTAGGAGATCAGGAACTCATTGGTAAAGCCTTGAGAATCAGAAAAGTGCTCGGAGGCGGCATGCGTCAAGCAGGATTTATGGCCGCAGCTGGACTTTATGCGCTCCAAAACAACATTGACCGAATTTCGCAGGATCATTCTCTTGCCAGTCAATTGAAATCTGTTCTGCATTCCCTTGATTTCGTTTCACAGATTCTACCGGTTGAAACCAATATAGTTGTATTCGAACTGATTGAATCAGTCAATCCTTCTCACTTTTTAGAGCATTTAAAGAACAGCGAAATCCTAGCTTTTGAGGTTGGGAAACAGCGCATTCGGTTCGTTACCCACCTTGATCTTCCTAACGATTCATTTGAAAAGGTGGTAGCCGCTTTGAAAAGCTATTCAGTTTCCTAACCAGAAACCTGCTTTGCCGCCCATAGGTCGAACCTGACCACTTCAGGACTCATGGGATTCCAAGCATATCCTTCAGATTCTTCTGCGCACAGTTTAAGCAACTGACGATTCTTATCAGAAATCTGATTAAAATCTAGTTCCTTCCTTAATAAGTTGCTAATTACATCAATGCATACCCGCGTTCGCGGAGAATCAAGATTTTTGTGCCTTGTGAGAAATTTCCTGGTTGCATCGAGCTTAAACTCCAACCATTCTTCATCCTTCATCGCAATCAACTGCATCATTTCCAACAGTCTGAACTGCAGATTCCATTCATCCTGCTGTCGCATCAAATAACCTTCGCTGTTCAGCGTTTTAAACGACAAATCCACATCGCCTTTCAAAAATTCAATACTGGATTTAATAAACAACCATTGTGGTTTCAGGTGTTCTCTAGCGGCAATTCTTGGATGTCCCATGGCAAGTGTGACATGATCTAATGCCTTCACCAATTCTGATGAAGCCGCTTCCGACAAAACCAAGAACTGTAAACATTGGAGACGATTGAATCCTGCAATTGGGAACAATTGTCCTGCACGGGAAAAGTGAGTTATGGCTTTCTCAAACTGACGGGTTTCGAGATATGCTGATCCTAGAGTTTGATTTACTCCTGCAACGTTGTTCTTAGATTTAACTGCTGGATTATTCTCAACAAGATTAAGAAAAAGAATTCCTTCAGCAATTACTCTATCAAAATTCCTAATTACAGCATTGTATTCCATAGATACGAGATAGTACCAAAACCCTATACGGCCTAACTTGTATTTGTCATAATATTCACGAATCTCATCAACACGTAGACTCCATTCATCAAACTGTTTATTCTGTGAAACAGTCTTAATGTATTCGGGACTGGAGAGTAAAATCGATTTCTCTTCAACCACAAGCAAAGCTTGATAGGTTTCTGTATCGATTGAAATTTGCCGATTAAGTTTTGTGAACTCAGCCGAAGCGCCAACTCCGATAAAATTTTCTCTTAAAAGATGTTGCATCTGAATCCGTTCTGCAATCAATTCGTACTGAACGGTCAGTTCTCGAACACTTTCTAGTATACGCGATGACTCTTCCTTAGCCCCGCGAAAAAGTAAAACGTAAGCCTGTGTTAGTTTCTTCAGGCACTCAAATTGGGCCGCCCGATTTGCCTGAGCAATTCGTTTAGAAGATTCCTTGAGAAGAAATACGCCCAACAAATCGTCCTTTAACCTACGTTTCAAATGAGAGAAGGCTGATGCGCTTGAAGTAAATTTGAGTCGTTCTTTTGCTTCCACATCGGTCTTCACATCATGCTTGTCCAATAAATCGAAGAGAGTCAAACGCAATTTATCTTCCGAATTGGCAGTGCGTCCCAGAAGATGGCGCAGCAACCGTTTCTCCCCAACTCTCATGATTTTCACCAATGACCTAAGATCTTCCACGGGATCAAAGATCGCACTTCAACACTTGGTTCATAGGGCATATTCATCGATTCATCTATATATTTTTCAACATTATCGTTAATAATCATGGGTTCATCGAAATTATTTTAAAATTTTTCTACCTGATTATCAGCCAGTTAGCGTAAATACTGAAAAATAGTTGCTCAATAATTTGGTAGGTTAAGAACATTCGTCTTATGTTTGACACGTCTAATCGATGAAAAACAGGAATTAGTCGATAGATTAAAACAAATAAATAACCTTAAAAACCTAAAGAACATGGAACTGTTAGTAGCTTTTTTAATCGCATTCGGAGTAGTTAATAGCGGAGACGCTACAAAACTTACATCAACCCAAGCTTCTGAGCTAATCAAGAAGAATGATGTTCAGAAAAATTATATCATCTGGGAAGTTGAAGGGGACGATTTTTAACACATCCATTCTGGTGAAAAACCAGAGTGATTGCATGGAATCTAGTTCCTAGAGCAGATTCAAACTTGAAATAAGGGATTTATCCCTAGATATTGGCAAACCATCGGTGAGTCAATAGTGTGGCTTATCCAGTAATCTAAGGCGTTGTTAATCAATGTCTTAGATTACTGTATTTACATATTACTCACTCAACTTCTCGCTTCTATTTCCTTGTACACCTTTATATACACCTCTACATTTGGTGCTGTAATAATGCTGCTATTGATTTAGCGGCAACTAACAAAAGGAAACATGGAAGCAATATTCTCAACACTTACAGACGAGCAAAGAGTTAACACTTTGAATAGCGTTTATCAAAAAGGACTTTCCACTCCAAAGGAAGACCTTGCGTTTTCAGCAGACAAGTTGGTTTACCTTAAGCCGTTCATTTCAAAACTTCAAAATGATAATGGTATCACTGAAGATTTGAGCAGCCGAATCATGGCGCGTCAAGTAATTGACGAACTTCTTATGGACATCATGGAGGAGATTGAGGCTAATTCAAAAAATGAAAAAGCTGCAACCAAAATGGCTCTTGAGTATGGTCTCAGCGTTCTTGTAAACAACTACGAGGAGGATTTCTACTACGCAAGCAAAGTGGCTTAAGACATTTTAACAACTCTAAAACATTCATCATGTGTCCATCAGATATCTATCAGATTCCAGCTTCTAAAGGAGGATTTGGCCCAGGTGCCGAGGTCTTTGCTTCCGACCGACAGTTTCCTTGCAGTATAGCTATCAGAGAGATTGGTCTTGATGAAACAGTTAGAATTCAAGTTCAGCGAGATGACGCTGAAACTTGGAATGATTACGAAGAAGGAGAATTATTGATAGGAAAGAAAATTAAGTGTCGAATCGCTTATGGGGGTGAAACCAGAAAAATTACCATCGAGGTATTCCACACCTGATTCTTACTTGGTCAGCTTGTAAATTAGAATCAGGCAAACACCGACACTTAAGATTACGTTTCCAGCGGCAGCCAAATGGCTGCCGTTTTTTATTAGTTGAACTGTCTCAAAGCTGAAGGTAGAAAAGGTGCTAAATCCACCGCAGAAGCCTATGAGTACTCCAGTCTGAATCAGCTTATTCTCTCCATCAAATCTTCCTGCCAACCAAACTACAAGAACTAAAATCAAACAACTAAACACGTTGCTCAGGAAAGTTCCAACAGGTAATACCCCACCGTAAAACCTAGTTGTCAAAAGCGAAATTCCGTATCGGCTCAAGGAGCCAAGTCCCCCGCCCATAAATACCAGTAAATAAGTCATTTAACGATTGATTTCATGGCTATAATCGTAGTTGACAGACCGACTATTCCACCGAATACTGCACCTACTATTACATCACTTGGATAATGAACTCCAAGATACACTCTACTGAACGAGACGATTGTAGCCCATCCGAATAAAAACAAGCCCATAGCTCCGAACTTAGGAAGAGCCACACTACAAAAGGCCGCCAATCCGAAAACATTCGCTGCGTGTGAAGACACAAATCCAAACTGACCACCGCAGTTGCCTGAAACAAGATTGACCAAACTCTTCAGCTCTACTTCATGGCAGGGCCGTAATCGTTGAAATAATTCTTTAAACAGGTTGACGGAGCCTTGATCGGTAATGACAATCATTGCACCAGCCGCAAGAGTAAGCCACAGCATATTGCTGCGAGAATGCGTACGGAATAAACGATAGGCTAAGAAGGCGTATAACGGCAACCAAATCCATTTAGAACTAAAGCCCAACATGATAGAATCCCAAATGGAATTCCCAGAGAGCTGATTAACCCATAAAAAGAGATTCTTATCAAGTTCTATTAGAGACTCGATGTGACTCAATGCTTAGTTGGTTTTGACGAATTTACTGACCCATTGGGTCATTCCATCGGTGATAGTAATACTGTACATTCCAGATGGCAAATCTGCCACATTAATTGAACGACCATCTGGAACGTAGGACTGCTCTTTCAGTTTGCGACCAGAAACATCGTAGATTCTAATCTCTCCCGACTTCAATTCGGAATTCGAAATCATCAATTGGTCAACACACGGATTCGGATAAATAGAAAGCAAATTCCGCTCAAATTGCTGAATTGCAGCTGGGTCTTCTGCGTCAATTACTGGAAAAATAGCCAGACTCACGTCTAATCCCCAAGAATAAACAGGTTGCTCCACCGTAAACCAATCATTATTGGAAGTTAATTCCCAAGAATTAAATGCGCCCATGGCGTCTCCATCAGTAGTTGAAATTAGGCCTACTGTGTCTCCCAATGCAATCATGGTAAAATCGACACCAACAGAAAACCTCTCTCGAATAACAATTGTGTCATTTGCAAAGCTGGCTTCGGTAAAACTTCCTCCAGCAACAAGCTGATAAACAGGAATATCAGCAAATCCTAAAACACTATCTGGAGCAATTGAATCTGATTGACCCAGAGATGTTACCCCGATTCCGTAATTGTCATACACATTTACACGGACAACTGAACTTGAATCTGCTGATTCGAACTTGACATCTCCAAAAAGAAGGAGAACCTTTCTTAATATAAATGACTGATCATGATAATACGATTGTGCCTTTGCTTTGTCTCCGTACCCGTTGTTTCCAAACGCATATCCACCGTTGGGAGAGTCATACAGCACTTGCGTGCCAGTTAGGAAATCCGAATAGCCAAGTGTGTCCGTAACCTGCGCAACTCCCATGTGAGTAACCGCTAACAACAGGCCGGTAATCAATCCAATCTTCATACGGCAAATGTAGTTAAGACAAAAGAAAAGGGCTTCCGAATTGGAAGCCCTAACTCATTTATATTCTATTTGTTATTGAATGACAATCTTTTGGGTTCCAGTTCCGTTAGTGCTCATTACAGAAACGAAATAAATCCCAGCAGCAATCCCGCTCGTATTAACCTCAACCTTCTGATTTCCAACCGTAACCATACTGGTCAAATCCATAATTAGTTTGCCCTCTAAATCAAGCAACGAAACCACTTGAACCTCCGCATTCTTATCAAGAACGATTGTAAAATTATTGGTTGTAGGATTCGGGTAAATACCGAATCCGTTTTGAGCCAACGTTGCTTCCGAGACATCAACTAAAGGGTCGAAATTGGCGCGAATTATAGGCGATGAAGTATAGCCTGTGTACCAGTTAATCGCTCCTCCTGTACCGAAGGGTCCATAGCGCAATTGAGCTCGGTCCTGATCACCATCACTTGCCAAAAACCAAAGATCTTCTCCCTCTCCTGTGTTTCCGATACTGATTAAGTACAGGCCGTCAGCCTCAAGTTGTATTCCGTCTCCATCATTTATCAAAATATTGACGAACGTTGGAACCGCTCCCACACTCACATCTCCTGGTAGCAAATCAAATACTTCGGTGACTATTGGGTTGCTGAGAGTTTGGTCGCTCGCATCAAACACTTCCAAAATACAAGATTCCGTAGTGGTGTTACTTGCGAATGCAGTTTGAACTGCTGTCAACATTCCAGAAGCAACCGTTGAGTAGTAGAGAGCGATTTTATACTCGTTTGCCACCATGCTTGCGTTGTCACCTCCCGAAACCTGAAACTCTACATTGTCCTCATCATCATGCGCATAAATATTATTGGTCATCTTGAAAAACGACTCGCCTTCGTTATTTGAGGTTAGTTCGTCTGTGGCATCAGCTTCTACCGAAACGGTAACCGTGTAGTTTCCAACAGTACTTGGAACGAAACCTGTTGCATGCCATGTGGTATCTCTAACTGTAGAACCAATGCTTGTTGTATTGGCGGCAAATGTTCCTGAAGCCATGGAAGTGCTACCATTTGAGATATCATATGAATATATGGCATTAGTCTGAGCAGTTCCTCCTTGATTTACACAGGCAGCACCGATTATGATTTCTTGCGTTTGAGCAAGCGGAATCTGCTGATATTCCCAATCTCCGATAAAATCTCCGTGCCACACATCGGTCATGGCAAGGTCATTATCAAGCCCTTGAATTATTCGCATGTCATCGATCATCCAATAATAGGCCAATACTGACCATCCCACCCGCAAGAAAAGAGTTTGGGAAGAACCTACCGTGCCGGAAATATTGATACTGACCAGGTCCGGGTCTGCTGAAACGTTATTACTACTTACACCTCCTTGAACGGGATAATCGATCCAATTTATTGAATCAGTGCTTACTTGCACCACGAGGTTGACACTACCATTGAACCGGAATCTTTGCTCAAATTCTAAAAGCAGACTCGGATAAGAGGCTCCAAGGTCAATTATATCAGTTGCAAAATAAGATGGGAGAACTTGATAGGTTGTTGCAGCAGGCTGACCGTAGGTGTAATGGTTTGCAGAATCCGGGTCGTTGATCAAAAAACCGTTGCTTGCCGTTGTTGAGTTGATAGGGGCATCATACCCATTGCCATTGCTGCTATTGAAGTTTCCGTGTGAGCCGTTCATTGACCATTTCCAGGGACTAATACCCGAAGCATCATCAACTGCCCAGCCATTTGGAAAACCTCCACCAAAATCTTCTTGCCACAGTGCGGGCGAACCACCTCTGTTAGCTTGTATCGGAGTTATAGAGTGATTGATTTCTGCCACGGCATCAGGAATTTCAGAATTCGACTGAAACAGAACTTCTTTCTGTTCTGATCCGCTATGAAATGGAAGGTTTTGTAGCTTTTGCTGACTGAATGTAACGGTGGCCGTAGTCAAAAGGCCAAAAGCCAATAAGTAAGATTTCTTCATGTTTTGGGTATTTAAATGTGTCACGAATTTAACCTTTTGCTGATAATGTAATCTGAAAAAAAAGGTTGAAAAAAAGGCCAGTCCCTTTCGGGACTGGCCTTCACCTAATTTGATTGGTCAATTACTGAACCACAATTCTTTGAGTAAGAGAAGACTTCGCTCCCATCAACTGTACCATGTAGATTCCAGAAGACAAGTTGGTAACATCAATTGTTGTTCTTGAAACCTGTCCAACTTTAGTATTCAATTGTTTTGCGAACACCAATTTACCATCAACACTAATAACGTTGATTGTTACATCTTGATCTTCTTTAGACACGAAGTTGATGTTTACATTATCACTTGTTGGGTTAGGATAGATGCTCACTGACGTAACATCTTCGTTTTCTTCAATTCCAACTGTTGGATCAAAGTTTGCACGAATCATTGGAGACGTAGTGTATCCTGTGTACCAATCGATTGAGCCACCAGCTCCAAACGGACCATAACGAAGTTGACCACGATCAGCATCACCATCACTGGCAAGAATCCAAAGATCTTCGCCTTCGCCCGTATTTCCAATGCTGATTAGGTAAGTGCCTCCAGCATCTAGTTGAACTCCGTCACCATCATTAACAAGAATGTTTACGAGGTTGGTATTAGCTCCAGTTGGTACGTCTCCAGCAACAAGGTCATATACCTCAGTGGCAATTGGATTAGACAACGTTTGATCATTATCAGCATCAAACACCTCGATAATGCAAGAGGATGTTGTAGTGTTTGCACCAAATGCAACCTGAACTGCTGTAAGCATTGCATCGGCAAATACTTCGTAGTACATGGCAGCCTTATATTCATTCGCAGTGGTAGTACCAGTGGCATCCCCGCCATTAATCTGAAACTCGATGTTGTCTTCATCATCATGGGCATATATATTATCCGTCATCATGAAAATTGATTCGCCACTATTGTTTGCTGGAACTTCATCTGTTTGGGTAGCGGAAACTGAAATAGTTACCGTGTATGTTCCGGTTGCACTAGGAGTAAAACCAGTAGCATACCACGTGGTGTCAGCACCAGATGGGGCAATTGCAAGGTTATTTGCAGGGAAGGTTCCCGAAGCAACCGATGAAGAACCTTCAGAAATATCGTAGGTATAAGACGCAAGCGTCTGAGGAATTCCGCCCATGTTGGTGCAAGTTGCACCAATTACAACCTCTTGAGCCTGAGCCAAGGGAATTTGCTGATATTCGAATGCACCAACAATATCTCCGTGCCACACATCTGTCAATTCAAGGTCGCTGCTTGCTGCCTCAACAAATGCCACATCATCAATCATCCAGGAATAATCACAGGCCCCCATGAATCGGAAGCGTACCCATACTTGAGGTTGGTTAGCGGCAGTGGCAGAGATATTAACCTGTACTTCTATTGGATTTATAGTCGTTGCATTTACGGCCATTGAACCGTTCACTTCGTAAGACGTCCAGTTAGTGCCATCTATACTTACCTCTACAAAAGTTTGGTCATTGAATTTTCTGTAGAATTCTTGAAACCTAACAGCAACAGAACTTTGACCGACTAAACTAACAGAGTTAGCCAGTTGAACAAAGGCATTGTCAGCAGAGCCGCAAATCAAGTCGGAATCGTATAGCGCAAAACCGTTAGCAGCTGTGGTAGATAAAATACCGTCAATCGGGAAGTCTCCAGCAGGAACTGTCGTTCCAATAACCCAGCTACCAGTAGCTGATCCAACGTTTCCAAAAACCCAATTGGAAGCACTGGAGAAATCGTAATAAAGACCGTTAATAGTGTCTCCTGTAGCAGCAACAG
>Ga0105055_10007291_pt1 | contig 14752 bp, 5 predicted proteins | sample BON03_FD_78090 | JGI IMG/M metagenome (GOLD analysis project Ga0105055, IMG submission 78090) | Freshwater microbial communities from Lake Bonney liftoff mats and glacier meltwater in Antarctica - BON-03 | ecosystem: Environmental > Aquatic > Freshwater > Ice > Glacier meltwater | place: Lake...
AGCGACATCGGAACGTGTAGCCGCCCTTCGAGCCTCGTCCGTCAACAATTTGACTTCATTGAATCCATCTAGTCCAACCCGGAAGAATTATTTCAGGAGAAGCTTTGGAAGCGTCGGAAACTTTTTGAAACTATCTCGAAACACGTCTACCAACTCATTCGTCTCGTCTGGGCAGCATTCTGAAACCAGCTCCTGCAATTCATCCATTGGGTCCATCGCCGAGGAAGAGTCGGAATGTAAACGCTCTACGTCAAACGCCCTAAGTGGATCTCTGAAGGCCAATGGTAAAGGATCTCGATTGGACTCTGCTCAGATGGACACCGTGTCGTTCGGTATGTGTCAGCAGTACGCCAAGAAGGACCAAGACAGGTACGACATCCGTCTGGGTAAAACAGTGGAGAACCAGAACGTAGTATTCGCTGGTGTGTTTGATGGGCATGGTACGTCTTCATTCGCTGCAGATGTATGTGCGAAGGATCTGTACAATCAAGTTGTCCGTCTGTCTAATCGAAAAGGTGCTGAGGGGGATCAAGTGGAAGAAACGTTTTATGTTGGAGAAGAATTGGAGGACATGGACCCGATGGTAAGCGTGCCGTCCGATGCCTGCATTGGGGAGGCATTCCTCCGAGTACACGAGAAAGTTGCATCCGCTGCACGACATGAACCGCGCACTGGATCATGTGTTGTGGCTGCATTCTCGTCTCAAGGAGCTGATGGCACGACCACCGGTAAAATTGCATGGGCCGGTGATTGCAGTGCGATCTTAGTGAACAAAAAAGGCAAACTTAAAGTATTGACCTTGTTTCACAGAATTGATTCAAATCCAAAAGAAGCTGAGAGATTCAACAACGCCTCTCATTCCCCACGAGAAGATATTTTGAAAAGTAGATTCTGGGAGGAAGAACAACGGAAAGCGAAATCGAATAATACTAGACCCCGAGCTCACTCGTTCGTCAGTAAGAGGCAGTTACCTACCGGAGAGTTCACTGGAGAGAATTGTATTTTCTCCTATTCGGGTGGCATCAGTTTGCAGGTAACGAGAAGCATAGGTGACACTCTTGCAGCTCGAAGTGTGATTCCAGATCCAGAAATAGTTGAATTTTCAATTCGCAAGGAAGAAAAACCGTGTAGACTGATTCTTTTCAGTGACGGAGTAAGTGATGCTTGCTCATTTGGTGAAATTGCCAAAATGTCCAAAAAGATACCCAAGGCTCGAAAGATAGCCAAGAAAATTGCAAGTCACGCTAAACGCGTAAGACTTTATTCGGGACAAACCATCGACGATATAACTGTTGTGGCAATAGATTATAACATATAACTTGAATACTATTTAATAATTGTAGGAGTTGTTTCTACTTTATTCAACTTACAATACGTGGGAAATATGATTCTAATTATTCTTGGCCAGCCACAACTAGCCTAAAAAGATTGATGTGGAGCGATTTTGATGCCTCGGTTCGAATTATTCTTGGCAAACCATCGACGATATAGCTCCCGCAACAAGAGATTACAATATATAGGTCGAGCAGTATTTAATAATATTTACAGTAAAGGAATGTTTGGTTGAACAAAGTAGAGATATTTTGCTACCTGGTTCTAATCTTCATGAGTGCACTTCGCTTTCATTCTCGTTTCCCCCATCGACTCTCCAACGTAGAGGCACGCCTTCGTGTCTTGTGCCGAGATCCTTTCCGTAAAACTTGAAGGGAGGAATGCCTGACTCCTGCACCGTGAAAACACTCGTGCTCGTTGGCTTCGACTCCATGCACCCCATGCTGAATCGACTTTTTTTTATTGAATTTTCAAATGTTGGGAACTACAAGGAAGAGGCATAGAACAGAATCATGTATTGATGAAGAAGGCGACACGCAGGAAGTGGAGGACGACGAATCTGCACCACCTGATTCCCCGTATTCGCCAAGTTTAGATGGGAGAGCCACACTTCGACGAGTAAAGTACCACCGCGATGATGACTTGCAGAAGCTGTCCTCGGTGGACGAGGCAGTGCTGATGATCAAGGACCTTCGAGATCAAATTGACGCCACGGGATATAAGAATAGCAAGGGACTGGTTTTATCCACCGCAGTTTTCTCGGTAGAATCTCCTAAGACAGTTACTAAAATGAGACTTGGTCGGGCATCTAGCGTTTCTACCATGAATGAACTACAACGGTTGAACTCCTTAACCCCTGGTACTATTCCCGCTCAACTTGATTTCTATGAAGTTATGAACACTATTTTGAAACCAGGTCAACTCGAGATGAACCAAGCATACCTTCAATCTTGTCGTTTTGCAGATGATATTTTGAATATATGCGGTAAGTCATGTAGTTTATTCCGCCAAGAGAAACGTTTGCTATCTTTGTCATCTCCCATGTATGTGTTTGGAGATCTACACGGAAATATGGAAGACCTACAGTTTTTTGGGGAGCATATTTGGCCGATGAACATGCGGTTAACGGCCGGTACTTTTTTATTTTTAGGTGATTATGTCGACAGAGGCGTTCATGGGTTGGAACTCATTGCATATCTTCTCTGTCAGAAATTGCAATTACCAGACAAGGTGTTTCTGATCCGAGGTAACCATGAAACGCGAGCTGTTAATGGCTGGGAGTCGTATTATGGATCTGGGTCCTTCATCCATCAATGCAAGTCTCGTTTTGGAGATGAAAAGGGTTTACAAGTGTGGGAGAGTCTAAACCAAGTCTTTGACTACATGCCACTTGCAGCTATTGTGGACGATTCCATCTTCTGCGTTCACGGTGGCATTCCTTGTCCTACACATAAAATGGACGATCGTTTGAATGATATAAGTAAAATCCCTTGTCCAATTGATATACGGCCGCCTAATCCATCAGTTCCGGATGAAATGAATCGCCTCGCATTCAGTCTATTGTGGGCTGATCCGGCTGACTCTGGGCAAGAGGAAGGGTTGGATCTATCGTCTACTGGGTTTGGCGAGAGTGCTAGAGGCGGTGGCACAGTAGTATTTGGGAATAAAGCTGTTCTTGAATTTTTAGGTCGATTTAAACTAGACTATATATTAAGGGCGCATGAAGCAACGGCTAACGGGGTAACTGTTTGCAAGTCAGCTAAAGTATTAACGATTTTCTCCACTTCCAAAGATCACGGGTGTGGTGGTAATGCGAAATGTGGATGTGTCTTGATTGACAGGAACAGAATTCAGGCAATCACCAGAAGTGCTTCCTATCACGGGGTGGTAGATGCTCCCGCTTTCTCAGCTATTTAGTTTTACATATACATTACCCGTTTTTTTCAATGTGGAATGCGACGTGACGAAATTCAAATTCCTTTTTTAGTGCTGGGATATGATCAATCAGGGAAAAATCTTGCAGCTTTGCGGTAGATTCAATCAACCGAATAACATAGCACCAAATATTTTCAGGTCGGAATTTCATTTTTCTCAGCTCCTTTAATCGATCGGCGATCATCTTAGCTTCATCAATTCCTGAATCTGAATTCAACCAATCTCGAATTTGCAACAAGTTGCTTAAGTCAGCTTGTACTGGAATGAAGTGTTTCCATGGTTTGAGAAGCGAGTAGTAATGTTCGCGAAACCCGACCGACGAAGCGACCCACACGATTACCCTGTTGGAAAAGACTTTCGAACTCAATCCCCAACTGGCAGTATTCCCATCAGCATGCACAAGGTAGCGATACTTTTGGAATTGGTTCTTCTCGAAGAACGGAGCTCGAGGACAATCCTTTTCAAACCCTTGAGCTTTCATCGCGGAAGATACGCCATCATAGGTGGTGAAACCTACATCAAAGCCACGCTCTCGACTGGCGAGCTTCACGAGAGAAGGCCGTGGCATCATGAATGTGAAGTCGGAGTCAAAGGGCATTCCTGTAGAACCTCCCCTCCACACTAGAGAATTGTTGAGCTGCTCCCAAGGTATTTCGTCGTCTTTTCTTTCTCGCAACTTCATTGCGTCCTTGATACTTTTGCTTTCTAAAGATGAAAAACCAGATGCTTTCACGAATGGGTGAGTGGGAAATAAAGCAGTGGGAGATGACTGCACTCCAACAAATCGCAAGACTCCTAGGAGAGGATGCATATACCCGTTCGAAGTATACTTGAGAGGACTCGAAGCCTGAGGTATTGCATAGTCATTTCCATCAAACCCAAAAACAATATCTGGTAGTTTAACAGCACAACTTATTACTGAAAGAAGCGCCATCGCTCGCTGAAACTCCGTTTTTCCACTGGGATGATTTTGACACTTTGCAAATGTCACTATATTGTTTTGTATCACGACTAGATAGGGGAATACCTCGTGGCGGCATAGTCTTAGCAGACCTTCTAGGCTGTACTTGGCAATATTAAGGATCCTAAACGTGTCTTCCAGTTCTGGTTCCACTGTTGGGCATGACGCATGGCAAAGAAAGGTCCCAGATGAAATAGGCTTGGCGCACTCATAATCAGCATGCTGTTTCAAAAAGCACCCAAAACAAAATTCAGTGGGAAGAATACAATCTAGGGCGGATTCAAATCCTGCAGGATGGGAAATCCCATGTGAGGAATAGCTGGTAGGAGGCCCGGACCAAACATCTTGGCCACTTGTTTGAAAACGAGGCGCCGGAGAATAAGTTAATCGTCCTAATTGGTTCATGAAGAGAAAACTCAATAGAGCAAATTCAAGCAGCAGCAACAAAGCCACGTGAAGAGGCGACATGCTCACGAATAATATGGTAGGTAGACCCTTTATTATTTGAAATTAGTTGCGACGTTGGCACATACCATGGTATGTGCTTTAGTAGATGTCGCATCCAATTTTATTTATCTTAACAAAAAGAATAACCAAAGGACATTTCTGTCATTTTAAGTAGCCTTAATTTAAAAAGGAAAAACAAAGTTTTCATCTGCGGCCTCTCAGAATTCTCATAATACGAGCGGTTTCAGGGTCCATCCATGACATTCTATTTCTTTCTGATAAATGAATGTTCAAACCAACCACGTGGCTAGATGGCAGCACCATGGTAGCATGCTGTGAAAGTTGGTTGTAGAAGGTTGAGGAAACATGTGGCTTATTTGTAACCAGTGGACTCACAGCTAATGGCAGCGATATATCTACCAGGTCTAAACTTATGTCAAAATCCGGTTTAACATTTGAATAGTCAAGTTCTGTTTGAGATTCAAACGGGGTGTCGGTAATATCATCAATGAGGACTGGACATTCAGTGTCTATCATATCAACATCTGTTTTAACACCAATTGCTTCCTGGCATTCCAAAGAGATGTTGTCAGTATCAACATTTAGACATTCAGTGTCTATCATATCAACCTCTGTTTTAACACTAATTGCTTCCTGGCATTCCAAAGAGGTGTTGTCAGTATCAACATTTAGACATTCAGTCATATCAACATCTGTTTTAACACCAATTGCTTCCTGGCATTCCAAAGAGATGTTGTCAGTATCAACATTTAGACATTCAGTATCTATCATATCAACCTCTGTTTTAACACTAATTGCTTCCTGGCATTCCAAAGAAGTGTTGTCAGTATCAACATTTAGACATTCAGTATCTATCATATCAACCTCTGTTTTAACGCTAATTGCTTCCTGGTATTCCAAAGAGGTGTTGTCAGTATCAACACTTAGACATTCAGTATCTATCATATCAACCTCTGTTTTAACACTAATTGCTTCCTGGCATTCCAAAGAGATGTTGTCAGTATTAACATTTAGACATTCAGTATCTATCATATCAACATCTGTTTTAACACTCGAAGAATCGAGAGCTTCCTGACATTGCAAGGATGTGTCATCAATATTGCCATTTACACATTCATTGGTATTTGTAGCAGCATCTGTTGATAGTGGTTCAGCAACAACAGGATCGCATCCCACTGAAATATTATGTCCTTCAATTTCTTTACTTTCAACAGTCTCTGGTTCTACAGACTCGTTTTCTACATCTGCTCTCGACATAAGAGCCTTTTCAGCCGATACAGAAAAATTATGGCTTCTTTCAACCCCGAAATCATCCAAAGGAAAGTCCACGGCCTCTAATGAAGATTCTTCAAGTTTTTGTGATGTCTCGAATGCGTCCATTGGTTCCAATTCATCGCTCGATAGTGGATGCGTTGGGACTGGAGACGAAGCTACATCACTCGCGCTTCCGTCAGATAAACAATCTCCGTCTTCTTGAAACCCGGGTTCGTCCCAATCACCTCTGTTGGCCAACATATCAAAACTAGTAGGAGAATCATTATCATCTGGGCCATTCAAGGAATCAAAATGATCCCAAGCAGATTCTTCGACAGGTGTACGAACCGATGCACCTTCTAAGTTAATGAAGGTTGACTCCGTATCGTTAGGCAATAGAACACTGCTTACTCCCTGACTTGATGGTGCATTCTGATCAGCTAGTTCAGCAAGATTGCTTCGCGATTCAAAGCTTTCAGGCTTATCAGCAATTGGATCGGGAAATCTGCGATGAAGGTCCGAATCAATCTGGTTCAGTGTTTGGAAGACGTCTTTAAGCTGAGATGCATCAGTAGATCTTTCCCATATAGTCTCATTGCTGCTTGTCAAACGTTTCGTTTCGCCGAGGGTTCGAATCACCACTTTCAGTTGTCCCACCCTGCGCTGGTCTGCATCAACAATGTGGTACCAACCGTTAATTTCTTCAATACCGGCTTTCAGCGACGCTAAATCTACAACAGCAGTACCAAGAAAGATATCTCGGCGGTTATATACATAGTCCCGATGACCGGGCATCTTGGCACTAGCAGAATGCTCGCCGTAAGGCGCATAGTTGATTCCCGGAGGAGACCTATCTTCAAGCACCTGCTGCTCCGAACTTACTTCGCTCCAACTGCTGTTGTGCCATACTTGGAAATGTACAGACTCGGAATGCAAGTCTGTATGTTGCCAATCGTTCCATGACGGAGAACAGCTGCTTTGTTCTGATGGTTTCGTAAATCGTCGGACAGAAAACCTCTCGGAGTCGCACGAGTACACGACATATGCGTTAGGAATCACCAGCTGGTCATTAGATAACACTAGAGGTAAATGCATCGCTTTTTCCACGCATATTTCAAAACCAGATGATGCATTTCCAATAACTTCCGGGTCTGGTGAAGCATCCACAATATGTGGGTTTGCTTCGAGTAACTTTTTGGATGTACTCTCGGTGTCCTCAAGCCTAATTTCCACCTCCCCAATATTCACAGTATCGATAACTGGAAGTAATTTTGCTGTTTGATCTCCATCAACACCCTGATTATCTACTTCCAGGATAGAAGTTTCTGCAGAATTATCTACTTCGACATTCGCATTCTCTAGCTCAAAAACTGAAGACTCGGCCGCAGATTCATCAAGAGCCACAACGCTAGCTACCTCAATACCACGAGACATATTATTGGAACCATCTTCCGACATCAACCCAATGGCTACCTGGGCGTTTCCCTTCGCGATGACTCGATGGTGGTCGAAGAATATCTGTACTCTTATAGTAGAGCCGACAGTATCATCTTGCGATTGCACCCCAGCCGGAAGCACAATAGGAAACTCGCCATCCACTCCACTCTCAGACAGTAAAAGTTGCTTGAGCGGCACCTTGGAGACTCCAAGCAGAATACGCGGGTCATCAACATGGGAATGATGCCATAGCTTTATTAAACAAACGCCGTTGCTGAGGTCGCCCAATGATTCAGTTTCCAGCACAATTGGGAACTGGATTTCCTCGTATTCGAAACAAGGTTCAAATGTCCGGGCAAGAGTATCAGAATCGAAACGGCTATTTCTAAACTCTACGGATATCGATGGATTAACACCGACAGCAGCAGGAAGAAACATCCCAGGATTTGATGCCAAAGCGATATTTCTAGCCAAGCTTTTCACGCCTTTGATCTGCATAATTCGCACGCATATTATTGCCCGAGCAACATCTACTTTTTTCAGCGGAACACGTTTCCGGGATACAGTAGGTGATCTCAATACAACAGGAGACTTTGACTTGGTGGTGCTCGTGGAGTACTTGAGGTACTTCACATTCAAATTCAAATAATGACCTTGGCTATTAGATGGCAGTTTGATGGGCAATTTAAAAGAACGGGAAAATCGGGACTCGAGTTGGAATGGAGAAGCGCTCGTCGCAGGGGACGAAATGGAAACAGCCTTCGAAACTAAATCTCGCAATAAATGTCCCGCCAGCTCGGCAACACCTCCACTTTGTAATTCAAAAGTCATGTGTTGCGTATCTCCAGGCAAGAAATCATCGAGTGAATCATGATGAGAGAGTTCAATCATATGTCTACCCGCAGTGTTATGTGGCACCACGTTGCTGTCCCACCAGATCTCGTGTGTCACAGAGTTGAATGAATTGCTTCGAAAAGGGAAATGGTAACTGATTGAGATCCCACTGAGATCTCGACGGTGACATGACCCTTGGACTTCAAAAACAAACACGTGCTGTTCCTCGTCGGTTTCCGTAGTATCGCGATCTGGAATGCATACCTTTAGCGATGGTACAGAGCCTGGAGATGACTGAAATGTTGCAGGTATGTTCAATACAGGTGATGGCAGAGGAGGCGTGTCCATGTTTGTACGATAGGACCCCTGTTCCGTCACTGGTTCCACTTTATTGACAATATCCTTGGACTCATTGCGTACTTCCATATTTGAAGTGCCGTTTTCTTCAGCATCGGCAGGTTTGACTGGCGGAAGATTTTCTTCCTCCAATTTTTCTTGTGGCTCTATTTCTGAATGAGCTTCTCCACTTTGTACATGTGAAGCATCCTTTACCGGTTCTGCCACCTCAATAGGAGAAGAATTAAATTCTTTCGCCAAGAGCTGATGTACTGGTTTATCGATGCCTATTGATTTCTCTACAAATTGTACATGTTGAACAGGGGCGGGTGACTCGTTGGACTTTAAATCGTCATTGCTGTCGAAGAGATCTGTTGTATGAATGTTTCCACTTTGTACATACCGAGGATGATCTAGTGCTTGAATCAAGTCGACAGAAGTTGTATTTAGCATTTGTAATTGTTCAAGTACGTCTATTGAAGTTTCTTCAGTTCGTACATGTTGATTGGGAGCGAGTGGTTCATCAGGCTCCAGAACATCATTACTATCTAAGAGATCCAACGATACGAGAATCTTCGCTCTATCCAATCCAGTGAATGTATCGTGGACTATGAGCCATGTATTAAAATATGTCATTGATACCTTGGCCAATCCTACTAGAATATCCTGCTTGTTATACACTTCGAAAAAGAACGGACATGGTATGTCAATTAATGCACACGTGAAACGCTTTTTCATACCAGCGATCAACGTGATCGGATCCATCCCCTTTAATCTGAATTTCAGGTACATTGAATTGCAAGAAAATCCCTCTAGAGGTTCAAACCTCGTAAATTCGGCTTGAAACTCCTTTGATTGCTCTTTCTTCGGAGGTGTTATTATCATCGGCGGTACTGATATAACCTGTGCTTCCAGTTCAGCTTGTTTCATTAACAGTGATCGTTGTTGGGCGCCATCTTGGGACCCCAGACTTATTTCCAGTAGCGCATGCCCAATCGGCTCGTCAACATCATTCGGTCGAAACAGCGGCAATGATATGGAGCACTCGAATGTCTCAGACATCATCAATTGACGAAGAGAGAATTCACCGATAGCCATAGACATTCCAGTACTAGTGCTTTTGTTCGCAGTCGTGACCTTCCTCACAGTAAAAGACAATTTGCCTTGAAGCCACTTCTCCACCAATTGATAATTGAACTCTAACGGCAAGGATGTCCGCTGGTTTAATACGAATTTAACGTTCGCATGACTTTTCTGATTTTTTGTGGAGATTCTTCCTCGAGCCGCTTGCATTTCACTTTCGATCAAAGTTGAGCGAATGAATCCAGGGGAAGAAACCGCCGATATTGGTGATGGGAGTATTGTGGAAATATCCACTTTCCAAATGTCAAAGGTAGGATTCGAAGCCAAGGTCTTGATTTCGATGTTTCTCAAATATATATTCAATGAATCCACTAGTTGCAATCCCCGAGCAACAGAAGCTGTGAGAGGCTGCATCAAATCCTCGAAAACAACAGTGGGGGTTCGGCGCTGCATCTCTAGTCCGATTTTATTTAACACATTGGGTACATATGAAGATAATAAATCGTTTTCATCTCCCGTTTGATCCAAAGCAGAATCTTCAACAACGCCAGCATAAAAAAAGCTCGGCTCGTTGATTGCTTCGTTCATTCGTTCTTGCAAAGAAGCACCTCGTTCCAGTATATTGCTCATCAGAGAGGGAATAACTTCCTTCTTAACCGGCCGAGTTTGAATCTTTGGTTCCGGAGACATTAAATCTCTGCTTTTAATATTTGAAAACGAAGGCGCTGTGGGAGCAACTGGGTTTTTATGCCTGATTCTTTTAATAACTTCTAAAGCTCGTTGATTCGCTTCAATATCTTTTTTGAATTGTTCAGTCTGCCTAACTGGCGGTTTTGGCAAGTCACGAGCAAATTCCTTGTCTACATGAAACGCGGAGCTAGCCACTGGCGGAGTATGTGGCAACTTATTATCGAGGTCAGTGTTGGCTTTCAGTTCATTCAATTCAAACGATGTAAGCAGCGGATTTTCAGCGATGTCAGTAACTGAAGAAGTCTCAGATGATTCCTCCTCGTTCATCGATTGCAATAGTTTACTGTGGTCGCCAAGTCGAATGGATAACTCGACATTTACAAGTCCGATTGGGTGCGGAATGTTGGATTCTGTGAATACGGTTACAGCACCATCCAAGGTACATATTCCGCGAGAATGAATCTCAAAGCTAGTGTCTACTTTGATAGTTCCGGTCCCAATATGCATCTCTCCCAGAAAAACCTTCAATTCCAACTTTCGAAGGTCTCGAAAGTAACGTTGCAATTTCTCCGGAGAACATTTAATCGGGAACCATTTCAAGCTGGAAAACTGACTCTGCGTCTCCACATTATTTCCCTGGCGGTCACTTACGATGGTACCGAAAATGCTGCTGTCGGTGCTGCCCCACCATTGAACCTGTATTGTAAGGGGTCCTCGTGATTCAAATGTATTGCTGTCTACCAGCCATTGAAATTTGTCTACGCTCATCTCTGCCTCGCCACGAAGTGGGCCCTCCACATATGGAGGTATGCTCATACCGACAGACACCCCAAACATATTTTCAAACAATCAAAACTTTTTTCCCGTTGTTGTGGGGACCTTTACAGAAAAATCATTTCTAAATCCGAATTCAAACCTCGTCTTCCTTTTATTTACTATTTTAGACTCAACCAAAATCAATTATTTTTAAATGTTACAAGTTTTCGATAGCAGCCATCAATAGATCATTTTTTAATTTAAGTATCACATAAGATCAAATTAAATTTGAGTTTTTGTCCAGTGGAACAACCTCTTCGTTGGCACTCTCTACCATAACATCGGGCCTAAGTGATCTCGTAAAGTGCGACGACGACTCCAACGCGCCGATTAATTTGCTTGAACGCTTCCCAAATAGGTCATCTTAAGTTCGTTAGATGAAAGTAAAGCACCTAAATTCTTCTTCGAGGACTCGTATCACATGATTTGGTACTTGCTATGACCTACTCCAATATTTAACAGTTCATCGACTCCAGTTTAACTGCTTCCACATTTGCAATTCCAACTGTACTTCAGTATTCGGAATTTTGCAGCAATTCAGGAAAGTGAATTGTTGCATGTTGAATCACACGATTTCTTTCCGCCGCAACAATTTCATCAAGAGCCTGACAGGAGTTTCTCTTTTTTTTCTTGAAGCTTTTTCTTGTTTGCTTCATTGGGCTTTCGATAAACTAGATTTTGTGCCTTGTCAAAGTCTGCATTAGCATCGATTATATCATCACTCATAATGTACTGCAGCTCCATCAGATCTGTCAATTTGTCAGTACTACAACTGGATTCACCTCTTGAGTACTCTGTCAAACTCTCTACAAGCTCTTCTTTCTTTGACCAACAACTCTGAAAATCTACCTTTGAAACAGGAATTCGATCGATAAAGTATTGAAATCTATCCCTTAGAATTTGGGATAGATGGGCACACAATTGGTCATCTGTCGGGTTGTTTCGCTTAAGAAATTCCTGCTCGTGAATCAGCGCTGATTTAAGTTCCGAAAGTTTCTTTCTCTCACTAATCAATAACAATTTTCGCTCTGGAAACTTTCAAATAAAAGCCCCCCTCTTTCACTTCAATTGCCCAGTGATCTTGTCATGAAGAAAGGTTCGTCGAAAGCGCAACAACGTCGATTAGTAGCTGAGGATTATTATTCTGAAACTCATTCGCCTATTAAATCAAATGTAAGTATCAATGGACCCAATGCCATGGAACTGTGGTTTCAAGAGGGAACTTCAAAATTGATGACGAAATGTGGATCGGCAGGCAATAACGCGGATTTAAAAAAGGACCAAGAACGAAACAAGTTATTATCCACCAGCAGTGACACTATTGGGGTTAGTTTCCAAGGGAGGAGCTTCCAGCGCCTGTACTGTAAGTACCTCACATTGATTTATGTCACAACGCCGACTCACCATCAGCAGATCAGGAAAAATTCGCCAGGAGAGGAATGCTTTTGTACAACATATTTTTGAAAGCATTCGAAGATGAGGAATGGATTGATGTTCGGTATTGTTTTCAATCTCATCTCACAGCCTCTGAAGCACTTCCATCTCTCCGTGTCATGTCTATAGGCGGGTGTCAGTATAGTAATATGCTAAGTGTAGAGAGAGTAAATGAAAACTTGGAAGAAATTCACTGTGGATTGGATCACGGGCCAAGTTGGTACCTGTTGTCTCAAAAGATAATTCAAAATATGAGAGAAGTTGTTCCTGCGTTGATGGTTCAAGCGAAGTCCAAGGCAAAGAAGACATCCTCGGTTTCCGTGTCACACTGTTTTTATCTTTTTAAAATGGATTTATTTTATTATTGATTCAGCTATCCGATTCGAGAACTCTTTTATGTGCAACGTCGTGTAAGTATGCTATTTCGACTACTGTTCTTTGTGCAGCAGTTCGGAGCTCGTTAATTTTTTTTCGCTAATTCGGAAGTGTGAAATAAACGAATTTATTTTAAAGATGGTTTGTATCTTGCTCAAATCCTACGTATTAATCTCGTCATATCGTGACTATTCTGGTTCTTTGGACGTTTCGCTGGAGTCCGTTGTTAAATTTGTGATTTACCCAAACTCCTCTGGTAGAGTTAAATTCCTGGATGCTCATTTGCATAGGGGCGTTCATGGGGCGAAATGGGATTCGATTCACCTTTAGCAGTTTAAATGTCTATTTTGTTGACCCATTCGTAAAGTCTTGTGGCAAGTTATCCTAGACAAGTTTCTAGCGGAATGAAAGATATCAAAGAAGACAAAATAACAATAATTAGCGATATTTAATGAGGTCATACTTTGGTTTCGCGTTAATATTGGTGATGGGTCTAAAGTAATGTTACACAAGTATTTGGTATGGGAGATCATTACGAGGATACAAAAAGAGGACCTTCAAACTATATAAAATGTATTTTCAATTCTTCTGCGCCTCGCCTAGTCAAGTCGAGGGATTGAATTCGATTTGATCAGGGCGCGAAAATTCTGCGATTTCATCGCGGATAACCGACATTATGTTTGCTAAAACAAGATTCTTGTTCACTCATTAATTCCTTGTACTCTACGGTATGGTTTGAAACGCTAACAATTTTGAAACAAGAGGTATATGATTGACAGTGAACCGTTGAATACCATAGTATTTATAGACTTAAAACAAAAGATCCTCTCGATGCATTTTATTCCATACACACTAAGCAAAGGTAACTTTATTCTGAATTGATGCTGAGACAGTTACGATTGATAACGAAAACCATAAGAGTGGTTTTAGCTACTAAATCAAGTGGGAAGACATGTCTGAGAAAGGACTAACGGAAGGAGTGGAAGCAAGCCATCATAAAAGACGCAGCAGCACATCTGAAAAGGAATCGAGCCAGAGAGCATCCAGAAGAGTTTCTGAAGCTGAACTGGATGAGTTCAGGAATATATTTGCACGCGACGACCATACGTCTATTCGCCTAGACCACATTCTGAAAAGTCAGGTTGATGATATGAAAACCGTGATAGTTGAAGTCGCAGATGGTTATGAAACAGATGATGATGATGATGAAGATTCCACTAAAAACCCTTCCTGCATGGACATTTGCTGCCAGTATGCTTTCACAAGTGTGTTCAACTTGACTTTACTGTTTTTTGGTGGGGGAATCCTAATAGCTGGTCTCACTATTTGGCTCGAAAAAGATGATAATCCCAACACTCAGGAAAGATATCAATCGGCTATTCTGTTTGCCCTCTCAGGGTTGTTCATCTATCCAGTTCTTGTCAAAGTCTTTCTTGGAATAGTACTATATGCTTATGAGGGTTTATTGCAATGGAAAAGATTCGCTGCGTTGTCAGGCGTACAAGAAATTCATTTGTATTGTACTATGGTTTTTACTCAGATTGTTCAATTCGTATACATACTACTAGATTTGATCACGTTTGCTATATTGAAGGCTATTTTGTCCACTGCGACTAATGAGGAGCTATGTTCAAACGTTTCACAGTGTGGTATCCAAGTTATCAAAGATGCGCTGGATTTTGTTGTTCGGATATTTATTGTACTTGCCATCTGGGCGGCATTTCGAATATTCAGTAAAAGTTTAACGGTCTATTTCTCAAAGCAGTTCAACAATCGAACTCATAGGGTGCGGATTAA
>Ga0105055_10007292_pt1 | contig 14752 bp, 9 predicted proteins | sample BON03_FD_78090 | JGI IMG/M metagenome (GOLD analysis project Ga0105055, IMG submission 78090) | Freshwater microbial communities from Lake Bonney liftoff mats and glacier meltwater in Antarctica - BON-03 | ecosystem: Environmental > Aquatic > Freshwater > Ice > Glacier meltwater | place: Lake...
TGACTGACACGAATGGCACGGACTTAAGCAAAATTGAAATTCTCGTCATTCTGATAATCAACGTGTTACGTCTGTCCGATGCCGCGAAATCATGCTTAAGTCCGTAGCATTCCTGACTGACACATTAAACGTTGCTATCGATAAGCGCCCATGGCCGGAGCTTCCGGGTTCACCTCCGGACCGAAGTAGCGGAGCAGCACCAGGGGCTCTGTCGTGCTGGAGTTTTTGAAAACAATACCCTCTTGAGCGGCCTTCCCGGTGGCGAAAAATTCGTCCTCCGAAAGTTCGTTGAAACGCAGAAGCTTGGGGCAGCTGAGACGGAGCTTGTTGGCGCTCCCCTCCCCCTGCACCACGATCGCGGAGTAGGCCCCGTTGTCCTTGATCGTTGCCTCCCCACCGGGTTCAACCGTAAGCTCCTTGGCCGTAAAATACTGAAAGCCGTCGACCTTGCCGTAAACAATCCACTTGTCGTGGTATCCCTCGCCTTTCCCGGCGGTGACGGGCTCGAGGTAGTGGTTGTCCTTGAAGTCGGGATCGAGATTTTTCTCCCAATCGAGCTGGTCGATAATGAAGTCAATGTCCTGATGCTTGGCCTCCGGCATGTCCTTGACCAGAAGCGACCACGGCACTTCGCGACCTTCGACGAGGTTCTGATACATCCCAAAAACGTCCGACCCCCACTGCGGCTCGTAGGTGCAGAGTGATCCCGGCGCATGCAGAATACAGGGGTCGATCAACCAACCGGTTCCCGGCTGGAGTTTGTAGGCCTTCGACAACTCAAGCAGCTTGTTGTCACCCTTCTGCCAGTTCGCGATGCAATCATAAACCTGCCGGCGGGTCGTGCCGGGCTCCAGCCCCATGAAGGTGTAGGGAAAATTGTTGCCCACGTTGTTGTGCTGGGGCGGGAAATAATAAGACTCGGGCTTTCCTTCCTGGCCCACCAAGGCCGCCTGCTCCGCATTTTGGTGCATGTGGTGCGGAATCGGTCCCATGTTGTCGAAGAATTTCGAATACACTGGCCATTTGCCATACTTGTCCCAAATCGCGGCCCCAATAATGTCACCACCACATTCCCCAATGAGGTCACGGAGCGTGAAGCGCTCATTTCCGACCACGACATACGAAAGCCCTTCGTCCTCCGCGCGACCTTCGTTCGCCGTCACGGTGGTTGATCCAAACCATCGTTCATCGATTCCCCCGCGGCTCAATCCGTAGGCATAGGTGTCGTCCGGATGCAGCTTGAGCCGCAGCCCGGGCTGCAAAAACGAGCGGGGCACCCAAGTGGGCGAGAGCCGGAGAAGTCCGCCGGTCTCCTCCAGGTGAGCCTCGGCAACCGCGCGGATATTCGAAGATAAAGTGGTCAGTTCGTTGGTAGTGGTCGGTGCGTTCATCAAAGAGAAATCTTATTGGTTTCCGTAAACAGGTGGCTTCCACCCTTTGGGCGATTGCCCTTGTGGCCGGACGCCATAGGCATTGGCCGGAATCGGGCGGTCCTCCAGAGTTTTGAGCGGAAGATTGTCGGGAAGGTGTTTAATACGGATGTCTTTGAACTGAATTTGCATCGCAGGCCCGACATGCACCTGAAATCCCAGAACCCCCTCCAAAGCACGGCCCTTCGGATCCAGATCGAGAAGATCGCAGGTCTGATGTCCGTTGATCCAGTGCTGATGATGATTCCCCTCAACCAGCACCCGGTAGTCCAACCATTCGTCGTGCGCGAATTCCTTGATCGGCATTTCCCCAACCACCCAAGGCTGGCCATTTTCATCCACCGTGACCTTCTCGCCGGTATGCGCAAGAATACGGCGGCCCCGCTCTTCATAAAGCATCCCGTTTTGATTCGCTGGCTTCGGCATGATGTCGCATTGGTATCCCGAGACAATATCCAGATCGATCTCGGGGCGCATCTTACCTCGATACTGAATTCCACTGTTCCCCCTCGCGCTCACCCTGACTTTCACCTGCAACTCGAAGTTGCGAATAGTCGATCCATTCCAAGTGATAAAGCGGTTCATCTTGAGCGAGCCGTCGGTCACCCCGGTCATGGCACCCTCCTTGACCGACCAATACTTCGAATTGCCTGTCCAACCTCCGAGATTCTTACCGTTGAATAACTTCACGAAGCCATCCGGCCCCGGACGGTAACTCACCGCCGCCGAAGCCTCGGGATAGGGCACTGTCGAGGCGACAAACTTACCCTCAAGCGGATCCAGCGGCCCCCCTTGCTTTGCCACCAGATCATCAGTGCGCTTGCGCATCTCCTTCAACACCTCCGCAAATTTGGGATCTTTGGCCAGATTGACGAGCTCATCAGGATCATTCTTCAGGTCGTGAAGAAACTCATAGTCGTGATCGATGTAGCGAACATATTTATACTTCTCACCCCGAACTCCCTCGTAGGCCGGAATACGGTTTCTCACCGCGAAGTGCTCGTGAAAAGTCTCCTTCCGCCAATCCGAAGGAACACCACCACTCACGATGGGCTTCAGGCTCCGCCCGTCATATCGTTCCGGCACCGCAACCCCGGCCCAGTCGAGGAAGGTTGCCGGGAGGTCAAGGTTCAAGGCCATCGCCTCACTCACCACTCCGCGCTTGGCGGGCACGACCCTTGGGTCGGCAATAATCAGAGGAACCTGGATCGACTCCTCATAGTGGGACCACTTGCCGGACAAACCACGATTCGCCATGTGGTAGCCATTGTCTGCTGAATAAACCACAATGGTGTTCTCCGCCAAACCTGCTTCCTCGAGCGCCGTCAAAAACCGCCCGATCGCACCGTCAATTCCGCTCACCATGCGGTAATACGCCCGCATATTCGTCTCGTATTTTTGCTGGGTATTCCAACGCCAAAAGTAACGCTCACGGGTAATACTGGTTTGCAGGAAATCCGGGAGCGCCTCGAAAATCTTGGGATCGTTCAAACGCGGGGGCCCGATGTAGGTATCCTCGTACATTCCGTCCACCGCACGGGGCCAGGCGAAATGCCCAATCCCGGGACGGCGGTCTCCATCCTCGGCATGACAGGCATTAAACCAGAGATTCAGGGCGAAGGGTTTGCCTTTGGGCTGCGACTTGATGAATTCGATTCCCCGGTCAACGACCAGCTCCGTCTCATGCCGCAGCGAACCGTCCGGCATCTTCTTGTAAAACGGATCGCGTCCAATCGCTTCAAATTCGTCAAAGTGATCGGAATTTTTCCAGCCCCTGGGCGTCTTGGCATGCCACTTCCCGTAATGTCCGGTGCGGTAATCAGCCTGATGCAGAAGATCGGTATACAGAGTCTGCACCGCATCAAGACGAGCCATATCCCCTTGCCCCGGTTCCCGGTAACTCCGCGCCGACATCCCCGAAAGAATCGAAGCGCGACTCGCCCAACAAATCGGATGACTCACAAAGGCCTGCTGAAAACGGGTTCCCTGGCGGGCCAAGCGGTCAATATTGGGCGTCTTCACGATCGGATTCCCGTAGCAACCAAGGGTGCTGATGGTCTGATCATCGGTGAAGAAAAAGACAATGTTGGGCTTGGACTTGGCGGTCCCCTCCTGGCCGCTTGCAACAGCCGGAAAGAGACACAATGTGAGGAGCAGGTGGAGGTATTTCATGGGTATCGACAATCGCAAGGTGGTCGTTAAAGAAACGCTTCCGCACGTCACTTGAAAAGCTTCAAATTCCGGGCAGCAGGAAATCTCCGGGGTCGTCGGAGCGCCCCTACTTCCGATTCCGGGTGAGAAACCCACGGTCCCCCGGAAAACCGGGATCTGCAGAGGTCGGAGCGGCGGTTGAAACCTGCCCGTCCCCTGTATCCGGCTCAACAGTGGCGGAATCCAGAAGATCGGCGGTCCCGGCTGCAGCTTCGGGATCAATCAGGGCGATGCTTTCAAGATAGCCGCTGAGGGCAGCCTGCTCGAAAGCCCCGGAGGGATCCCCGCTTTCCAACTGATCTTCGATCCACTCCCGGACCTCGACCGGGTTCGCGAGTGCCCACCGGCGCGTAACTTCTTCAATCCTAGCCAGCTTTTCGGCGGGAAGAAGAACGAGGTCGTCACGGACAGACTCCGCCGTAGCCCGGGGGCCGGATTCCGCAATCTGCGATTCGACCGCTTCTTGAAGTGAGGGAGGACGGGGTGCCGCAATCTCAGTGAGCAAGTCAGTCCGCCGGGATAGCTCGAGGGTCACAACACCCACCGCCTCTATCTTCCGGTCCGACTCCGTGGGAGCAGATGCCCCTCGGGAAACCTCCGTTGACTCAATCTTGGCACGTGCCTCCTGCTTCGTGGAATTTGCAATATGTTGCGCAATCTCGAATGCACAATACCCGATCATTACGCTCACGCCGAGATACCCGATAGTCGATTTAGTCATTATAAACATAAACGTCCCCCGGCCTCTCCCGGATGCAAGGAGTTTCTCCAATTCAGCCAGCCCCTAGCCCGAATCGCATAAATGCGGCAGGTCCGGTGGCTCTCAAACCCTCCCTTTTGAAAAAAAATCAGACCCGGTGCATCCGAGTGGTACACATCAGGCGTTACTTGGGGTGGATACTTCGAGGCGAAAGCTCGTGCCAAAACTGCGAAGGCCTCCGAATAAAAACGACCAACGAAAACTACCATGAAAAAAATCCTCTCTCCCCTAGCTATCACCGCCAGCCTAATCGTCGGCCCGGCCGCTTCGGCCAATCACTTCGACTTCCTCTCAGATGCGGGCTTCTCAATTTCCGCTGACGAAACCGACGCCTCACCGACAATGAATACCAGCACGGGAGCCGGTGGAAACATCATCGGAGAAGAACGCGAAGTGACCCTCTGGGCAGACTTGGGTGCCTTCAATGCCGTACTCGATGTCCCCGCCGGCCCCGGACCCGTGGGACCAAACACCGCCGTCATCCTCAATGTCTCCCCAACCGGCCCCGATGCCGCTTTTTCCTTCGGCACCTTGCGTCTCGCCTACAACGGTCAAGGGAGCACGGGTCTGGGAGGCTTGGATTTTGACACCATGTGGGACTCCCTTGACGTCAGCTTCGCTTCCATCACCGGCGGCCAACTCGACCTCCGCCTCTCCGTCTCGGACACCAACGGAAATACCGGAATGGCTGCCCTCGGCGCTCTGGGAAGTCCGGGATCTTATTCCTTCTCATTTACCGACAGCGGATTCGTGAATGCCGGGGTCGATTTCACCTCCGTCGATTCGGTTATTTTCGACTTCGAAACCATCGACCCGGGCGTGGCCTTCGGAATTTCGGGAATCACCCGCGAGGCCATTCCCGAGCCCAGCTCCACCCTGCTGATCGGACTTTCGATCGTGGGGTTCGTGAGCCGCCGCCGCCGCTAGTGACATCCTTCCAGGACTCCAAGTTTAAACCCGAGATCTCTTATGAACTGTTGCGCTATTTGGGCTGGAATCTCAGTGACCGCCTTGGTCCCACTGGGTGCCCAGCAGGAAGCTTTCCGGGGTTCCTTGGCACAATATCTGGCCCTGGACGAGGACGGTGTGATGATTGGCAATTCGGTCTTTCATCACTTCCGGACTCTCCCCCTCCAAGAGGGAGCTAGAGGCCTCTCCGCCCAGTTCATCGATGTCGTGCCTCTCGCCGGAATCGCAGGAAAACCAGGGTTTCGTTTTGAAATTATGGACGGAGCGACCGTCGATGATTTCTTCCAACTTCGGTTTACCTTTGAAGCCTCCGGAGGCGGGTTTAACGGCACCAGGATCGAACTCAACGACGCCAACGTCCGGGCGTCCTCCAATGGCTCGGCCGATGTCGTACTAGACCTTTCGGTTACTGGCAATTCTCCGGGTTCTCTGACCTCCCTGATCGCCTTTGCCGCTCCCGGCGCGCCGGGCCGGTCGGAAGACCAGGCCACATTTTCTCCGCAAACCAACCTCACCATCGAAGTCGATACCGTCCTCGATGGCGGGAACGAAGGAGTTCCGGGCGTCATCGTGGCATCGGTAGGTGCAGTCACCGTGACTCTTCTCGAAGTCACCCCCGCGCCCGGTCCGCCCGTCGTCAAACGATCAGGCGTCGCCAACGACGGCGCATTCTTCATCGAGTTTATCTCGACTCCATCCTCGCCTCACATCGTCGTCGCATCGACCACCCTGGGCGACGATTTTCCAATCTCCATCCCCCTTCCAGAAGGCCCGTTAACGACAGATTCAAATGGCTTTGCCCGGGTCGAGATCGACCTCTCAGCCCTCCCGTCATCAGCCTTCTTCTCAATCAGGAAAACCTCCTGAAGCCAACCCTCTCCCAGAACCAAAAAACACTCTCCCAGAACCAGAAAACAACCATTATGAAAAAAAACCCATCCATAACCGCGGCGGCACTCGTCACCGCTCTCCCCATGCTTGCGGCTACCGCCATGGCCGCAAATCACCGCGAAGCCCCTATCACGGCTCTCGATCATAAGGCCGACATCACTGATGTCTTCGCCTTCCGCAGCTACGACGGCGACGCCGATCCAGGCAACGATCCGCAAACGGTCACTCTGATCATGTGTGTCGATCCCCTGCTTGAGCCAGGAAACGGCCCCAACTATTTCCCGTTTGACGACGAGATCATGTATGAAATCAAGGTCGATAATAACAACGATGCCGAAGCTGACCTCACCTTCCAGGTGCGCTTCACCACCGAGCAGCGCCTGCCGAACGTCTTCACCACCATGGCCGGAATTGAAGGTGGTGCCAACGCGCCCGCCAATTCCCCGGACAACCTCGCAGGTGACAGCACCGTGGGCGCTCCCGTGATCCCCGACCGCATCGATGAGTTCAGCGACGGCGGTCTCGGCCAGAGACAGACCTACACCGTGACCATGATCGATGCCGCCGGTATTTCCACCGACATCACCACAGGTGCTGACCGTTATGCCGTTCCCGCAAACGTGGGCCCACGGACCATGGACTATGAAGCACTCTTCACGGCCGGAACTTACAGCGGCCTCGGATTGGGACTTTCCACCTTTGCCGGAACCGTCGATGATCCCTTCTTCATCGACCTTGGCGGTGCCTTTGACACCCTTAACCTGGAACCTGGAGCCAACGGAGTTCCAGGAGTTCTGAACGAGGAAGAGGACAGCGCGACCACGAACTTCGCCCCGGATTACGTCGCGGGTTATTCTGTCAATGCCATCGCGATCGAGGTTCCCAATGCGGTTCTCGCCGCCACCACCGGCAATGCCAACATCGACACCACCCTTGGAATCTGGGCAACGACCTCCCGCCCGAGAGTCACGGTCCGCCGCGCTCCCTTTGACTCACGGAGTTCCGGCACCTTCCGCCAGATCCAGAGAATGGGCAACCCGCTCGTCAACGAGTTGGTCATCGGCACCGGCATGAAGAATCGCTTCAGCATGGAGCAACCTCTGAATGACGGCCAGTTCGCACCCTTCGTCCTCGATCCCGTCATCGCCCGTGTCGCCAATGCCGCCTACGGCGGTGCCCTCGGCATCCCCGATGTCCCCCGCACCGACCTCCTGCCCCTCGTGCAGTATGTCCCGCCGTTCACGAGCAACTCGGACAATACCGGTCCCATCGCGGATCTCCTGCGTCTGACCTTAGCCGTGCCCGCCACGCCCGTCGCTTCCGCGAACCGCCTCGGCTTCATCTTCGGAGACTCGGCCGGCTTCCCGAACGGGCGACGCCTCTTCGATGACGTGACCGATATCGCCCTCCGGGTCGTTGTTGGTGGTGTGCTCGCAGGTGGAACCGCCGACGATGACGCGTCTGAGCCTGAGGAAGATCGGGATTACTTCACTGGCGGAATCAATGACATGCTCGGTGACGGTGTCAACGTGAATGACGTGCCCTTCCGCACCGCCTTCCCTTACCTCGGAAGCGCCCCCAGCGGAAATCCCTCCGAATAAACTTGGGCTGATCCAGACCCAAAAAAATAGCAAGGGGGCGGCAAAGTTTGTCGCCCCCTTCCCCTTTCCACCTTCCACCAATTGCTATTATGCAAACCCATTCATCATTCTTAAATTTCATCATCTCCGGCTCCCTCGCCATCCTTCTCTCCCACGGAGCAAGCGCGGCAAACACGCCCGCCGAGGACAAGATCGCCAACGCTCTCAAGCTCGTCGAGGCCAAGCCCGACGAAGCCTCCGTCTATGCTCCGCTCGCCCTCGCCTACGCTTCACGGGCCCGGGAAACCGCCAACGGAGAATTCTACACCAAAGGCATGGCAGCCGTCGAAAAAGCACTCCAGCTCGATCCCAAAAACTTCGAAGCCCAAAAAGCCGAAGCCTGGATTCTCCTCGGTCAACACGAGTTCCAAAAAGCCCTCGAAAAGACACGGGCCCTCAACAAACGCAGTGGCGATGATCCCATGGTCTACGCCATGCGCACCGATGCTGCGATCGAAACCGGCAACTATGAGGAAGCCGAAGAAGCGGCGCAATGGTCTCTCGATATGGACGCCGGCGGCGTCCCCGGCCTCACCCGCGCCGCCTACCTTCGCGAGCACTTCGGCGACTTTGATGGCGCGATCGCATTGATGAAAAAATCCTTCAATCGAATCCGCTCATCGGACACCGAGGAACGCGCCTGGGTTCTCACCCACCTCGGCCACCTTTACCTCCTCAAAGGGGAACCGGAAGCCGCTGAGAATGCCCACGTCGAAGCTCTCAAGATTTTCCCGAATTATCACTACGCTCTTCTAAACCTCGCTCACACCAAGAGCGCCCTGGGGAAAAAAGAGGAGGCCCTCGAACTTCATCACAAACACTATGCGACCGCCGGACACCCTGAAAATCTCTATGAACTCGCAAAAGCGATGAGATCAGCCGGTAAGAATGACGAAGCGGACAAAGCCTTCTCCGAATTCGAGAAAGCCGCCCTGGAGGAATCCCGCAACGTCGATAACGCCAACCGCGAACTCACCGCTTATTACATCGAGGAGGCCAACAACCCCCTCGAAGCCCTCCGCGTCGCCAATCTTGAAATGGCCAATCGCCAGGACTGGCGGACCTTATATGCCCACGCCCGGGCCCTCCACGCCAGTGGCCGTTTCGCAGAGGCCCGCAAATCCATGTCCCAAGCTCTCGCCATCGGCGTGATGATCCCGGAAATGCAATACCACGCTGGAATCATTGCACGCGATAACGGAGACAAGGACGCAGCAAGAACCTTTTTCAAGAAGGCGGAAAACCGGGCGGTCTGCGCAGAACTCAAAAAGCGCGCCCAAGAAGCCGAAAAATCGCTCCCATAAGAAAACCCACGAACACCCCTTCCACGAAAAACCCCGGAATGCGCCCTGCGCTCCGGGGTTTTTTTTGGGACTCTGATCCCAGCTTCCCTGAAAGACCGCCCGCCCGCCCCCGCTCATTCCTGAAATACCATCCACTTCAAATCAGTATCCTCACCGGTGCGCATTTCTTCCATTTTGCTAATTTTACTCCTGTCCGTTCTCACAACCCGGGCCGATGACTTTGCGGCTCAAACCAAACCCATTTTCGAGAAGCACTGCATCGCCTGCCACGGCGAAAAGAAACAAAAGGGCGGAATCACCCTCCACGATCTCAACAACATCGACGACGCTTTCAAAAAGCACCAACTCCTCGAAAACGTCATCGACCAGGTCAAGCACGGCGACATGCCGCCTGATGACGAGGACGTCCTCCCCACCGACGCCGAACGCCAACAACTCATCGACGTTCTCACCCAGGTCCGCGACCGCATCGAGTCCGGAAATGTTCCCCGCAAAGCCGGACGCACCACCCTCCGCCGCCTCAATCGCAACGAATACCACTACACCGTCCGCGATCTCTTCGGCGTCACCTTCAACCCCTCCAAGGATTTCCCGGCCGATGGCGCCGGCGGCGAAGGCTTCGACAACATGGCCGACGCCCTCTTCTCCACCCCCTCCCTCCTCGAAAAATACCTCCTCGCCGCCAACAAGGCCATCACCGCCGTTTACAACGACCCCAAGCTCAAAAGCACCGTCATCTTCCAAACGCCCGAATCACCCGACCAAGCCCGCGCCGTCGCCGAAGAAGTCCTCACCTTCCACGCCACCCTCGCTTACCGCCGACGCGTCAACGCGGAGGACATGGCCCCACTCCTCACCGCTTTCGACCGCGCCACCAAGGCCGAAAAACCCTACGAAGAAGCCCTCCGCGCGCCTCTCACCGCCCTCCTCGTCAACCCCCGCTTCCTCTTCCGAGCCGAACACGATGAAGCAGGCAAAGACGAATGGCCCCTCGGCGATTTCGAAATCGCCGCCCGCCTCTCCTACTTCCTCTGGTCCTCCATGCCCGACAACGAACTTTTCCGCGTCGCCGACGAGGGAAGACTCCGCGATCCCGCCGTTCTCAAAGCGCAGGTCCTCCGCATGATCGCCAGCCCCAAGTCCACCGCCCTCTCGCGACACTTCGCCGGACAGTGGCTCGGCTTCGACGCCATGATCGACAAAATCCAGCCCGATCCTAAACGCTTCCCCCAATTCGATCGCGAACTCCGCAAAGCGATGTATAACGAGAGCGTGGCATTCTTCAGCCACCTCCTCCGTGACGACCAACCCCTCACCGACCTCATCGACAGCGACTACACCTTCGCCAACGCCCGCCTCGCCAACCACTACGGACTCAACAATCCCCCCTCCGGCTCCCGCATGCAAAAGGTCACTCTCAACGACAAGAACCGCGGCGGCGTCCTCGGCATGGGCAGCATCCTCGCTGCCACCTCCCATCCCCTCCGCACCAGCCCCGTCCTGCGCGGCGTCTGGATTCTCGATGTCCTCATCGGCGACCCCGCCCCGCCCCCGCCCCCCGACGCCGGCGAACTCCCCGCCGATGACACCAAGGCCGGCGGCCTCACCTTCCGCGAACAACTCGCCAAGCATCGCGAAAGAACCGAATGCGCCAGCTGCCACGCCCGCATCGACCCCCTCGGCTTCAGCCTCGAAAACTTCGACGCCATCGGCCAATGGCGCGAGAAGGACGCCAACGGGAAACCCATCGACAGCTCCGCCGTCCTCCCCGGCGACATTCACTTCTCCTCCCCTGCCGAACTCAAAGACCTCCTCATGATCGGTAAGGAAAAGTTTGCCCGCAACCTCACCCGGAAACTCCTCGCCTACGCCACCGGCCGCGCCCTCGAATATTACGACGAAGCCGAAGTCGCCAAAATCGTCGCCGATGCCGAAAAAAACAACTACGCCATGCAGGACATCATCCTCGGGGTCATCCAATCCCGCCCCTTCCTCAACCGCTCCGCCACCCGGTAAAAAAAACGTAGCCAAAAAAGCTCCTGTTTTTGTTCACCCCGCAACCAAGGGGCCGAAAACACAAACCATGACCAGGCAAGAATTGGCAGATTTCTTCGAGGACGCCTGCCACCTCCAACACGATCAATTTTACCCTGAAAGGCATGCGAAAAACCTGACGGGACCCGGCCGGGAATTCTCTTCTCTCCCTGAAATTATCATCGATTGCCTCTCCCGCTTTTTCATCCACCTCGACACGGTCACTACTCGATTCGCCGCCGACATTCGAGATGGCCAACTTTCCCAAACCGAAGCATTAGGCGCACTCAAAGTCACCGCTTACCCAAGGGGGGGTGGCACAAAAACTGCCGAATGATCAAAATAGAAAATCCCACCCTTCTCCCCACCACCGAAATGTCCTCCATCGCCTTCACCAAAATCACCTCCCTCCTCGCCCTCGCCGCCATCACCCTCGCGCAGGCCGACGACTTCCCCACTCCCTACAACAGCGAAAAGAACCAGTCCGCCAACCCTCCTTCCCCACAAGAAGCCGCCGCCTCCTTCCAACTCCCCGAAGGCTTCCAAACCACCGTCTTCGCCGCCGAACCCGATGTCCAAAACCCCATCGCGATGGCTTGGGACCACAAAGGGAGAATGTGGGTGGCCGAAAACTACACCTACGCCGAAACCTCAAAACGCTTCGACCTCTCCCTCCGCGACCGCATCATCATTCTCCAGGATAAGGATCACGACGGCAAAGCCGAGACCCGCAAGGTCTTCACCGACAACCTCCAAATGCTCACCAGCGTCGAAACCGGACGCGGCGGCATCTGGGCGATGTGCCCTCCCCAGCTCCTCTTCATCCCCGATGAAAATGGCGACGACATCCCCGACTCCCAGCCGCAAGTCGTCCTCGATGGCTTCACCGTCGCCCAAAACAACTACCACAACCTCGCCAACGGCCTCCGCTTCGGCCCCGATGGCTGGCTCTACGGTCGCTGCGGCGGCTCCTGCCCCGGCAAGGTCGGCCAACCCAGCACCGCCGATGACCAACGCGTCCCCATCGAAGGCGGGATCTGGCGCTTTCATCCCACCCGCAAAACCTTCGAAGTCCTCTGCCACGGCACCACCAATCCCTGGGGACACGACTGGGATAAGCACGGCGAAATGTTTTTCATCAACACCGTCAACGGCCACCTCTGGCACATGATCCCCGGCGCCCACTACGACCGCCCCTTCGCCCCCTCGCCCAACAAGCTCGTCTTCGAACCCATCCAAATGCACGCCGACCACTGGCACTTCGACCGCTCCGGCAGCTGGCAACAATCCCGCGATGGCAAGGCCAACGACCACGGCGGCGGCCATGCCCACATCGGCATGTGCATCTATCAAGGCGGCCACCTTCCCCACTACTGGAACGGCAAGCTCCTCACCTGGAACCAACACGGTCGCCGCGTAAACGTTGAAAAACTCGAACGTCAGGGCAGCGGCTACGTCGGAAAACACGAACCCGACGCCTTCCTCTCCGGCGACCAATGGTTCCGCGGCCTCGACATCCGCACCGGCCCCGAAGGCTCCCTCTACGCCCTCGACTGGTCCGACACCGGCGAATGCCACGACCACACCGGCGTCCATCGTACCAGCGGCCGCATCTACCGCTTCTCCCACGGCACTCCCCCCAAACCCGACCTCGATCTCCTCCAAAACATCGACGCCGAAAAACTCACCAAAATTATCGAACATCCGAACGTCTGGTACGAACGCCAAGCCCGCCGCATCATCAAGCCTGATCCTGAGCTGATCGCAGCTGCCAACCAACTGTTAGAATCAAAAGACACCATCACCCGCCTTCGCGCCCTTTGGAGCCTCCACGCTATGGATTCGTTGCCTCGTGAGCATCTGTTATCGATCATATTCTCCAACACAGATGATCATATGACTACCTGGTCGATTCGGCTCCTCACAGACTCTCTCCCCATCGACCACGTTTTTGGACCTCATCCTGAGGCAGTTACAGAGTCTGAAGCGATTCTCTCTTTCCTTTGGGCAATCGCGGGAAATGAATCCTCTCCCGCGACCCGTCTCACGCTTGCGTCGACCCTACAACGTCTCCCTCTAGCTTCTCGCCCCATCCTCGCCTCCACTCTCGCTGCAAAAAATGACGCCAACGACCACAACCTCCCAAAGCTCATCTGGTTCGGTATCGCCCCGCTCCTCAAAGAAAACCCCTCGAGACTCTTCCCCGTCGCCCACTTCACCAACTGGCCCGATCTCCTCCGCTACATCTCCCGCGCCATGGCCTCCCAACCCGAGGCCCTCATCGCCGTCGCCATCAAGCATCCCAACAAAGCCCCCCACATCCTCACCGGCCTCTCCGAGGGCTTCAAAGGATGGCGTAAAGCTCCCCTCCCTAAAAACTGGACCCAAGCCGTCGAGACCCTTTCCCCCGCCAACCCCAAACTCATCCGCGAACTCTCGGCCCTCTTCGGCGATGGCCGCGCCATGGCCTCGCTCAAGAAAATTGCCTTCGACGGCAAAGCCGGATTCGCCGACCGCCAAACCGCCCTCCAGGGCCTCATCGACGCCCGCCCCGATGACCTCCGCAGCATCTGCGAAGAACTCCTCAAAGTCCGTTACCTCAACAAAACCGCCATCCGCGGCCTCGCCACCTTCGAAGACCCCGCCATCGCCACTCTCCTACTCAAAAAATACCTCGGCCTCCGCCCCGACGAAAAACGCACCATCATCGATGCCCTCGTCGCCCGTCCCACCTGGGCCAACTCCCTTCTAACAGAAATTAAATCCCAAAAGATCCCCCGCACCGACCTCACCCCCTTCCACGCCCGCCAGGCCCTCGCCCTCAACGACGAAAAACTCTCCACCCGCCTCAAAGAAATCTGGGGCGACCTCCGCCAAACCGACGAAGCCAAAAAGAAACGCATCGCCGACCTCCACCTCGCTCTCTCCGCCGACGTCCGCGCCCGAGCCGACCTCGCCGCCGGCCGCCTCCACTTCCAAAACCTCTGCTCCTCCTGCCACCTCCTCTACGGCGAAGGCGGCAAGCTCGGACCCGACCTCACCGGCTCCGGCCGCTCCGATCTCGGATATCTGTTGGAAAACATCGTCGCCCCCAGCGCCATCGTCCCCGCCGAATATCGCATGACCGTTCTGAAACTCAAAGACGGCCGTTCCCTCGCCGGCGTCATCGCCTCCCAAAGCGACCGCACCCTCACCCTCCGCAGCCTCACCGAAGAATCGACCCTCGAAAAATCCCAAGTCGCCGAAACGCAAACCCTCCCCAATTCCATCATGCCCGAAGGCCTCCTCAACGCCCTCACGCCCGCGCAAACCCGAGACCTCATCGCCTACCTTATGCACCCCCAACAAGTCCCCCTAAAAAAATAACCCCTCCCCGCTGCCAACGGCAGAAAACAACTCAGCATGGGGCTTCAGCCCCATGAACAGACCAGAAGAAAATAGCGTGCTAAAAGCACGCTGGAAACACCCGATTCACCCTACCACCATCCCACCTCCCTGCTGCCAACGGCAGAA
>Ga0105055_10007318_pt1 | contig 14723 bp, 3 predicted proteins | sample BON03_FD_78090 | JGI IMG/M metagenome (GOLD analysis project Ga0105055, IMG submission 78090) | Freshwater microbial communities from Lake Bonney liftoff mats and glacier meltwater in Antarctica - BON-03 | ecosystem: Environmental > Aquatic > Freshwater > Ice > Glacier meltwater | place: Lake...
CCCCTCGGGCCAGAAACGCCAGGGCGGGCGATTCCCCCCCCCCCCCGCTGTCTCTCCCCGGTGGTGTTTTTTCCGGGTTTGCGTGCCCCCCTTTTTTATTCTCCTGCCCCATCAACACGCTTGAGTCAGGATGTACAACCAACAGCAGCAGCAGGCGCAGCAGCAGCAGCAGCAGCAGCAGCAGCAGCAGCAGCAGCAGCAGCAGCAGCAGCAGCAGCAGCAGGCGCTGAGGATGGCGGCGGCCGCCTTTGCGCAGCAGCAGCAGCAGCAGCAGCCCGGCGGCCCGCCGCCGCCCTTCCTGCAGCAGCAGCAGCCGCAGCTGCAGCCGCCGCCGCTGGGCATGCAGCAGCAGCAGCAGCAGCTGCTCATGCCGCCCCAGATGCAGCAGCAGCAGCCGCCGCCGCAGGGCGCGATGCCGCCGCAGCAGCACATGCAAATGCAGCCGCCGCCCCAGCAGCAGCAGCAGCAGCAGCAGCAGCAGCAGCAGCAGCAGCAGCAGCAGCAGCAGCAGCAGCAGCAGCAGCAGCAGCAGGCGCCCCTGCCGCTGACCCCGCACCACCACCACCAGCAGCAGCTACAGCAGCAGCAGCAGCTGCTGCTGCAGCAGCAGCAGCAGCACCAGCAGCAGCAGCAGCAGCAGAGGCTGCCGCCCCTGCCCCCGCCCTTGGCCCCCCCACAGCAGCACCAGCAGCAGCAGCTGCAGCAGCAGCAGCAGCAGCAGCCGCAGTCCGCCAAGCTCCAGGTCGTGACGCTGACGGGGCAGCTCGTCGCCGTGGACGTGGCGCCGACCTCGACCACCCAGGACGTGGCGCGCGCGGTGGCCGACTCGTTCGGCCTCGGGCCCGCGGCCGCGCTCTTCACGCTGTGCGCGCCGGCGGGCGCCGTGCTGCCGCCCGAGGCCGCCGCGCTGCGGCCGCCGCCGCCGACGCTGAAAGACGCCGCCGCCGCCTCTGTGCCGCTGGCCTGGGACGAGCCGATCGCCGCGCTCGCCGCGCGCGCGGCGGCCGCGGCCGCCGCCGCCGCTCCCCCCGGCCAGGCGCAGGCGCAAGGCGGCGGCGGCGCGGGCCCGCCCGCGACCGCCTCGCTCTTCTTTTTCAAGCGGCGCGCCTTTCCCGCGGGAGGGCCCGCGCGCGACGCCGAGCTGCTTCGCGGCGTTCCCCGGGCGCTGCCGCCGCTGACGGCCCTGACGGCGGCGCAGGTGGCCGTGGACGCCGGCCGCGGCCTGTACGCGGGCGTGGGGCCCGAGGACGGCGCGCGCCTGGAGCAGCTCGCGGCCAACGGCGAGTCGGCGGCCGTGCTGCAGCTCGCGCAGGGGGTGGCGCTCGGGCCCGCGTTTTTGGTGAGGTGCTCGCTCCGGGCGGGCGTGGCGGTGCCGCCGGCGCTGGCGGCGGCGGCGGCGGGCCTGCCGCCGGGCGCGCCGCTCGCGCTCGGGCTCAACGGCCTCGGCGTGCACGTGGTCGACCCGTCGCGCCGCCTGCTGCTGTGGAACCTGCCGCTGGCGGCCGTGCGGCAGCTGCTGCCCGGCGGCGGGCCCGCGGGCGACCTGCTGGCCGTGGTGCCCGACCCGGCGGCGGCGGCGGCGGCGGCGGCGGCCGACGGCGGCGGCGCGGGCGGCGGCGCGGGCGCGGCGGCGGCGGCGGCGACGCCGCTGGTCGTGAATCTGCTGGGCGCGCGCGGCGTGGCGGCGGCGTTCGACACGCTGCGGGCGCTCTCGGGCAGCACGCCTCAGCAGCAGCAGCAGCAACAGCAGCAGCAGCCTCAGCAGCAGCAGCAAATGCAGCAGCAGCAAATGCAGCAGCAGCAGCAGCAAATGCAGCAGCAGCAAATGCAGCAGCAGCAGCAGCAGCAGCAGCAGCAGCAGCAGGCGGCGCAGGCGGCGGCGGCGGCCGCAGCGGCGGCGGCGGCGGCGGCCGCGCTGTCCGCGCGCAACCGCCAGCAGCAGCAGCAGCAGCAGAACCAGCACCAGGCCGCCGCGGCGGCCGCGGCGGCCGCTGCCGCCGCCGCCGCCCAGCAGCAGGCCCTCGCCCAGCAGCAGCAGCAGCAGCACCAGCAGCAGCAGCAGCAGCAGCAGCACCAGGCGGCGGCCGCCGCCGCCGCTGCCGCCGCTGCCGTCGCCCACCAGCACCACCAGCACCAGCAGCTGCAGCAGCAGCACCAGGCGCTCCAGCAGCAGGAGCAGATGCAGCAGCAGCAGCAGCACCAAGCGCAGCAGCAGCACCAGGCGCAGCAGCAGCAGCAGCAACAGCCGCAAGGGCAGCAGCAGCAGCAGCAGTGGCCGCCGGCGCTCCACGGGTATACCGCCCGCGCGCTCGGCTGCTGCCGCACCGAGCCGCAGCGCCAGGCGATGCGCGACGCCCTGGTGGCGCAGGTGCGGCAGGCGACGGCCTCGGCCGCGCTGTGGTCGGTGGACTGGGAGGCGATGGTGCCGCCCGCGGTCGCGGGGGTCGACCCGTCGGCGGCGGCGGCGGCGGTCGGCAGGAGCGGCGGCGCCGACGAGCACGGCGGCGGCGGCGGCGGCGCCGACGAGGACGGCGGCCTCGGCGACGGCGGCGCGCCCGTCGTGCGCGTGTCGATCGAGGTGCTGCCAGATGACGGCGAGGCGGCTCAGGGAAACGGCGCCACGTACAAGGCCGCGGCCAACGGCAGCGGCGGCGGCCCCTCGTGCTCCTCTTCCTCCCTTTCCGCGACCGGAGACGACGGCTGCGGCGGCGGCGACAAGGCCGCCGCGCCGCCGCCGCCGCGCCGCCTCGTCCGGCTCGTGCTGCGGCCGGCGACGCCGCCGCCGACCCCCTCGGCCATCGCGGCGGCCGCCGCCGCCGCCCTGGGCCTCAACGGCCCGGGCTCGGTCGCCAGCCGCTCCAGCACCCCGCGCGCCAGCGACGGCGCCTCGGCCACGTTTGAGGAGCTCTCGCGGCAGCTGCACTTGGCGGCGGCGGCGGCGGGCGGCGGCGGCGGCGGCAAGGGCGGCGGCGTCGTCGTCGCCGCGCCCGGCGCCCCCGCCCGCGCGCCGCGGTCGCTGTTCGACGCGCTGTCGGGCTCGGGCGCGTCGACGCCGACGGGCACCGCGCAGCGGCAGCTCCAGCAGGCGCAGCAGCAGCAGGCGATGATGGCGGCGCTGCAGCAGCAGCGCCAGCAGCAGCAGCAGCAGCAACAGCAGAGCAGCGCAACGGCGGCGGTGGCGGCGGCGGCGGCGGCGGCGGCCGCCGGCGCGGCCGCGGCGCGCGCGCAGCAGTCGAACGCCCAGCAGCAACAGCAGCAGCAGCAGATGCTGATGCTCCAAATCATGCAGCAGCAGCAGCAGCAGCAGCAGCAGCAGCAGCAGCGCCAGCATCAGCAGCAGCAGCAGGCGGTGGCGGCAGCGGCCGCTGCTGCTGCTGCTGCGGCGGCGGCCCAACACCAGCAGCAACAGCAGCACCAGCAACAGCAGCACCAACAGCAGCAGCAGCAGCAGCAGCAGCAGCAGCGCGCCGCGGCCGCGGCTGCGGCCGCGGTGGCCGCCGCCGTCGCCCTCGGCCGCTCCGGCAGCGCTGGCGGCGCAGGCGGCCCCTCGGTCGCCGACGCCACCGCCGCCCTGCGCCCCCTGATCCAGGGCCTGTCGCCCCAGCAGCAGCAGCAGCTGCTCGCCGCGCTCCAGGGCCCCCAGGCGGCCGCCACGGCGCAGCTGCTGATGCAGCACGCGGCGGCGGCGGCGGCGGCCACGGGCGGCGGCGGCGGTGGCGGCCCCGGGCAGGGCGGCGGCGGCGGGCCGCAGCAGCAAGGACTACCCCCCCGCCAGCCCCAGCCCCACCAGCAGCAGCAGCAGCAGCAGCAGCAGCAGCAGCAGCTGCAGATGCAGCAACAACAGCAGCAGCAGCAGCAGCAGCAGCAGCAGATGCAAATGCAGCAGATGCAGCTGCCGCCGCAGGGGCACGGCGGCGGCGGCGGCGGCGGCGGCGGCGCTGTGCCCCAGGTGGTGACGCTGCCCGACGGGCGGCAGGTGGTGCTGACGCCCCAGCAGATGGCGGCCGCGGGGGGCCTGCAACAGCAGCTGCTGCGGCAGATGCAGGCGCAGCAGCAGCAGCAGCAGCAGCAGCAGGCCCAGCAGCAGCAGCAGGCGCAGCAGCAGCAGGCGCAGCAGGCGCAGCAGCAGCAGGCGCAGCAGCAGGCGCAGCAGCAGGTCCAGCAGGCGCTGTCGCGCATGTCGTCGCTGGGCGGGCAGCAGCAGGCGCAGCAGCAGCAGCAGCTCGCGCAAGCGCAGCAGGCGCTGTCCCGCGCGGCGTCGGGCGGCGCGCTCGCGCAGCTGTCTCTGCAGCAGCAGCTGCAGCAGCAGCAGCAGCAGCAGCAGCTGCTGGCGCACCTGGGCGGCGGCGGCGGCGGCGGCGGCGGCGGCGGCGGCGGCAGCGCGGGGGGCGGCGGGCGCCCGCTCACGCTCGAGCAGCAGCTGCAGGCGCTCGGCCTCGGCGGCGCCGCCGCCCAGGCCGCCGCCGCCGCGCTCGGCGCCTCGCGCCCGGGCTCTGCCGGCGCAGCGGCGGCGCTGCTGCTCGGCGGACAGCAGGGCCAGCAGCAGCAGCAGCAGCAGCAGCAGCAGCAGCCGCAGCAGCAGCACGGGGGGCTCGACCCTGTCGTCGCCTTCCCCCCGGGCGCGGGCGGCGGCGGCCTGGGCGCGGGCGCCCTGCGCTGGCCCATGAGCGGCGGCGGGGGCGGGCAGCACGGCCAGGGAGGCGGCGGCGGCAGCCTCGGCGGCGGCGGCGGCGGCGTTGGCGGAAACGGCGGCGCAAACGGCGGCGGCAGCGGCAACGGCGGCGGCGAGGTCTCTGGCTTTGGCGCCCCGGGCGCCGGCCGCCCCTCCGCCGGCGGCGGCCGCACCACCCCCACCGCCCAGCAGTCAACGGCCGGCAACCCGGACGGCGCGGGCGGCGGCGTTGGCGTTGGCGGCAGCGGCGGCGGCCGGCGCGCCTACCCGCCGCAGCTGCTGCTCGCGCTCGCGCGCGCGCCCGAGGCGCAGGGCGCCGCGCGACGGCGCGCCGAGGCCGCCTTGCCCTACGCCCCCTTCCGCGCCGACTTTGTGTACACGAGCGACATGCTGGGTCCCGACCCGCCTGCGGGGCTGCGCGGCCCCGTGCGCTCGCAGTGCCCGCCCGTGATCGCGGGCCCGTGCCCGCTGCCGCCCGCGCCCGAGCCCGACCTGCCGCGCGCGCCGGCCGGGTGGCACGCCTCTGCGCGCCGGGCGTCGTGGATCGCGCCGCCCGCGCCGCCGCCGGCCGTCGCGTGTCTCGGCAACGCGCCCACGCCCTTTTCGGGCGGCGGCGGCGGCGGCGGCGGCCTTGGCGGCGGCAGCGGCGGGGGCGCGTCCGGCGCCGCGCTGCGCGCCGCCGCGGGCGGGTCGCTGTCCGCGCTGGCGGGCGCGCCCTCGGGCGGCGGCAGCGGCGGCCTGCCCGCGGCGTCGTCGCTGCTGCTGCTCAACCCGGGCGGCGGCGGAGGCGGCCCCTTTGGCGCGCTGGCGGGCGCGGCCTCGGCGGGTGGGGGCCTCGGCGGCGACCTGGCGGGCGGCGGCGGCGCGTCCGCCGCCGCGATCGCGCAGGCGGCGGCCGCCGCGGCCGCGGCGGGCCTCCCGCCGACCACCCCGGGCGGCAGCAGCGCCCTGATCGGCGGCGGCGGCGGCGGCGGCGGCGGCGCCTCGGCGCTGACGCCCACCTCGGCCGCCGCCGCCGCCGCCGGCCGCGGCCTAGGCGCCTCTGGCCGGCCGCCGAGCGGCGTGCTGGGCGGCGGCGGCGGCGGTCTCGGCGGCGGCAACGGCGGCAATGGCGCCGGATCCGCCGCCGGCGCCCCCTCGGGCAACGCCGCCAGCGCCGGCGGCGCCGCCGGGACCGCGGGCGCGGGCGCGGGCGCGGGCGCGGGCGCGGGCGCGGGCGCGCAGCCCACGGGCCCCCCCGGGCGCGGGTCCGCCTCTGCCTCTTGGACGCGCGACCGCGACGCCGCGCGCGACGCGGCGCGCGAGGCGGCGGCCTCGGCGCCGCCGACGTCGGCGCTGGTGTCGGGCGGCGCGACCAACCTGCTGCCGCCGCCGCCGCCGCTGCCGCCGCTCGCGGGCGGGGGCGGCGGGGGACCCTTGTCGCCCACGCTGCTCCCGGCGGCCGTGGCGGCAACCCCCGCGGTCGTGCCGCTGGCGTCGGCGCTGGCCCCCTTGGCCGGCGCGCCCTCCGGCGCCGGCGGCGGCATCGGCGGCGGCGGCGGCGGCGGCCTCGGCGGGCTGGCCGGCGGCGGCGGCAGCCTCGCGGGCGCCGCGTCGGCGTCGTCCTTGTCGGCGGCCGGCGGCGCCGGCGCCGGCGCCGGCGTCGCCGGCGGCTCGTCGAACGCCACCTGGCGCAGCGGCGGCGGCGGCGACGGGGGCGGCTGGCGCAGCGCGCTCGCCGACCCGCCCGCGCTGGCGTCGGCGGCGGCGGCGGCCGGCACGGGCGCGTTTGTGTCGCTCGGGTCGCCGCCGCCGCCGCGCTCCTCGGCGGCCGGCTTTGGGGCCGGCAACGGCTCTTTGAGCGGTGGTGGGCGCGGCTTCTGAACCATTCGCGCCGCGCCGCACCCCGTAGCATTTCCTCTGCTCCGTTGTAAAATTACCCATCCGACATTCACAGTCGTCCGAAGCCGTCCGAAACCGGGTCTTTGGGTGTTTCAGCAGAAGGCGCGAGAGGGCGTCTTGGACGGAGTCTAAGTCGGCGAGGAGCGGGGCGCGTCGGCCGCGAACTTCCGATCGCTTCGGCCCCCTTGTTTCGCTCAGCCCGCGCGGCCGGCCTCTTGCTGCTCAGTTTTACAAGCATCCAAATGATGTCCGCCTCCGCGCCATGACCCAATGACGCTACCCCCGCGCGAGGCGTGACCAACGCGCGGTGGGACGCGCGCGCGCGCAACAACGACACCACCCTCTTCCAACCGCAGGCTGATCGCGAGGCTGTTTTCCGAGCGATTCTTCGGCGGCCCCCCGGTCGAGGGGGACCAGTGAGGCAACCCCAATGTTCTTCAAGCGCAAGCAGCCTGCCGGTGCGTCGCATTGGATTGGACTAGGTCGACGCGTGTGGGTCGTCGACGTCGAGGCTCCTCTCCCTCCCCACCCTCAACCAATCGCCCCCCCCCCACTCCCATCGATCAATCCAACGCACACAACAGGTCCGGCAGCACAGGAGGCGGCGAGCGCGTCGGCACCAGGCGGTGGTGGCGGCGGCAGTGGTGGCGGAGGACAGCAGCGGCAGCAACCGGGGGGAGGCGCCGGCGGCGGGGCGGCGTCGGCGCCGCCGTCGCCCCACCCCCACCAGCAGCACCAGCAGCAGCAGCAGCAGCAGCAGCCCTTCTTCTACGCCGCCTCCCTGCCCGCGCCCACCCCGCAGGCCCAGCGCGAGGAGGCCGAGGTCGAGCGCCTTCTCGGCGCCCTCGCCGACGCCCGCCGCCCCCAGGACCGCCGCGCCGCCTGCGCCGCGCTCGCCGCCGTCCTCGGCGACCCCCTCGCCACGCCGGCCGCCGCCGCTGCCGTCGGCGCCATGATGGGCCTGTCCGTGCTCGCGGGCGTGCTCGACGAGGCGGGCGGCGGAGGCGGTCGCGGCGGCCGCGGCGGCGGCAACGAGCGCGCGGACGGCGAGCTCGTCTCGTCCGCAGTGGAGGCGCTGGCGTCGGCGCTCGGCGCTGACGCGGACGGGGCGGGGCGCGAGGCGGCCGAGCACGCGCGGCGGCATGCCGCGTGGACGCGGGCGGCGGGCGAGCACGCGCGGATGGCGGCGGCGCGGGAGGGCGTGGCGACGCGGGCGGCCGAGGCGGCCGCGCGCGCGGGCGCGGCGGCGCCGCAGCCGCCGCCGCCGATGCCGCCGCCGCCGCCGCCGCCCCCTGCGCCGCCGCCGCACGTGGCCAACGCAGAGGCCCTCGCGCGCATGTCGCTCGCGGCCGCGGCGGCGGCGGCCGCGTCAGCAGCCGGGGCAGGAGGCGGGGGAGGAGGGCCGCGGCAAAAGGGGGGCGGCGACGGCAGCAGCGGCGGCGGCGACCCGATCGCCGCGCTCGTCTCGCTCCTGCTGCCGCCGCAGGCCGGCGGCGCCGAGGACTTTCTCACGCGCTTCAACGCGCTGCGCGCCCTGCGCGCGCTGCTCAGGTCGGCGCCCGGGCCCGCGGCGCGCGTGCAGGCGGCGGCCATGGCGTCGCTTGGGTTTGTGGCGAGCGTGGTGGACGCCCTCGGGGGGGGGACGTCCGGGGAGGCGGGAGCGGGCGGCGGCGGCGGCGGCAACGGCGGCGGTAACGGCGGCGGCAACGGCGGCGGCAACGGCGGCGTCGGCGGCGGCGGCGGCGGCAGCGAGGCGCTGCGCAACGAGGCGCTGCTGGCGCTGTCGGGGCTAGTGCTCGGGTGCCCCGAGGCGGCCAAGATGGCCGCGTTCGAGGGGGCGTTCGACCGGCTCCTGGCGATTTGCGCGGCCGAGTCAGCGGCCGGCGCGGACGAGGGCGGCGCTTTTGGCGGAGGCGACGACGGCGGCGGCGGCGGCGAGCGGAACGGCGACGGCAGCGAAGACGGCGACGGCGACGACGACGACGACGAGGAGGGCGACGGCGACGGCGGCCGCGTGCCCCCTCGACCTCCCCCGCCCAGCATTGCCTGCGGCGGCGTCATCGCCGGCGATGCCCTCGCCGTCGTCAACACCATGCTGCGCGCGCACCCGGCCAACGCGCGCCTCTTCCGCGAGATGGGCCATTGCGCCGCCGTCTGCTCGCTGCTGAGGTGGCGGCCGCCGCCCCGCGCGGCGGCGGCGACGGGAGGGGGCGGCGTCGGCGGCGGCGGCGGCGGCAGCGGCGGCGGCTATCCCCCGGCCTTTTCCCCGCGCTCAGGGGGCAATCTCTACCACGGCTTGAGGGCCGTCGCACCCGCAAAGCCCTCGATCGCGCCGCAGGCGGCGACCAACCTCCTGCGGCTTGTGGAGACGGCGCGGGCGCTGCTGCTCCCAGCGCCCGCGCCGGCGTCGGCGTCGGCCGCCGGCGCGGCGGGCAGCGGCGGCGGCCGGGGCGCGGACGAGGCCCCGGTCGCGCGCAGGGCCAGCCAGGACGCGCTGGGCCGCGCGGGGCTGCTCACGGCGCTGGCCGCCCTCGCCTTTGGCTCGGACGAGGGGGGCGGACGGAGCGGCGGCGGCGGCAGGGGAGGCAGCGGCGGTGGCGGCGGCGGCGGCGGCGGCGGCGGCGGCGGCGTCAGCGGGCGCCGCTCCCGTCGCCGCCGCGCGTCGTCGCGGCTCGTGCCGCCCGTCCCCGACGTGCGCGTGCGCGCGGCGGCGCTGGCCGCCCTGGGCGACCTGGCCGCCGGGCACGCGGCCAACAGGTACGCCCTCGGCGCCGCGACCGTGCCCGCGCCCTTTCTGACCACGGACCCGGCGGCCCCCGCCCTGGCGGCGGCGGCGGCGGCGGCGGCGGCCTCTGCGGCCTCTGCGGCGGCCCCTGCGGCTATGGCCGCCGCGGCCAGGCCGCGGTCGCCTGGGCCGCCGCCGCCGCCCGGCTCCGCGCAGAGCAGCGGCGGCGTGACGCCCGTCAAGGCGCCCAGATCGCCGCGCGCTGCCGCCGCCGCCTCGGCGGGCGGCGTCCGGCTGGCGGCGGGGGACCTGAGCAGCGCGTTTGGCGGAGGAGGCGGAGGAGCAGCGGGCGGCGAAGGCGGGCAGAGCGGCGGCGGCCAAAACGGCGGCGGCGGCGACGCCGCTGCCTTTTTCAGCGGCGGCGGCAGCGTTCCCCCCGACTCGGACGCTGCCGCCGACTTTGCGGCCGCCATGCAGCAGGGGCAGCAGGCCCTGCGAGCACACGCGCCTGCTCTTCCTCCAGCAGCAGAATGGCCGCCGCAGCAACAGCAGCAGCACCAGCCGCAGCAGCACCAGCCGCAGCAGCAGCAGCCGCAGCAGCAGCCGCAGCAGCAGCCGCCGCCGCATCGCGCGGCCGTCGGCGGCATCGCGGCCTGGGCGCTGCGGGCGGCGACCGCGGCCATCGGCGGGGCCAGCGCGGTGACCGGCGGCAGCGCCGCCGCCGCCGCCGCTTCCGCCGCCGCCGCCCGCTCGGTGCCGCTGCTGCGCGCGGCCGCCAGGCTCGCGCTCTTCTCGGGCGAGGCGGGCGAGCGCGGCGCGGCGGCGCACCTGCTCGCCGCCTTTTGCCGCGGCAACCCGGCCGGGCGCGCGGCGCTCGCCGGGACGCTTGCCCAGGCGGCGGCGGGGGCGACGGCGGCGGCGGCGGCGGGGGCGACGGCGTCGGCGGCGCCGGATCCCCGCCCGCCGGTGGGCCCGCCGCGTCCGCCCGCGCCCGCGCCGCCCCCGAGCTTTGGCGGCGACGTGGTCGGGGCGCTCCGCGCCGCCGTCGCCGCCCTGGCCGCGCGGGCGCCCCCCGACGCGGCGGCGGCGGCGGCGGCGGCGGCGGCACAGGCTCCTCCTCCTGCTCTTGCCAGCGCCGCCGCCGCCGCCGCCGCCGCCGCCGCCGCCGCCGCCGCCCCGTCTGCAGAGGAGGCCGCGCTGTCGCTCGCCGAGCGCGCCGCCGTCATCCTGCGCCTCGTGCTCGGAGGCTCGGCCTCGGACGCAGACGCTGCCGCGGGCGGCTCGGCTGCCCCCCCGACCGCGGCCAAGGAGCGGGCGCTCGGCGCCGGGGGCGGGGGATGCTCGCCGTCGCCGCCGCCGCCGCTGCTGCAGCTGGTGTCTTCGGCGCTCGTGGCGGTGGCGCGGGCGCCGCCGGTGGCGCCGCCGCCGCCCCCTCCTCAGCAGCAGCAGCCCCCGCCGGGCGCCGCGTTTGCTGCGCGGCGCTCGGCGGTCGCCCTGCTCGCCCTGCTCGCGACGTGGGCGGACGGCTGCCCGCAGGCCGCGACGGCCGTCGTCGGCGGCGGCAACGGCGGCGGCGGCGGGGGCGGCGGCGGCGGCCCCGTCGCGCTCGAGACGCTGCTGTCGGCCCTGTCGGCGACGGCGGCGCCCGCCGACCCCCAGCGTCAGCCCGGCCTCTGGTCGGGCGCGGCCGCCAGCCCGCACGCCGCGGGCCTCGCCGCGGGCGTGCTGGCCTCGTGCCTCTCTGCGACGGCGGCGGCGGCGGCCGCGGCCGCGGCCGCGGGCGCCGGTGGCCAGGGACGGCTAGCGCAGCCGCCTCCGCCGCCGCCGCCGCCGCATTCGTCGTCGTCGCCGTCGCACCCGCCGGCCGACCCCTCCGCCGCGGCCGCCGCCGCCGCCGCCGCGATCGCGCACCGCGTCGCCCTCGAGGCCGTGCTGTCCCCGCGCGTGGGCATCTCGCGCTTCTTCGGCGCGGCGGACGCCCTCCGCAGGCAGCCCGAATGGGCGGCGGTGGCGGCGGCGGCGGCGGCGGCGGCGCCCGGCGCCCCGCCCGGCGCGGCGGCGCAGGCGGGCGCGGCCGTCGCGGCGCTGCGCTGGCGGCCGTTTGACGCCGAGCTGGTCGCGATGGTCGAGGCGGCGCTGCGGCGCACGCAGGACCTGGCGCTCGCGGCGGTGCAGGGGGGAGGAGGCGGGGGCGGGGGCGATCCCGGGGCGGCGGCGGCGGCGGCGGCGGCGGCGGCGGCGGCGGCGGCGGCGGCGGCAGCGGCGGCGGCAGCGGCGGCGGCCGCCGGCAGCGCGCCTGCCTCGGGCGTCTCCTCTCCCTTGGCATTTAGCGCCCCTCAATCCGTGCCGTTCCCTCCAGGCAGCTCCGTGACCGGCTCGCGCTTGGGCACTCCTCTCGCGGGCGCAGCGGGGGCCGGCGCGCAACCGTTTGCGGCGGGGGGGGCGCCGCATCACCCGCCTTGGCTCCCGCCGCCGCCGCCGCCGCTAGCAGGAGGGGCCGGCGCCGTCGTCGGGGGAGTCTTCCCCCCGCCCGCCGCTGCCTCGGGCGCGGGAGCGGGCCCCCCGCACGCGCCGTGGCAGCCGCAACACGGCGGCCACGACGAGCAGCAGCAGCACCAGCAGCAGCAGCAGCAGCACCAGCAGCAGCAGCAGCAGCAGCAGCAGCAGCAGCACCAGCAGCAGCAGCAGCAGCAGCAGCAGCAGCACCACCAGCAGCAGCAGCAGCAGCACCACCAGCAGCAGCAGCAACAGCAGCAGCAGCCTCCCTTTCCCCCGTCGCCCCGCTCCGCCGCCGCCGCCGGAGCGCTCGGCGCGCCGCCGCCGCCCCTCCCCCCGCTGCCCCCCGAGCTGGCCGCCGCCGCCGCCTCCCTCCCGGGCGACGCCCCGCCCGCCAAGCTCGCCGCCGCCCTCGCCGAGATGCTGCGCCTCGGGCGCGAGGGCGACGAGCTGAGGCGGCGCAACCGCGCGCTCGCGCAGGACCTGATGGCGGCGGCGGGCGCCGGCGGCGGGGGCGGCAGCGGAGGGTGGGGGGCGGGGGCAGCGGGGGGAGGAGGGGCGGGCGGCGGCGGCGGCGGCGGCGTCGGCGTCGGCGGCAATTTCGGCGTCGGCGGCGGCGGCGGTGGTTTCGGCGGGGGAGGGTCTGGGCTCGGGGCTGGGGGCGGCGGCGGCGACCCGCGGGCGGTGGCCGAGCTGCAGCTGCGGGCGGGCCGCGCCGAGCTCGCGGCGGAGGAGCTCCGCCAGGCGCGCGCAGCGGCCGAGGCGGCGCGCGAGGCGGCGCGCGCCGAGGCCGACGGCGCGCGGGCCAAGGCGCGGGCGGCCGAGGGCGCGCGGCGGACGGCGGAGCAGGACCTGTCCGACCTGTCGTCGGCTTACAACGGCCTCGAGGCGCACGCCAACGCGCTGGAGGAGCGGGTGCGCGCGGCAGAGGCGGCGGGGGCGGCGGCGGCAGCGGCGGCGGCAGCAGCCGGAGGAGGGGGAGGAGGAGTGGCGGGAGCGGGCGCGGGGATTGCAGCGGTCGCGGTTGCGGCAGCGGCGGCGGGAGGCAACGACGGCGACGGCGGCGGCGAGGGCGGCGAGGGCGGCGGCGGCGGCGAGATCGAGGACCTCCTCGTGTGCCTCGGCCGCGAGGAGGCGCGCGTGGCCGCCCTCGGCGCGCGCCTCGAACAGCTCGGGGAGGACCCGGCGGCGGTCCTCCGGGCGGCCGACCTGGCCGAGGAGGGCTGAGGAGTCGGCCAAGAGAGGCGCGCTCCGCGCCCCCCGCCGCCCTCCCGCCGCCCCCCCCAAAAAAACCCGCGAGAGGGGGGCAAACCAGGGCCCGCCACGCGTGCCGCGGCCATGGCAGCGCCTGTTTTTCCGTCTCGCTGTTGCTGGTAGTTGAGCGAGCGGCGACTGCTCTCTAGCTTGCACATATAGAATTGCACACTCGAAACGGCATCGCGACACTCATCGCCGTCACTTGTTTCTCCGCCGTCCCGCCGCCGCGCCCAGCGCCGGCCTCGCCCCGCCCCCGCCTGCCGCCGCCGCGGCCGCGCCGTCCGCCGCGCACTCCGCCGCCGCCAGGGCCACGTCCATCAAGGGCGGCAGGCGGTCCGGATCGGAGAGGTGCAGGTGGCCGACGAGCGCCTCGAGCGCCGTGGCCCTGCGGTAGACGCGAGCGTCAGCGTCGGCCTCCGCGGCGGCGGCCGCTGCTGCTGCTGCCGCTGCTGCTGCTCCTGCTCCTCCCGCCGCCGTCCCTCCGCGCTGGGGCGACGACGGGACTCCTGTTCTCCTGCGGAACCGCCCGCGCGGCACCACCGAGTCGTCCGTCGCCACGCGCAGCAGGAGCGCGCGCTCCTGACGGGTCAGGCAGACTCTGGTCGCGGTGCTGTTGCCGCCGCCGTCGTCGCCGTCGCCGTCGTCGCCGCCGCCGCGCGCCGCCGCCATCTCTCCCTCCTCCGCCAGCCCGAGGAGGGCGTCGTACGCGGCCGCCTGAGCCTCGGCGCGCTGCAGCGCCGTCGCGCGCGCGCGGTACAGCGACGCGCTGCGCGGGGGCACCACGTGCCGCGCGCGCGCGTGCAGGGCCCACACCGCGTCGCCCAAAAAGGCGAGCGTGGCCGCGCGCTCGCGTTTTGCGCGCTCCTCGTTCTCTCTCTCGGCAGCGGCGTTGGCGCCGCCCGTCGGCGCCGGCGGCCTGGGCGGCGGCGGACGGCGGCGCGCGCCGGACGCCGCTGGTACGCGCCCGGCGCGCGTCTGCGGCGTTGTCGCGGCCTCGTCGGACGTCGCGCGGGCCGCCGTGGGTCCCGCGCGCCATCGGCGCTGCACGGGCAGGGGTGGTCGCCGCGGTGACGCACGCGCGACCTCCTCCTTTCGCGGACTGGTCGATGGCGATGCGCACCGCATCGAGCACATGATGGCTTTCGTGGTTGTAGCTGAGACTGTGACGAGGGGATCAGGGGATGGAATTGCTTGATTATGACTCGATCGCACGTTTGCCGTTTCGGAGGCCCCCCACCTCTGACCTGGGGAGAAAGGTGTCGCCCTCTCTCACTCGCAAATCGCACACCACAATCGCAATTCGACACTCACTCGCAACCGACTATTCGCCACAAACACAACTATCACCCACTCACGAGAGCCGACGGCACTCAGCATCACCCGCAATTGGCCCATCTCCAATCGTCGTTTCCGACCAAAAGAGTGGGAACAGCGCCCCGGACTTACAGTGCCGGGCGCCCCTCGATTCTCTCGCAAGGACGCGATGACGGCGGAGCACCACGCCGTCGACAAGGCGGCCCTCTGCCGCGCGCTGCTCGACGCGCGCGCTGACGAGGCGGCCGTGCTGGGCGTCGGCGGCGGCGGCGGCGGCGGCGGCGGCGGCGGCGGCGGCGGCGGCGGCGGCGGCGGCGGCGGCGGCGGCGGCGGCGGCGGCGGCGGCGGCGGCGGCGGCGGCGGCGGCGGCGGCGCGGG
>Ga0105055_10007334_pt1 | contig 14702 bp, 11 predicted proteins | sample BON03_FD_78090 | JGI IMG/M metagenome (GOLD analysis project Ga0105055, IMG submission 78090) | Freshwater microbial communities from Lake Bonney liftoff mats and glacier meltwater in Antarctica - BON-03 | ecosystem: Environmental > Aquatic > Freshwater > Ice > Glacier meltwater | place: Lake...
ACGTCATTACTTTCCTTTAAATTACGCAATCCAGGAAAGTACACACCCTTTACTTCTTGTTCACATATATATACCAGACTCGGTGTAGAAGGTATCTACCAGACTCGATGTATAGAACCAATAGTTCATGTAGCTTATTACTGACATAGCTTGTGAGGATTCATTTCATAGTTGATCAACTATCAAATAATATGGAAGCATAATTAACGCAGAACCCGAAGTGGAACTCAATTTCGCACAATAAAACAGAATATGCCACATATGGCAAAGTTGGTCCAACAGTCTTTTTTTTTCATCCTCGTGGCTCGAGGTTAATGTTCGTTTTGAACATTGTTCTAGTTTCTGTTTACTTTCTACGCTAATATCCATTCCACCCCCCCTTCTCACCACGCCTCGCATGGGTATCAAGTCTATTCCTAATACTGCGCTCAAGTGTACCAACTCCTCTACTAGTACATCGCTGGAACATATCCATCCTCCCGGGGATATATCTGAATAATGCGGGTTTCGAATTTCTGCCCCTCCCTTTTTAGGTATATAGAGACCTTCACTCGAGTGACATATTAGGTGTGATTCCATTCCTATTTCGTTTTCCATCACGATATCTATGAACTGATCAGATGAATTATCTTCCAATCGCGCTACAAGATAATGTTCCCAATCAAACCCCAACATCACGCACGCGTATAGTTCTTGTAAGCCCTGAAACCAACAAGCTTCGAAGGTTGTATCCAATGATTTACAGGGAACTCGAATAATTTCAGGTTCATTGTGTGATCTCTCAATATTATTAAATACTTCCTGCAACATGACATCCGTAGAACGCTCCCTAGTCCAACATGCCAAGGTCAACATACCCGTTACAAACAAAGCATGCGGGGGTCGTACCATAATAAAAGAGTAGACCCTAGATAGTAGCATACCAGAAGAACAAGTAGGAAGATGCCTATTGCTACTTTGGATTCAATGAAGAAGCAACAGTCTGAGGAAGACGTTGGGAACACCAATGAGTACTACTCTGGTGGTGCAGGTAATCATGGTGGTGGCAGGTACGTAGTTAGATTCATTATTATGGGGTGTACTTATTGATGTCAGTGGATTGAATGTTATCGAGCCTGACAAAGAAGGCGATGTTGTGAACAAAATAATCAGTCGTGCTGGATCGCAAACAGGAGTTCACGGTGACGAAACAACGCCTGAATCTGTTGTGAAGGTAATATTTTATCGTAACGGATTCACTGTTGGTGACGGTCCCCTGAGACCTCGAGGTGTGGCTGCTAATGATGCATTTTTGGCAGATATCGAGAAGGGCATTTGTCCTTCCGAGTTAGTGATCGAAGGTAAACCCTCCGCAGTAGGTCTGATGGACATGAGAGGAGAAGATTTCGTTGAACCGTTTCGTGCGTTCAACGGAGGAGGAGCGCAATTGACCTCCGATGCATCTAGCCGATGGGTTATTGAAACGAACAGCTCTTCAGTTTCACCAAGTGTGGATATGAATGCTGAAACTGTGAAACTTAGAATTAGTTATGTTGATACTCGGAAGAATGATGTTATTACTTTGAACTCGTCGCATACAGTGCAGGACTTGGTCAATGTGGTGAACGCTTCTGGTAACGTCACTCGCAATTTTCAAATGTTGTCATCTATTCGAGGTCCTCCTCAACCTCTTGAAATGAAAATTTTAAATTATACTTTGAAGGAAGCGGGACTTGCTGGTGCGGTTGTCAACGTGAAGCAGCTATAACAATAATATAAAACGGGAAAAAAAACTTATAGATATAATTTTGAGAAGATGGAGCATCGTAGACGACGGTCAAGTGCAAATAGAGAATTAGCAGGATCGGAACTCCACCAACTTCCGTCTCTAATGGATGTGCCCGTGGAGGAACACACTCGCTTATTCCTACTAAAGCTTTCCTTATGCAAGATAAGTTTTAACTTTAACGATCCGGATGAGTCCGATAGCCGAGAAGCAAAGCGATGCACGCTAATAGATCTGGTGGACTACGTGAACACTGATAGAGGTCAACAGATATTTCAGGTGCAGCAGGTTGTGGAGGAATTTGTATCCATGGTTTCTTTTAATCTGTTTCGTGCACTGCCGCCTCCCACAGAAGGGTTCGATCCTGACGAAGACGAGCCAGTGCTGGAGCAATCATGGCCACATTTACAAGTGGTGTATGAGCTCCTTCTGAGGTTTATTGTGTCACGAGAAGTGGTTGCGAAATCCGCTAAAAGGAGGGGGTTGATCGATACTACGTTTTGTCTCAAGCTCGTTCAGATATTTGATTCTGAAGATCCAAGAGAGAGAGACTACTTGAAGACCATTTTACATAGAATTTATGGTAAATTCATGTCTCATCGGGGATTTATTCGCAAGCAGATGAGCAACACATTTCAACGCTATGCGTTTGAAACATATAGGCACCACGGTATTGCTGAATTACTGGAGATTCTAGGAAGTATTATAAACGGATTTGCATTACCCTTGAAACCGGAACACTTGCAATTTCTTGTTTCGTCATTGATTCCTTTGCATAAAGTATCTACCGTAAACCAATATCATCAACAATTGCAATATTGTATCGTTCAATTCGTAGTGAAAGAATCTGTCACGATCGTTCCCATCATACAAGGACTTTCAAAATACTGGCCATGGTCGAATTCTTCCAAGCAAGTATTGTTTCTAAATGAATTAGAAGAAATACTGGAGCATCATCTTCAGCAGCATCTTCCAAATGTCCATACTTTTGCAACATACATTTTAAAACGTTCACTTATGAGTGAGCACTTTCAGGTGGTTGAGCGGGCTCTTTATTATTGGAATAATGACCAAGTGATACAGCCATTACTCAGGTATAGCAACTCTTTCATTAAGGATGTATTTCCAATTCTAGCTGCGAAGAAGTCACACTGGAACTCGACCGTTACACGTCTCGTTTCGGAGGTGCAACAAGTTTGTAAACATGTAGACGCTGAATTATGGGAATCATTAGAGCAGCGAGGTGATACCTTGTTACAATCTGAACTTCTAGCTAGGGGGAAGAGAATTGAAACGATGAAACTTTTAATATCTCGTCACTCATCGAAATCGCTGCCATTTCCTGCCTTGCCTCCCACGTGTGATGCTATGGATAGTCGTAATGAACTGGAAGATCAAATACGTTCCACATTGTTATTAGGTTGAATCTCGATCATTTTGTTTGTATTGCTCTTAATGGAATTTAAATCAACCCATTCAAATTTTAATTTATTTTACTTAAGAAAGGCAGATGGTAAATATCATAATCGTACACGAGTCGTTTTTTATTTTGAGTTTTTAATTTCCAAGAGAAACAGTTAGAAACTGCTACCGAGCTCAAGAGGGTTAGATTGACATTGCTTTTAAGAATAAACTGGTCCTATTGTAGTGGCTCTTCATCGGTGATGAGTGTAGATAATGTTAGTTCCGATAGAATCGATGAGGGAGGAGAAACACTCGACAGTGTCCATCGTCGGCCGCAGTTGAGCGTCCTCCGAACTCTTTCTATCTCCGAAGATGTGTCTGAGATCTTAGAGTTCTTATTCCTTGGAGCTAAAGCTGTAAGCGAGGATTATGAGTGCTTGAATGGATTGGGAATTTCTTGTGTGGTTAATTGCACCACCGACTGTCGTAACATGTTCGAGGAACAAGGGCTGCAGTACTTTTTAGTTAACGTTAAAGACGACATCAATGCCGAGATATTTCCCTTTTTAGGACCCGCAGCTGACTTTATAGAGAATGCCCGTCAGAGCAATCGCAAAGCGCTAGTTCACTGTAACATGGGCATGAGTAGAAGCTCGTCTATTGTTCTTGCCTATCTAATGCAGCATCAGCGAATGTGTTTAGCAAAAGCGTTACAGTTGACGAAAGAAAGAAGGGCAATGGTTTCACCGAACTCGGGGTTTATGAAACAACTGTTAGATTTCGAGCGCTCGCTTTTTGGTACTTGTTCTATAGATCTCGAGTTGTACAAAAAAGAAAGATTTGGTGATGTAGAATCTTTTACTTTACAATAATAAAACTTATTATTATTTACAACAATAAACTTGTTATTATTGATGGGTTTCTTATTTTTCTTCTTTCATAAACATACGAGGTGCAATTTGCATAGCCATGAGTTCCTGAAACAAGAGTTTGCATGCATATGGAATTTGGGCTCTGTAGAATTTCGTGGAATTTCCTCCGCAATCTGGATTTCGACAGTTAAATACTTGATTTTGAAGATCCGCTTGACAAGGGAGACCACAAATGCAACAAATATGCAATGCGAATGGATCTGAGTTCACAAAGAGACGATCTCTTAAGAAATTAGCAGAGCCATGGGAGATAAGACAATCTCTCTCCATCTCACCGAATCTCAGTCCTCCTTCTTTTGCTCTACCTTCCATAGGCTGCCTAGTGAGCATCGTTACAGGTCCCCTCGAACGCGAGTGTATCTTGTCATCAACCATGTGTTTGAGACGCTGGTAATAAGTTGGGCCTAAAAACAACTGTGCTGGCATCCGTCGACCAGTGTGACCATTGTACATAACTTCGTTACCGCGCATTTGATAACCAAGATTGTGTAAGACATCAGAGATAACAGCTACATCGACACCTTCGATAAAGGGTGTTGCATCTCCTTCATCTCCAGTGAGACTGCCTACTTTGGATAACAAACACTCCACAAGATGTCCGATGGTCATACGAGATGGAATAGCATGGGGATTTACGATGATATCTGGATTGATACCTTCTTGTGTAAATGGCATGTCTTCCGCATTGTAAGTCATACCGCAAGTACCTTTCTGACCATGACGAGAGGCGAATTTATCTCCAATTTGAGGGATACGAACAGTTCTATATCTGACTTTAACAAATCTGAATCCATCTTGGTTGGTGGTAAGGAGAACTTTATCAATGATACCCGATTCAGATGACTTGAGTGCGTGACTGCCATCTTTTTTACTCTGTTGTACCACGCCCCCATATCCAGCTGCATTGATAGGAATCGTTTTCCCAATAACGATATCATCACCACTCACACGGGTGCCAATGGATACTAATCCATCCTCATCTAGTTTGTCGTAATTACCGTGCTTGAAACCCATGCAGGTTGCTCGATTTGGCTTTTCAAACAGTTCCATTTGACCAGTAGCCTTGTCTTCTTTCTCCTGGTCAGTATACGACCTGTAATACACTGACCTGAAGAATCCACGATCAATGCTGCTTTGGTTCATGACGAGGGAATCTTCTTGATTGTATCCTGTGTATGTTGAAATACAAACAGTGGCGTTGGTACCAGCAGGGAGTTCTCTGAATCGAAGGTACTTCATTGCTCGTGTGGTGACTAGAGGTTTCTGTGGATAGTACAGGCAATGAGCTAATGTGTCCATTCGCTCCATGAAGTTAGATGCATAAACTCCCATTGCTTGCTTGCCCATAGCACTCTGATAGGTGTTTCTAGGGGACTGATTGTGATCCGGGAATGGAATAATAGAGGCACAAATACCAAGAATGACTGAAGGATGAATTTCCATGTGGGTATATGTGCGTGAATAAGTATTGCTCTTGGACAATGAACCAGCGTCCATAGCACACATGATAGTTTCTTCTTCGGCTACATCGATGTATTCCACAATACCCTCCTCTAATAGGTTGCTCCACCCATATCTATCGTTCATACCTGAAATCTCACTTGCCCCACTTTCAGAGTTTGTATCACCAGCTACTTGTGACGCCATACTTTTCTGAAGTTTATTGATGTGTTCTCGAGATATCCGAGCACTATTACCACCATCGACCACCAGCAATGGTCGACAACATCGACCGGGATCCGTGCATATTCGTAACTCCTTCCTATAAATATCACGAACAATAGAAACTTCAGAATCAATCGTGGTATTACGTCGTAGCTGCAATAATGTTCCAACCAGCATGTCGGGATCTCTCGAGATACCCACCCAGTTTCCGTTCACAAAAACCTTGGTGTTTCCTAGGACTCCATCTGGTGATATCTCAGCCAGATTCTCAATACCCCATTCTTCCAACAGTTCCAATATAGTAGATTGAGGAGATCCGACTGAGATATAACACATCAAAGCGATGTTCTTCACCAAACCACAGGCTTGCCCTTCAGGTACTTCAGCAGGGCACATATAACCCCAATGGGTGCAGTGAAGCTGTCTTGGCTTGGCTGCCTTACCTTCTTTGGCAAGAGGCGTGTTAACTCTACGTAAATGAGATAACGAACTCGCGTATGTCAATCGATTCAGCACCTGTGACACACCTGCCTTCGTAGCTGCACCTTGTAAACCCCAGTTACCGGTAGCAAGAGCGTACTTAAGACCATTTGTAATGGTTTTCACTTTCAACGCAGCTGTTAGATTAAAATCTTTACCACTATCTGCACATTTTTGAAGATGAGCTGTAACATCCTTTCTCAATTTGGCCAATAACGTTCGAAATAGACCCGACAAGAGAGGCCCCGCTAAATCGAGTCGCTTATTCGCGTAGTGATCTCTGTCATCTTCTTCATTTCTACCCACAGTGCACAGGAGCAGCCTATGAGTGACATAGCCAAGGTAATACGCTTTATAGTTTTCCATATTAGGTTCCATGCCTACGTGAGGCAACAGTTCCTTCTCTAGGAGCTGCCTTGCATACTCCACTCGTTCCGCTTTCGTTACGTTAGTGGCACTACCCCTTCTACCAACAAAATCCAGGGCAATGTTTTGATTCTGGACTGGAAAAGCTTCTTCCAACGATCCCCGCAATTTATCCATCATTTCAGTGTCTTCAAACTGAGCACAGATCCGCTGCAATATGGCTTTGTCAGTAACGCATCCAAGAGCACGGAAAAGAATCATCAAAGGCAATCCTTGACGAACATAAGGAATCACCGCATGGATCTGGTTCTTACCGGTGGCCTCCTTGAAAGAAGAATTCGCAAACATTTGAATGTACATGGTGGAAGTAGGTCTTGCTCCTTGCTCCACGTGCGAACGAACTTCAGCAGCCCAACAAAATTTACTAGGTGGCTTTTTTTGGAAACAAAACACTGAATTATTGGCAAGACGTTCTTGAGCGATAAGGACTTTCTCACTTCCATTGATAACGAAATAGCCCCCCATGTCAAACACGCATTCATTCAAATCTGCTAATTCTGTGTCGGATTTGTCTTTGGTTTTGTCTTTTAGAACACAGAATTTAGATCGGAGCATGATAGGCACTTGTCCCATATACTCGCGCTGTGTATCTGGTTCCACAGTTTCGTCCGTATTCAAATCTACTTTCTTGTAAGAAACATCGACATAGAGAGGAGCGGAATACGTCAGATTGCGAAGACGGGCCTCGTGAGGGTATAGAGCTGTGGTGCTCCCATCACTCTCTCGTGTGACTGGCTTGCTCATGTAGATCTGTCCGAAACTAATCGCATGAGAACTAATGGTCTCATCTTCATCGTCTCTCAGATACTGTTTGTTGGTTTTAACCTGAATTGGTCGAGAATCCTCGATAAGTTCCTGCATGGAGTTATTAACGAACTCGTCAAAAGAATCCAGCTGTTGTCTCACCAGACCCTTTTCCTCGAAGAAGCAATTCACAACTGCCCAAGCTTGATCGGCATCGATGTTATCCTCTCCACCTTCAACTTGTGTCTCCTCGATAAAGCCATCGCCCATGCCAATGTCTTCCTCCTCCTCATCCACTTCACCGTACGGGTTATACGCATCCATCTCCAACAACAAGATACTAGTGGAAATGAAAAAATATCTTAAATATTCACTCGACAAAAAAAAGAACATTCCAACAAAAAAGTACGTACGATACTACTATCATGAAGCAAGAAGACGAGTATGATTACTTATTCAAAGGTATGTATATACACTGTGGTATACTACCCCCTTCGAGAAATTCTAACGATTTATTTCAGTGGTTCTCATTGGAGATTCTGGAGTCGGTAAATCCAATTTACTGTCGAGGTTCACTCGTAATGAATTCAACTTGGAGTCGAAATCGACCATTGGAGTAGAATTTGCCACGAAGAGTATCAAAACCGCCGAAGGTAAAACTATCAAGGCTCAAATTTGGGATACTGCAGGTCAAGAGAGATATCGAGCCATTACCAGTGCTTACTACAGAGGGGCGGTTGGGGCGCTCCTAGTCTACGATATTTCGAAAACTCAGACTTTTAACAATGTCGAGCGGTGGTTGAAAGAACTACGAGATCATGCGGATGTTAATATAGTCATAATGTTAGTCGGTAACAAAAGTGACCTTCGACATTTGCGTGCTGTGTCAGAAGAGGAAGGAGTGGCATTTGCAGAGAAAGAAGGTTTGTTCCACATGGAGACATCCGCATTAGATTCAACTGGTGTTGAAACTTCTTTTCAGCAAATACTAACTGAGATCTACCATAAAATGAGTCGGAAAACCGTCGCCTCGGGTGACAACGATAATCATGGGATTGGTGGAGGCGAAGCTGTTGTAATCGTTAATGATTCAAACCAAGACGACAAAAAATCCAACTGTTGCTAATTACAAAATAAGAATAAGAAAAAATTAATCCACGAAGATGAACCCTTGAATCACCGCTATTACATTCACGTTTTCCAATTCATTCATGACCGAAAACACATCACTCTTCGATTCCATTCGAAGAAGAATCGGTTCTCGATATTTAAATATAGCCGCTGCAGCTACAGGGAGAATCATAAGAGAGTCATAGCCTATAATCCGATCCCACAAATGAAGCAATTGTTCAACTGGTAAGTATCCGCAAAAGGATTTATGAATCCAAGGAAATGCAATATCTAAAGGGTCCATTTCAAGAGCTATGAGCTTTTGCATCACATTGGGAGTTTTCTCGCTTAAAGAATTCAAAAATTGTGCACAAAGGTTCGGCAGTAGCGTCAAGTTTGAACCAGTTGGTGAGTTACGCAAGGTGTTCAATTGACACCAATATTTAGAAAACATTTGTCGGAAGCAATATATAATATCTTGGGCATCTCGAAATACATAAGCCAGTGGTGCAGTTTGCATTGACAAGCCATCAAATGGGAACACTAAGTCGCCAGTCCGGGAGTTCAATAAAAGCCACTCAATATGGGTATGAAACAATTCCGGAAGTATTCCTTGTAATAGATCTTCAAAAACGAAAAAAGTATCGTCATTTCGAACGGATATTAAATCCAGCTCATTCAGGAGATCCGTTTCCGATTTTCCGAATGGTAGAATTTCCACAACCTCTGGTTTTTCTACAGGCATTTTTTTGGCCTTTCTAATTCCTTTTTTAAGTTTCTTGCTAGAGCCGAGATCTTCCTTATTCTCTCGAAGTGCAAATACAGCATTGATTCTCGAACTCTGATTCTCATTTGAGAAATCACGTGCAATGCACAAATGTCGCATTCCATTTTCCAATATAGATTTGTACAGTTTCGGCCTTAAACCAGGACAAACCCCCTTTCGAAGGTAAGTTTGCATCAACTTTATATCTCCACTTCTCAAAACATGCAACCCTAAGTCTTCGTGCTCCTTGTAAGAGAGGTCCTGTACTGATTCAATGCCGATTTGAATCAAGCTCGGATGTATATCATCGAAATAGTTTCGAAGCTCCTCAATACTCATCGACCGAAGTCCCAACATCGGGATTCCGTTAATAAATGGATCACCAGAACTTTTGATAACGAGTTTTAACGCTGTCAGTAAGTCGTCGGATGTGTAGAGAAAGTTGCAATCGGTAATAATAGGAGACGAATCCCCTCGTATCCATGGATGAATTCCATGGTTTTCAGCGCTTTTAATAAGTTTTCTCTCAAGTTTAGCAGTAAATGCCTTTTGCGCTTCGTCGTAGCGTTCTAATCCATGTCTTTCGGCTTTCAAGGCCTGGGCATACTTCAGTTGCTGGAACTCGTTTTGAAATTCCACAACCACTTGCTGATCTGCAACTTTGCTTCTGTTAGGTATCATCCATTTTCGTTGAAGAAGGTGATATCGAAGTCCACGTCGACATGCCAACGCCAACTTTTCATCAGCATCCATATCAAGCCGTTTCAATAAAAAAAGAGCTTGGACACCTAGCTACAAATGCATTACCATAAACCTTATTGCAATTGTTATTTCTTGCTCCCTCACGCGCGACACTCCAAACTGTTAAGCAGTCATACCTTCGTATCATTCTGAAATCAACACGATGGCAGAGGAAACATCGAGAAAGAATTCTTTAAGCTTCCAACAAGCAAGTGAATTGAACACCAAGAAGGATCTAGTCAAGGATGACCACATGAAATATGTAGAGGAACACCCGGAGCTGAAGAACGTGATTAGTGATTTCATGAGCCAAGTGTTGCTTGTCAAGCCAGATGATGTTCGTCTGTTTGCAAAGGATTACTTTTCGAAGTATCTTCCTCCTCCTCCTGTTGGTTCTATATGTCCACTAATCGTTGTTGGGCCTTCGGGGGCAGGGAAAGGAACATTGGTGAAGCGTCTTTTCGAGGAATTTCCAGGAAGATTTGGTCTTTGTGTGAGTCATACTACGAGACTCCCTAGAGAAGGAGAAGTAGATGGAGAGCACTATCACTTTGTCACCAAGCCGACTATAGAACAGGCAATCGAAGCTGGGGAATTTGTGGAACACGCGCATGTTCATGGAAATATATACGGTACATCTGTTCAAGCAATCAATGATGTGAAAGAAAAGGGACAGATTTGCATCCTGGAGATAGACATCCAAGGCGTTCAAGCTATTCGGGGAATAGACATGCAAACGAATTGCTTCTATGTAGCTCCTCCTTCCCATGAAGTACTGACTCAGCGGTTAACTAGCAGAGGAACAGAATCCAAAGAAGACCTGGAAAATCGACTGCAGAACGCGTTAGAAGAAATGGAATGGTGTGAAACTGCAGGCAATGTGGATTTCAAAATAGTGAACGATGACCTCGACATTGCATATGAACAACTGAAGTCGATGCTGCTTGAAAAATACCCTTTATTGGGCGACGAAGGAAAGGAAGGAAAAGAATAATAACAATTAATCATATTCAAAAACCGAAGAAAAGTTGAGTTTCAATCACAGCAATTCTTGCTGTATAAGCCACAATAATAGGCAGAAAGTTGAATATTTCTCTACCCGAATAGTTTCTAAGGGCCCAGTGGTCAATATATCTGCATCGTGACTTGATTGCTTCTCTGCGGATGAGTCACATCCTATGGCAAATGTTAGTCCATCTTGATCTTAAATTGCTGTCGTTGTGATACATCAGATAAATTCTACACGCATGCGAAATATATATACTACTAACAATTTACATTTTACAAATAAATAGAGGGTTACATCGACTTGGTTCTTTTCAATACAGAACCCCTGGAAGAGGATGCTCTTCTATATCGCCCAAGTGACTGTGGACTTGAACTCCTGGAGACTGTATTCGGATAATCGGTCGACAGGAAATGTATTTTAAAGTGGGGTTTATTGTGGAATGGAGACGCATAGTCTACGGAGACAAGTACTGCTAGAGGTAACTTATCCTTTACAAATCGTGCGTTCCATCCAGTAGCCAAAGTCAGAAGCCTCTCATATGCCATCGGCGTCTTACTAAATAAGGCCAACGAGCTGTTACCTTTATATTGTGAACGCGCTTCTTTCAATAGTGACTTTAAGTACTCGCCTTCCAAAGGCTCTTTCAGTTGGAAGCTGGATTTGGCTGATCCTGTAATAGGGTGTAGCTTGATCACACCAATTTCTTTGGTATTCATGTAGGTCATTAGTCACTTGAATAGTTTTGGATTTGAAAATAGATGCAGTTACCTTGTTACTAGTGGAACAACAGATTAAGGAACAAATGGAAATCGTGCATGTTCCGGATAGTAGGTTGACCTTATTGATAACTATACACTTGACATGTCTTAATTCCATCACAAAATACTATCGTTAATTTGCATCGTTAATTTGTGAAATTACCGTTTTCACGGCGGATCTCACCGGGTAATTTCAAAAGTCACCCCTTCGTCCGACCACTATTTCCGTTTTTCGTTTCCGAGTTGTTGAACTTTATTCCGATCGATTGAACTTTGTTTTCAAATAAGTGATTTGTTTTCTCTAATTAGTAATTTTGATCATAGTGGATAGAAGGTTTCTTTGGTCTTCCTGAAGGTGGTTTTCCTTTTCTGAAATTGGAAGAGCCACCACCGCCTTTACCCCCGTGATTTTTCCCTCCTCCATGTTTGCCTTGTTTCTTTGGATCCGGTTTGAAATCTTCGCCTTCATGCTGCTTCTCCCTGTATCGCTTAACCATTCCCATGATCCAAGCGCTCTTATTGGTTATATTCTGAAGATTTACACTATTCACAAACTCGGTGACAATATTTTCCATGATGTCACGAGGGAAAGAACCTAGAGCTTCAACCACACGTTCATCAAAATCGTGCACTGAAACTTCCGTTCCTGGATTCAACGATAATACCTCTTCAATTCGAAGACTCACTTCTTTTAAAACCTTCTTACCTTGCATCTTTCGCAAGTTACTTAATTTTTCTTTCCTTTTGTCATTGTTACCGCCACCACCACATGTCCTTTCTACATTGATCATTCTCCCTAAAAGTCGGGTGTGATGCACTCTAAGAGCATTCACCAACTGGCGTGAGTTGTCTACTTCAACAAACGCAATTCCTCTGGGCTTTTTAGTTTTCTTGTCAGTCAACAAACGGACTTTTGCATCGGCAACACCATGTTTACTAAAATGTTCTTTGATATGATCAATGGTTGCGTGAAAAGGTAGTTGCCCAACAAATAAAATATTCGTTGAATACCGCTTGTCATCTTCGTCGTCGATAGGGCCTTGCATCTTTTCAAGCTTTCGTTCCATGTCTTCATCATCAACATAATTAGAATCCTCTTCCAGCTTTGACTTTTTAGATTTAGTTTCATCATCCCTGCTTTCCTTCTTGCGTTTTTTCTTTGGTTTTTCATCTCCTTGTTCTTCTTCGCGAACTTTTGTCTTTTTAGATTTCTTCATTTTAGGCTCTTCTGACAGTTGCTCTGATTTCTCATCCGATAATTCTTCAAGTTCCTCTGCGTTCTTCTTCTTCTTCTTCTTCTTCTTATCTTTCTTCTCATTTTGGGACCCTTCCAATTCTGCAGCATCGACCTCCGAGACTAATTCTTTTTTTGCCTTTTTTGCTTTCTTGCGGGCCGCTTTCTCGACAAGGACATCCAGTATACCTGACTCACCGTCCGCTTCCATCTCGCGTGTTTTGCCCATTCCGAAAATTGAAATAACGTGAGTGAGTGAGTGGTTTTGAAATTGGGAACTGCGTTCTAAATTCTGAATTTGAATTTTCACGCTTTTGAAGATAGGAATGAATTCATTCTATATATATGTTCACAAGAAGATACAACACCACAAACGAGTTTATTGTGGAAGCACTCATCAAGAGCACCAGATCAAAATTTAATTCATGTGTATTCTACTAATTTACTGGTCAGTTGTTCTTTTGTTTCTAAATGTGGCCATTTAATTAAGGAGCTCTAGCTGATTCGCGTCTCCGCCTTCTCAAAAGGAGAGCTTCATTACTCTGTATTTCAATTTGTTTATTAGAAATACAAAGCGGCCAAAGTGTTTGTGGTGGTCCAAGCATTCAGCAACTAAAATTGGTGACATTTGATGTGTACATTTTACAAATTAATTTATTTTTCTTTCAAAATGTAGGCAATTAATGAAGGAGAGCTGATTCGCATCTTCACCTTCTTGAAAGGAGAGCTTAGCCTGCTTGGGCAAGTCTTTTTCTTTTCTTTCCCAAAACGTCTTGTTTAATTAATCTATTATAAAAGTATCAATTTACATTAAATTTAAAAATAATTAGCCCAAATAACGAGTGCGTGGCTAGACATATTTAATAATGAATCATACGTGTGAAGTATAGTGTATCAAAAAGAAGGAGCTAGGCGTGAAGATACTAGGATATATTATGTATTTTAGCTACCTGGAATTTCAACAGCTGGTTTCTACATTTCATTCGACAAGAATGTACGCGAGCCGTGTAGGAGTCGAGAATATTTTCTTAAGTGTGGTTCAGCGAAAACTATAAGGTTCGCTTGACAAATATTTTAAGACCCGGTACCACTAATTTCTGGTAGGAACTCCATAGGGGAAATTGCCAGCAGTCTGCCATGTGCATTTTGTAGCCGAAGTACTTCACGATATAAGACCATCTACAGTTATTACTAAGTCGAAAAGATTGCAGTTTCAGCAAGCCAAATTGTCCAAATTGAGGTACTTGAACAACAAAACGAAAGCTATGACTCCTGCCAGAATGCCTACCAATGTAGACGCAACTACTGCTTTATTGTCTTCGTTTGCTTGGCGCACATTGATGGAGCAACAGTCACAGCTGCCTCTAATGCACCAGTTGAGTTATCCATTTCCTATCTTAAGTCCCCTCCATCAACAAGTCATGCTTTTCAACAACATCACCCCTTTAGTATCTCCTGATTGGAAGCCATTATTATCTAAGAAACGAAATCGCTTTGATTTTGAAGGCGAGAAAGCAACGATAGAGCCGGTAAGCAGGGACATGGAGAGGAAAAAAGGCGTGGTATATTTAGTTAAAGGTGAAAGAAAGAAGTGGGATGGAAAGCGATATGCTAGATGTTGCATGGAATGCGATAAGCTTGCTCAAGGAACAACAGGATATTGCAAGG
>Ga0105055_10007335_pt1 | contig 14699 bp, 15 predicted proteins | sample BON03_FD_78090 | JGI IMG/M metagenome (GOLD analysis project Ga0105055, IMG submission 78090) | Freshwater microbial communities from Lake Bonney liftoff mats and glacier meltwater in Antarctica - BON-03 | ecosystem: Environmental > Aquatic > Freshwater > Ice > Glacier meltwater | place: Lake...
GCCCGTCGCGCGAAGGCGCGCGCCGGACCTGGCGGGGTGCGGGGCAGCGCCCCGTGCTTGCTTTGGAGCGGTCATTCATTTCGGCGGTTGGTATCAGTCCAGCTTGATCAGCGCCAGCCCGCTCGCTGCGTCTTCGGCACGGTGCAGATGGGCGGGCGATTCGGTGATGATCACCTCCAGCGTGGGCCGCACCACGCCGTCGCCGAGGTCGCCGCCCAGCGCGGTGCCGTCGCGGCGGCCGAGCATCGCATGCAGGTGCAGCTTGGGCTTGCCCTCGGGATCGAGCGCGATGCCGCCGTTCAGCGAAACCACCTCCACCTGCTCCTCGACCGGGATCGGCTCTTACTGCCGGCTCTCCCAGTCGAAGAAGCGCAGGGTGGCACGCTGGAAGGCGCCGATCGCGGTGACCTGTGCGGCCGAAAGATCATGGGCGCGGGCGAAGCGCCCGAGGCATTCGCGGATCTCGTCGCCTGCGTCGAGCACCACCGCAAAGGTCCGTTGCCCGTGGGACTCGTGGATCAGCTTGCTCTTCATGGGAACTCCTGTGCCGTACTGCCTCACCGGGCCATCGCCCGTGAACGGCCCGGCGCCGACAGGAGTTCCTCGCTACACCGTCGCCACCGGAGTTGCCGGCGAGCCCACCGCGCCGGGCAGGCGCAGCGGCGGTGCGGTCATCAGGAAGCGGTTGCGGCTGTTTGCGCGCAGCCAGTCGGCGAGTTCGGTGAAGTACCACATCTCGCCGAGGTAGCAGCCCAGCTTGAACAGGCAGTGCTCGTGCAGCGGCAGGGTGGCGCAGGGGTCGCTTGAGCCCGGCCGCGCCGGCATCGCCTCCACCGCGTAGTTGTCGGAGAACAGGGCCACCGCCCCGCTATCGGTCACCCACTGCAACAGCCGCTGGTCGCGCCCGTCCAGCGCGCTGGTGGTGTTGAACAGCACGTCGCGGTCTGGCTGCTTCTTCATCTCCAGCAGCAGTTCGGCGAAGCCGGTGCGGAAGCACACCATGTCGCCCTGTTCCACCACGACGTGGTCCTTCTGCAGGATGGCCATCAACTCCTCGTAGCCCACCACCTGGCCGCTGCGGCCGTGATGCGCCAGCAGGTCGATCATCACCGCGCGCCCCTGCACGCAGGTGACCGCGATATTCTCCACCCCCAGCTTGTGGGCGCCGGGCGGCACCGGGTTGGGTCGGCCCTCGTCGTCGCGGTCGTACACCAAAGGCCCGGCGATGTCGGTGCCGGCGCGGAAGCCGTTGTAGAACACGTCCTCCATCTTGCCGTCGCCGTCCACGTCGAACATCTGGCCGACATGGGCCAGCGAGTCCCACTGGGTGGAATATTGCAGCGTCATCAGCACCCTGTCGTCGCACAGCACGTCCAGCGCGTTCGGGTCGTAGCAGCGCAGCGGCACCGCCATGTTGGCCCGCCCGTCGCGCATGGTGGGCATCAGTTCCGGCGGATGGCGCCGCGGGCTCAGGATCGCCCCGCCGGGATAGTCGAGCGGCAGCGACAGGCAGAAGGTTTGCCCCTCCTTCACCTCGGCGATCCCCTGCAGAACCTTCTCCTTCGTCAGCAGGTTGAGCCGCCCCAACTGGTCGTCAGGCCCCCAGTCGCCCCAGGTGGAACCGGCGGGGCGGCGGGTCCAGCGCGGATTGGCGTCCATCGTGATGTCCTCAGGCTGCTTGCTGGAGAGTGGGCGCGCTGTCGGCGACCGTCGTGCGATGCAGGTCGCGCACCTGGTCCGCGGGGTAGCGCCGCGCGCGGTGCATGGTGCTGCGGTTGTCCCACATCACCAGGTCATGCTGCCGCCATTCATGCGTGTGCACGAACTCGCGCTGGGTTGCGTGCTCGTTGAGGTCGCGCAGCAGGGCCCGCGCCTCGGGCACCGGCCAGGCGTGGATCGTGCCGGCATGCGACGAAAGGAACAGCGACAGCCGCCCGGTCACCGGATGGCGCCGCACCAGGCGCTGCGGCACCGGGGCGAAGCGGCGCACCTCCTCCTCGGTGAAGTCGGTGAAGCCCAGCACGCCGCGCGAATGAAGCTGCGTGTGGTCGCACACCAGGTCGCGCACCAGCGCGCGCATTTCGTCGTCCAGCGCATCCCAGGCCGCGCGCATGTCGGCGAACTGCGTGTTGCCGCCATGGTCCGGGATCACCCGTGCCGACAGGAGCGAATACTTCGCCGGCGTGGCCTTGAACGAACTGTCGGAGTGCCAGAGCATGTTGCCGAGCGAGAACAGCCGCTTGCGGTCGTCGCGCGCCAGCACCCGGCCGTGCCGGTCGACGTTGGAGATGTCGTTGATGTCCATCGGCAGGCGCCGGTCGGCCCCCTGGGCGATATCGCCGGTCGCCGTCTCCAGCGGTCCGAAATGCCGGCTGAAGGCAAGCTGCTGCGCGTCGTCGATCTGCTGGCCGTGGAACACGAGCACGGCGAACCGGTCCATCCCCGCCTCGATCGCCGCCGCCGTCCCGGCGCTGATCGGCTGGCGCAGGTCGATGCCGCTGACGGTGCCGACGAAATCCCGCCGCGCCGGGTCGGCAGGCGTGATGCTGAGTGCCATGGATGTTTCTCCTGGTGCGATCCCTCGCCGCCAAGGATAGCCAAGCCGCCGCCGCTTGTCCCTCCCTCGTCAAACGGGAAAGGGCGAGCGGGCTGGCGCAGCTGCTACCGTGCCGCGCCAGCCCGCTCGATCAACGCGCCGAGCCCCGCCGCCTCAGCCCTGCGCCATCGCCGGGCGGGTGTTGCGCCACGGCGTCGCCTGTTCATACGCCTGGCAGACCCGCAGCAGCAGCGCATCCTCGAACGGCCGCGCGGCAAGCTGGATGCCCACCGGCAGCCCGCCCTCGCCGAAGCCCGAGCAGATCGTCATCGCGGGCTGGCCGGTCAGGTTGAACGGGATGGTGAAGCCGGGCTTCTCCAGGCCGCCCCATTTGGGCATGCCCTCGATCTTCGGCGCCTCGGTGGGTGCGCCGGCGGTCAGCAGGATGTCGACATCGGTCATCGCCGCCGCCACCGCCTCCTGCAACTCGCGCCGCCGGCGCACCGCCTCCATGTAGTCGGCGGCACTGATCAGCCCGCCGAAAGCCACCCGGTCGCGGAACAGCTCGCCATATTCGTTCCACCGCGTCTTCAGCCATTTCTCGTGCAGGGCATAGGCTTCCGACACCAGGATCAGATAGCCGCAGGCCTGGAAATCCTGCAGCGATGGCAGCACCACCTCGCGCACCGACGCCCCCTGGTTGCGCAGCAACTCGACGGCATCGTCGATGCCTTTCTGCACGGTGTCGTTCACCTTGTGGTCGGTCTCGTGGAAATGCCGCACCACGCCGATGCGCACCCCGGCGACACCCTTGTTCAGCCCCGACAGCAGGTCCGGCGTCGCGCGCGTGGAACTGGCCGGGTCGGCCGGGTCGTGGCCCGCCATTGCCTGCAGCAGGATCGCGCAATCCTCCACGGTCCAGGCCAGCGGCCCGGTGTGGTCCATGCTGTAGGTCAGCGGCAGCACGCCGGCGCGCGAGCACAGCCCATAGGTCGGCTTGATGCCGGCGATGCCGCAGAACGCCGCCGGCCCGCGGATGGAGCCGCCGGTGTCGCTGCCGGTACCGCCCAGGATCAGCCCGGCCGCCACCGCCGCACCGGTTCCCGAGGATGATCCGGAGGTGAAATGCTCGGTGTTCCACGGGTTGCGCGCCGGCGGCCACGGCACGTCGAAGCTTGGCCCGCCCATGGCGAATTCATGCGTCGCCAGCTTGCCCAGCATCACCGTGCCGGCCTCGGCCCATTTGCGCACCACCATCGAATCCGCCGCCGGCACATTGTGCTCCAGCAGGCGTGAATGCCCGGTGGTACGGATGCCGGCGGTGTTGTAGATGTCCTTGTGCGCGATCGGGATGCCGTCCAGCGCCCCGCGCGGGCGACCTTCCATGAAGCGCGCCTCGGCGGCCCTCGCGTCGGCCAGGGCACGCTCCTCGGTCACCATCAGGAAGCTGTGCAACTGGCCGTCGAGCTTGCCGATGCGCTCCAGGCAATGCTTCGTCAGTTCGACCGGCGATATTTTCTTCGCAGCCAGGTCCGCAGCGGCCGAGGCGATGGTCGGGAACGGGTTCATGTCACGCCCCTTCGGGGCCGGAGAGCGGGCGGAAGATATGCGCCGGTTCGGCCTCGCGCCCACGCGCCGGGTTGCGCAGCCGCGCGGTAAACCGCTCGATATGCGGCCAGGCGCTGTACAGGTCGGCGATGTTCTCGGGCGTGAGGGACAATCCGGCGCGCTTCACGAGCGCCTCGAACTGGGTTTGGCTGAGAGAGGATGACATGGGGCCCCGTGCTGAATGCTGCGAAACGCAAACTTCGGCAGCATTCGCGTGGGGTGTCAAACCCGTTTGGGTGCCGGTGCCACATAGGTCGTGGCGAAATCCGGATCGACCGCCCGGCGCACGTAGTCCTCCGCGGTCGGCGCATACAACGCCCAAAGCCGCGCAAGCTCCGCCAGCGGCGCCTCGTGCGCGTCCACCCGCAGGTCCACAAACGGGAAGCTCTCGCGGTCCACCACCAGCAGTGCCGCCGAGACCACCGGCGCCGTCTCGCCGCCCGCATCCTCGCCGGCCTGGATCGCCGCCACCAGCCTGTCGGCCAGCGGCAGCGCCGGATCGGCCGCGAACGCCGCCACCATCGCCGGGGCCACGCCTTCATCGCGCAGGATGTTGCCCATGCCCACGCAGTCCTGGCCCTGCGCCACCGAAACCGCCGCGCGCACCTGCGCCCCGGTGTAGTGCGCCGTTGTCCCGGCCGCGTCGATCACCGCCAACTGCCGCCAATGCCGGTGAGGCGTCGCCGCCACGATCGCGTCCAGCGCCTGCTGCGCGGTGAAACCCCGTGCCAGCAGATCCAGCCCCAGCGGCCCCAGCCGCGGGTCGGTGCGATGCTGCGTCAACACCGCGCCCACGCCCGCCCGCGCGAACGGGCAGCGCGCGCCCACCCCTACCGCCGAGGTCGTCACCACCGCGCCGAACTGGCCGCTACGGGCGCAGCGGCCGATCAAGGAGAAGGTCATGCAGGTCTCCAACAAGAAGCATCTTCTTTTTCTGAAGAAAAAGAAGCAAAAAGACTTTCATCCATTCGCAAGCCCGTACGCCCCAGGCAAACTGCCCAAGGAGTGAAAGTTTTTGGTTCTTTTTTCAAAAAAGAACATCACTTCCGCCTCCTCAATAAAGAAGCCCTTTGTCGAGCACATTGCGCATGTCGCCCAGCCGCCCTTCCATCCAGCACAGCAGGTTGTGGCGGAAGATTTCCGTGATGCGCCGGTTCTCGGAGGTGACGGTGCTGGCCGAATGCGGCGAGATCAGCACGTTGTCCATGTTCCACAGCGGCGACTCCTTTGGCAGCGGTTCCACCAGCGCCACGTCAAGCGCCGCGAAGCCCAGCTTGCGGCTGGCCAGCGCCTCGACCAGCGCATCCTCGTCCACCACCTGGCCGCGCGCGATGTTCACGAATGCCGCACCGGGGCGCATCGCGGCGAAGGCGGCGGCGTCGATCATGTTCTCGGTGCCGGCGGTATGCGGCACCGTCACCACCACGGCATCGGCCTGGGCCAGGGCGGCGTGCATCCCGGCGGTCGGCACCACCGCGTCGAACAGGTCGTTGTGGCCGCGGGCCTTCGCCGGATCGCGCGCCACTGCCACCACCTTCATATCGAAGGCCCGCGCCAGCTTCGCGCAGCCGCGCGCCAGGTCGCCCGCCCCGATGACCACCAGCGTCCGCCCGGCAACTTCCTCGCCGCACATGCGCACCCAGCTATGCGCCTTCTGCTCGGCCTTCAGGTGCGACAGCCCGCGCCAGTGCTGCAACAGCGCCATGAACACGAACTCGGCCAGCGGGCGGGCATGCACGCCGCGCGCGGTGGTGATCAGGATTTCGCTCTGCGCCAGCCCCAGCGCCGCCACCGCTGGGCCCACTCCGGTGCTGGTGGTCTGGATCCACTTCAGGTTCGTGACAGCCGGCAGGTCCTCGGCCGAGGGCAGGTCCCACATTATCTCCGCCGCCCCCATCATCTCCCGCCAGCGCTGCTGCTGAAGCACGGTGCGGGTGAATGGCGCGCCCTTGTGGTCGGCGACATAGCGCACCGGCGGCAGCAGGGCGGGGTCGTACAGCACGTCGATGTCGCGATGCGTCTCGCGGATCAGGTCGACATGCTCGGCTTCGAGCGGGGAGGCGATCATGATGGTATGGGTCATAACCTCTTCTAGCGCGACGGGTGTGGGGGTGTAGAGTCCCCGTACCCAACCGGGAGCACGCCGCATGACCCCGACCCGCCCCACGCTGTACGGCGCCCGCCACGCCGTTTCCACCGGCCACTACCTGGCCACGGCCGCCGGTTTTGCGATACTGGAGGCCGGCGGCAATGCCATCGATGCCGGCTGTGCCGCGGGCATCACGCTGGGCATCGTCCAGCCTGACCTGGTCGGCTTCGGCGGCGTCGCCCCGATTATGATCCGCCTGGCCGACGGCACGGTCGAGACCATCGCCGGCCTCGGCCACTGGCCCCGCGCCATGCCGGCCGACGTGTTCATGCGCGAGCACGGCGGCAAAATCCCCAACGGCGTGCGCCGAACCGTGGTGCCCGCCGCCCCCGATGCCTGGATCACCGCGCTGGAGCGCCACGGCACGATGGGTTTCGGCGACGTCGCCTCCCATGCCATCCGCCACGCCCGCGATGGGTATGCCATGTACCCATTGCTCGCCCAGACCATCGGCGCCCATATCGACGACTACCGCCGCTGGCCCGGCAACGCAGCACTCTATCTGCCCGGCGGGCAGGCCCCGGCGCCCGGCGAACGGTTCGTCATGGCCGACCTCGCCGCCACCATCCAGTTCATGGCCGACCAGGAGAAAGCCGCCGGCGGGGACCGGATGGCAGGCCTCGCCGCCGCCCGCCACGCCTTCTACCGCGGTGACATCGCCGTGCGCATTGTCGCCCACCAGAAGGAGAATGGCGGCTGGCTCTCGGCCGATGACCTTGCCCATTTTCGCTCGAAGATCGGACCCGTGGTGCGCCGCACGTGGCGCGGCCACGAGGTGCTGGCCTGCGGCCCGTGGTGCCAGGGCCCGTCGCTGATCGAGGCGCTGCTGCTCGCCGAAAAGCTCGGCATCGCCACCCACGCCCACAACTCCGCCGACTACCTGCATATCCTGGCCGAGGCGATCAAGCTCGCCCTGTCCGACCGTGAATACAGCTTCGGCGACCCCGATTTCATCGACGTACCGGTCGATCGCCTGCTGTCGCCCGATTGGATCGCCCGCCAGGCCGCCCGCGTGCGCATGGACCAGGCTTTCCCAGCCATGCCGCCCCCGCTGGATAACGCACCCCCCACCCTGCGGGCCAGTGAGCGCGACCTGCCACGCATCGAGGCCGACACCTCCTATGCCTGCGCCGTCGACCGCTGGGGCAACGCATTCAGCGCCACGCCTTCCGACGGGTCGTGGAACGCGCCGGTGGTGCCCGGCCTCGGTTTCGTGCCCTCCGCGCGCGGCTCGCAAAGCCGGCCCGACCCGGCGCACCCCGCTGGCGTCGCCCCCGGCAAGCGCCCGCGCCTGACTCCCAACCCGGCCATGGTGCTGCCGGCGGGCGGCGGGGTGATGCCGCTGGGCACGCCGGGCGGGGACGTGCAGATCCAGGCGATGCTGCAGGTGATCCTGAACGTGCTGCAATTCGGCATGGACCTGCAAAGCGCCATCGAGGCGCCCCGCGTTGCCAGCTATTCCTTCCCGTCCAGTTTCGCGCCCTTCGAATATTTCCCCGGGCGCCTGGCCATTGAAGCCCGCATCGACCCCGCGGTGCGCGCCGAACTGGCCGCGCGCGGGCATGCGGTGGCGGACTGGCCCGACTGGACCTGGCTTGCGGGCAGCGTGGAGGCGGTGCGGTCGAACCCCGCAACCGGGCTGGTCGAGGCTGGCGCCGACCCGCGCCGGCCCGCTTATGCGCTGGCGGCATAGCGGGGGGCGCCAAACCGTGGCAATCGGCTAAGCTGCCCCCGGAAAGCGATCGCCGTCAGGTGCGATCCGCGCCGTGCGACGTGGGTCATGCGGTGGTAGGTGGGTAGGAGCGACCGATGGATTTCGCCAGTCTCGTCATGCTCGGGACAATTCTGGTTCTGCTGGCCCTCTCCGGGCTATTCTCCGGCACCGAGACAGCCTTCACGGCGGTCAGCCGCGCCTATGTCACGCGCCGCGCCAGGGAAGGCGACCGCCGTGCCATGACGCTGGCCCGGCTAAGTGACCGGCGGGACCACGTGGTTGCCGCCATCCTGGTGGGCAACAACCTCGTCAACACCACGGCGACCGCCCTCGCCTCCGCCCTGCTGATCGGCTGGTTCGGCGAGGGCGGCGTCGCCTACGCCTCTCTGGTCATGACGGCGCTGCTCGTCGTGTTCTCCGAAGTGTTGCCAAAGACCATCGCCTTGCGGGCGCCGGATGCGACGGCGCTGCGCGTGACCCCCCTGCTGACGGTCGTCATGCGCCTGCTCGGGCCGGTGGCGGGCACTGTCGGCTTCGTGGTGCGCGCGACGCTCGGCCTGTTCGGCGCGCGCCCCGCCACCGCCGATGCGCCAGGCATCACCGAGGACGAACTGCTCGGCGCCATCGAGCTGCACGGCATGGGCCAGCATGGCGAGGCCGATCTCGCGGCGCGCGAGGAGCGGCGCATGTTGCGCGGCGTGCTCACGCTGGACGACATGACGGTGCGCGACGTGATGACGCACCGCTCGCGGGTCGTCGCACTGGACGCCGATGCGCCGCCGGCCGCATTGCTCGCCCAAATGCTGGCCTCGTCGCATTCACGGTTCCCGCTGTGGCGCCGGGGCGGCGAGGAAATCCTGGGCGTCGTGAATGTCCGCGAGGTGATGCGTGCGCTTGCCGTTGCCGGCGGCGACCCAGCCCAGCTGGACTTCGCCGCCATCGCGGCCCCTGCCAGCGTGGTGGCGGAAACCTTGCCGCTGCGCCGGCAGCTCGACAATTTCCGCAAGGCGCATATCCGCACGGCACTGGTGGTCGACGAGTACGGCACGCTGCGCGGGATTGTGACGCTAGAGGACATCGTCGAGGTGGTGGTGGGGCAGATCGCCGATCGCGGCGAGGCGATCCTGTCCGACCTGGCGCGCAGCGGCGTGGTGGAGGTGCGCGGCGATGTCCGCGTGCGCGACCTCAACCGCGAACTGGGCTGGGAATTGCCGGAGGACGTGGCGGCGACGATCGCGGGGCTGCTGGCCGCGCGCCACCGCGGCGTGCCCCCGGTGGGCCTGGAGATCGCATTCCCCGGCTATGTGACGCGGGTGCTGGAAAGGCGCGGCCTGCGCATCGACCGCGTCGCCATCCGCCCGACGGCCGAGGCAACCCTGGCTGGCTGACCGGCCGGTCAGATACGTTCCCAGAAGCCGGTTTCCTCGTCCAGCCTGGCGTGCTCCTGGCTGCGGAAATCGCCGACCGAGACGATGCCCACCACGCGCCCGGCATCGGTCACCGGCAGGTGGCGGAAGCCGCCGTCGCTCATGGTGCGCAGCGCGTCCAGGGCGTGTTGGCTGGGCGGGATGCATTCGGGGTTGCGGGTCATCACGCGGTCCAGGCGTGTATGCGCCGGGTTGTGGCCATCGGCCAGCAGCTTGACCGCATCGCGGCCGGTGAAGATGCCGGCCAGCCCGCCGCCTTGGTTCAGCACCAGGATGGCGCCGATGCGCCGGTCGCGCATTTCCTTACAGGCTTCCTGCACCGTGGCGGTCTCCGGCAGGGACACTGGCTTGCGGCGGATGATCTCTCCGACGGGGCGTTGCGACATGTCTGCCTCCCTTTGTGATCGTATTGTGACAGTCTGGTGGCGGTGCGGCGTTGATCTGGCTCAAGCGGCCCGGCTTTCCTCAACCCGGCTTCCCTCACCGCGGCTTCCTTCGGGTCGCATGCCGACCTAGGCTGGTGCCAACAGGCACGCGGAGGGCGGCATGACGGTCCGGGTCGGCGAGGGCGCGTTTATCTATGAACCGGTCGAAGGCTGGGCGAAGCTGCCGCCCGGTTGGTCGTTCAAGGAAATCGGCGCGGTCGGGGTGGACCGCCACGACAACGTCTACGTCTTCAACCGCGGCGAGCACCCGATGATCGTGTTTGACCGCGACGGCACGTTCCTGCGCAGTTGGGGCGAGGGCCTGTTCCCGCGCGCCCACGGCGTGCACATGGGGCCCGACGACACGGTGTGGCTCACCGACGACGGCGACCATACGGTGCGGCAATGCACCCTGGACGGCAAGGTCCTGCTGGAGATCGGCATCCCCGGCCAGCCTGCGCCATATATGAGCAACCTGCCGTTCCATCGCTGCACCCACACGGCCCTGTCGCCGCAGGGCGACCTGTACGTCGCCGATGGCTACGGCAACGCGGCGGTACATAAATACGATCCGAAGGGCAGGCTGCTGAAATCATGGGGAGCGCCGGGCACCGACCCCGGCGAGTTCAACATCGTCCACAACATCGTCTGCGACGACGCGGGCTGGGTGTATGTGGCCGACCGCGAGAACCACCGCGTGCAGGTGTTCGGCGGCAACGGCCGCTATGAGACCCAATGGAACAACCTGCATCGGCCCTGCGCCCTGTTCATGCCCAAGGGGTGCCAGCACTGCTTCGTGGGCGAGCTTGGCCCCGGCATGTCGGTGAACCGCGACATGCCCAATATCGGCCCGCGCATCTCCGTGCTCGACCGCACCGGCCGCCGCGTCGCCCGCCTCGGCAACCCAGCCGGCGTGGGGCTGGACGCCGACCGCTTCATGGCCCCGCACGGCATGGCGATGGACAGCCGCGGCGATCTGTATGTGGGCGAGGTGTCGTGGACCCAGTGGCCCAACTTCTACCCGGACAAGCCACGGCCCGAGGGGCTGCGCTCGCTGCACAAGTTCAGGAAGGTGTGAGCCTCGGGCTTCCCCACCGCAGGCCCATGCCGGAGGCGTGAGGGGGGCAGAGTGCTTGGACGGCAACTCCGAGGCGGCTTCCCGGCTGTTGCCAATTGCGCGCGCGCGCATGCGGGTGGATATTGCGGTGCAGCATGACTGGCATCCGAATCCGCCACACCCCGACTTGCCGCTCCGCCATGCGTGACCATGAGCGGTAGCAGCGCCGACGGGCTGCCATTTCCCCGCCGTGGCTGGGCGATCCTGACGCTCGGGCTCGGGCTGGCCATGGCGGTGCTGACCGGCAGCCTGGCCAACCTCGCCCTGCCGACGATCTCCCGCGAGCTCGGGGTCAGTGCCGCCGAATCGATCTGGGTGGCCAACGCCTACCAGCTGGCGGTGACGATGACGCTGCTGCCGCTGGCCTCGCTGGGCGAGAAGCTCGGCTACCGGCGGGTATATCTGTGGGGCCTGGTGCTGTTCACCGCGGCGTCCGGCGCCTGCGCGCTGGCCGAAACCATGCCGGCGCTGGTCGCGGCCCGGGTGCTCCAGGGCTTCGGGGCGGCCGGGGTGATGAGCGTGAACACGGCGTTGATCCGCTTCATCTACCCGTCGAGCCAGCTGGGCCGGGGCGTCGGCTACAACGCGCTGATCGGCGGGACGACCTCGGCGCTGGGGCCGTCGATCGCCTCGGTGATCCTGGCGGTGGCGGACTGGCACATGCTGTTCGCGGTGAACCTGCCGCTGGGGGTGCTCGCCTGGCTGATCGGGCGGCGCGTGCTGCCGGACAATCCCACGGCGGATCACCAGAAGTTCGACACGGCGAGTGCGGCGCTTAATGGTGCCTTTTTCGGGCTGCTGGTGCTGGGCATCGACGGGCTGGGGCACGGGCAGGGGGCGTTCTTCATCGGGCTGGAACTGTCCGGCGCGGCGGTGGTGGGCGTGGCGCTGGTGTGGCGGCAGTTGTCGCAGCGTAACCCGCTGCTCCCGGTGGACCTGCTGATGCGGCCGGTCTTTGCGCTGTCGATCGCCGCCTCCACCTTCTCCTTCGTGGCCCAGAGCATGGCGTTCACCGCGCTGCCCTTCTTCCTGGTGGTGGAGTTGCACCGCAGCCAGACCGAGACGGGGCTGCTGATGACCCCGTGGTCGGCGGCGATGGCGGTGACCGCGCTGTTCGCCGGCCGGCTGTCCGACCGGTTCTCGCCGGCGCTGATGGGCGGGCTGGGGCAGGCGGTTCTGTGCACCGGGCTGGTGGCCCTGGCGCTGCTGCCGGCCGCGCCGCCGGCGTGGATGCCGTTCTGGCTGGCCTTCGTGGGGCCAGCCATACTGTGCGGAATCGGTTTCGGACTTTTCAACTCACCGAACAACCGCACCATCATGGCCTCGGCCCCGCGGGCGCGCAGTGGCGGGGCGTCGGGCATGCAGGCGACCTCGCGGCTGCTCGGCCAGACCATCGGGGCGGCGCTGGTGGCCATGATGTTCAACATCTTTCCCGCCGGTGGCACGGCGCTGGTGCTGATCGTGGCGGCGTGCTTCTCGGCCGCTGCCGGGGTGGCGAGCCTGTTCCGGCCGCGCACGGCGTGAAGCGGGCCGCCGCGCTTATCCCCGGCGTGGCCCGGTGGCAGGCTCGTCACCAATCAGGTCAGGATAGGCCCCCCATGAGCGCCACCGGGGACATTGAAGCCGTGCCGATCGTCGACTTCTCCGGCCTTGGCGGCAACGAAGCGGTTGACCTGGCCCTGGCGCGCGACCTGTCGGCCGACTGGTTCGCGCCGCATACCGATGCCGGGTTCCCGGCCATCCTGTGCCACGACAATGCCGGCGGGCTGGAGGTGCGGCGCGCCGACGGCACAGGGCTGGCGGCACCGCCCATGCCCGGCACCTGGGTGGTGAACGTGGCGGACATGCTGTCGCGCCGGCCCAACAAGCGCTGGCCCAACAAGCGCTGGCAATCAACGCCTCATCGGGTGAAGAACCTGTCGGGCGGGGACCGCTTCTCATGTCCCACTTCTTCGACATGGAAATGGACATGGACGGCATTGTCGCCTGCGTGCCGACCTGTACCGCGGTCGGGAACCCGCCACGCTTTGCGCCGGTGCGCTACGGCGACTGCCTGATGGAACGGCTCTACCGGAACGACGCCTACTGCAAGCCTGCCGATCTACGGAACGAAACAAGGAAAATACGATGCCCGATGCCGCGTTGATCAAGAAGCTTGAAGCCGCCGTCGAGGCGAACTGGGAGAAGCAGGTCGGCTGGCTGCAGAACCTGGTAAGATTCCCATCGGTGCGCGGCAAGGAGGGGCCGTGCCAGGACTGGCTGGCGCGCGAGATGGCCGCAAGGGGCTGGAGCGTGGATCGCTATACCCTGTCCGAGGTCCAGATGGACCACCTTCCCGGCTTCTCCCCGGTGATGGACACCGACTACCAGCAGGCCGTCCAGGTCGTCGGCACCGTCCGTGCGCCAACCTCCACCGATGGGGGGCAGAAGGGCCGCTCGCTGATCGTGCAGGGCCATGTGGACGTGGTGCCGCCCGGTCCGGAGGAGATGTGGCAATTTCCGCCATTCGACCCGGTGATCTCGGGCGAGTGGATGAACGGGCGCGGCGCGCACGACATGAAGCAGGGCGTGTGCGCCATGTTCTTTGCCATGGACGCGCTGCGCTCGCTGGGGCTGGCGCCGGCGTCGGATGTTTATGTGCAGACGGTGACCGAGGAGGAATGCACCGGCAACGGCGCGCTCTCCACGCTCGCTCGTGGCTACCGGGCCGATGCGGCGCTGGTGCCGGAGCCGACCGGGGGCACGCTGACGCGCGGGCATGTGGGCGTGATGTGGTTCCGCCTGCGCATCCGCGGGGTTCCGGTGCACGTGGCGGTGGCCGATACCGGCACCAACGCGATTATGAGCGCCTATGCGGTGCTGAACGAGGTGTACCTGCTCACGGCCGAGATCAACGCCAAGGCCAAGGACCACCCGCTGTTCGCCGGCATGAACAACCCGGTGAAGTTCAATCCGGGCGTGATCCGCGGCGGCGACTGGGGCAGTTCCACCCCGGCCTGGTGCGAGGTGGATTGCCGCATCGGCCTGCTGGAAGGCACCCCGTTGGCCGAGGCGCGCCAGCAGGTGCTGGATGCCGTGGCAAAGGCGGCGAAGGGCGACTCGTTCCTGGCCAACAACCCGCCGGAGATCCTGTGGAACGGCTTCCAGGCCGATGGCTTCCACCTGAAGCCTGGCAGCGAGGCCGAGCGGGTGCTGGGCGAGGTGCACCAGGCGGTCTATGGTGAGAAGTTGGTGAGCCACGTGTCCACCGGCGTGGCCGATGTGCGGTTCTACCTGAACTACTACGGCATTCCGGCGCTGTGCTACGGCCCGAAGGGCGAGGGGGCGTATGCCTTCGATGAGCGGGCGCACCTGCCGTCGCTCAAGAAGAACACCCTGTCCATCGCCAGCTTCATTGCCGAGTGGTGCGGGGTGCGTGGCCTCTAGTGGTGCGATCCAAACGCTTGCTATCCAAGCGTTTGGTGAATCGCCCCACAAAATCAAGATAGTGGTCCGAATCTGACGGCACTATCCGTCAGATTCGGACCACTAGGCTCGGCGTGTCCGCGGCTTAGGTAAAGGGATCCAAGGGCGCAGCCCTTGGCGGGGTGCAGGGGCAGCGCCCCATAGGCGCTAGGATAAGGGAGGCTGGGCTCTGCCCAGACCCGCCAGGGGCCAAGCCCCTGGACCTTTACCTACAAGAATAATTAATGATTTCAATTAGTTGATGGTTTGGGAACGCTA
>Ga0105055_10007339_pt1 | contig 14694 bp, 13 predicted proteins | sample BON03_FD_78090 | JGI IMG/M metagenome (GOLD analysis project Ga0105055, IMG submission 78090) | Freshwater microbial communities from Lake Bonney liftoff mats and glacier meltwater in Antarctica - BON-03 | ecosystem: Environmental > Aquatic > Freshwater > Ice > Glacier meltwater | place: Lake...
CTTGTTAACTCTGATGGACCACAGTCCCCCGAACAGTGTGTCGCCGGATCAGGATTGTTAAATGGCAGGGCTCTCAGTTGCCCATCGCGTTGCGCTCACGGCTCTGCTGGCGCGATGTCCCGAACTCGCGCTCAAGGCTGTGTCGGCCGCTGTCGCACCGATGGCGGGCGGTCGGGCGGTCGAGTTGCGCAGGCTTCTGGTCGAAGAATCACGGGACCGGACGCGCCGCGCCCTGGTGTTTGCACCCGTCGGCCCCATGTTCCGCGCCCGCGCTGACGGCATCGCCGCCATGACTTTTCCGCCCCATATCCTGCCTCGTCTATGGCGGGCCGCCAGTGAGCGTGAGTCTGACCTTCTGCAGCACCTCGAGGGTGGCGATCCCTCCACAATCGTGGTGGCCGACCGGTTCTGTCAGGCTGCGGCCTCTGTTGTCAGGGATCAGCCTGCTCTTGTCTGGCCGCCGGACGACGATGAGACGGCGCGTCAGGCCGGGCTCGCGGACCTGGCGGCCTGTCTCGATCTGGCCCACTTGGCGCGGGGAGGCCTGCCGTCGCTGGAGGTCTGGCTCAAACGCCCTGACGGCGACCAGATCGCCGAGCTGCGACTGCTGCTCAAGGACTGCGCCGGGGTCCGCGCCGATGGTGCCCAACGGGTACTGGAGATGCTGTTCGCCCATCTGGAAGACGCTGTCCTGATCCTGCGAATCGTTACCCAGACCTCTCTTGCCGCCGGACGCGAGGGCTTTCTGAGTGAATCGGAGTTGTCTGGTTTCGTTGATCGGCTGATCGCCGGCGTCGATGAGCGTGCTAGCAAGATCGAGGCGTTCAAGCCGGACGCCGATCTGGCACGTGTTGGGGCCGTCATCGCTGACTTCAACTGGTGCGCTGGTGTCCTCGGCGAACTGGATGTGACCCTGACCCTCAATCCGCAGAGCGCGTGGGGCAAGTCAGTACGGGATGCGCGGGTGACCATCGCCCGTCGGCTGTCGGCTCTGCTGCGAACGGCAGACAAGGCCGTGGATGAGGCTCTTCCCCTTGAGCGGGTCCAGATCGCCGGGCGCATGACTCGCAAGCTGCCCCGCCTGTCTGCTCCGATCAAAGGTCCCGCCGTTGATGCGGCTCTCAGCCTGCTGAAGTTGGTCGGTTCATCGCGCGGCGCGGCCTCGACCTTCGGCGGTGAGGCCGACCGCAAGGCCCTGGTCGATAGCCTGACCGACCGGTTGTCGGACTATGCCGACCAGACGCTGCGTCTGATCAATGACGGCGAGACGGAAGACGAGGCCCAGGCGCTGGGGCTGATCGAGCTTGCCGCGCTCTGCCTGGATCACATCGATGCCACCGATCCCGCTCGCACGGTGCGGCGTCGGGCCGCGGTCGCCGGACCCCCTCCAAAGGAGGGCCAGGGCTCGTCGCGGGCCGCTTGATCGGCTACATCGCCTAGGATGATGGTTTTCTGGATCATGGCGGCGGTGCTGACGGCCTTGACGAGTCTTTTGACGCTGGCCGGTGCACGCCGGGGCGCGGACCCCGATGAGGCCGTTTCGGTGGTTGCGGAACTGGTCGAGCTGGACCGGCTGAAGGCACGCGGTCTGCTGGATGAGGCCGGCTGGACCGCCGCGCGCGCCGAAGCCGGACGTCGTATCCTCGTCTCCGATCGTGAAGTCGCGCCTGCACGGTCGGGTTCACGCGACCGTCTTTGGGTGCTGGCTGCGCTGATGGCGACGGCCGCCGCGTCTCTGGGCCTCTATGCGATCATGGCGTCGCCCGGCCTGCCGGATCAGGCCTATGAAAGCCGCGTGGATCAGTGGCTGACAGAGCTCGATACGCTGCAGCCTCCGCAGTTGGCGGCAGTGGCGGCCCGGGTGGTCAGTGAAAGGCCCAATGACCATGAGGCCCTCACCATGCTGGGGGCCGCGCGGTTTGAAGCCGGTGATCCGATCGGCGCGGCCTCGGCCTTCCGGCGGGCGGTCGCCCTGCAGCCCGACGACGCCCAGAGCTGGTCGCGACTGGGCGAGAGTCTGACCCGGGCCAACGGCGGCAAGGTCGGGGGCGACGCCGAGGCGGCCTTTGCTCAAGCCGTGCGCCGCGATCCAAGCCAACTGGGTGCACGGTATTTCCTCGGTGAGGCGGCGCTGACGCGCGGGGAGACGGCCACGGTCCGGGCGATGTGGGCCCCGTTGATCGCGGCCCTGGATCCGGCAGATCCGCGCCGGGCGGATCTTCAACAGCGTATGCCGCGAGGACCGGAATGAACTGGTTGCCCAAATCGCCCAAGGCGCGCCGTCGCCTTTGGGTCGTCGCCATCGTCGCTCCGGTGCTGGCGCTTGCGGTCGGTCTTTCGCTGTACGCCATGCGCGACAACGTCACCTTCTTCTTCTCGCCGTCCGAGACGACCGACGAGGACGCCCCTGTGGGGCGCGTCATCCGGCTGGGTGGTTTGGTCGAGGCCGGCAGCGTGGTGCATGGTGCCAATGGCGAGGTCGCCTTCGCTGTCACCGACAACGCCGCGACTACTCGTATCGTCTTTCACGGCGACCTGCCCGACCTGTTCCGTGAGGGCCAGGGAGTGGTGACCCAGGGGGCCTTCCTGCCCGATCGCAGCTTCCGCGCGACCCAGGTCCTGGCCAAGCACGACGAGAACTATATGCCGCGCGAGGTCGCCGACCGGCTCAAGTCCAAGGGCGAATGGCGACCCGAGAGTGACGCGCCCGCAACAGGAGCCGCAACCCTGTGATCGTTGAACTGGGTGCCTTCGCCCTCATCCTGGCGCTGGTGCTGTCTGCCCTGCAGACAGGCTTGGCCATGGCCGGCCGCCTGCGTCGCAGTCCGGTCCTCGCCGGTGCCGCCGAGGGCGCGGCCATCGCCGGGGCGGTTGCCGTCGCCCTCGCCTTCGCCGTGCTGATCTGGGCCTTCGCTGTCTCTGATTTCTCGGTCTCCAATGTCGCGGCCAACAGCCACACCGACAAGCCGATGCTCTACAAGATCTCCGGGGCCTGGGGCAGCCATGAGGGCTCACTGGTGCTGTGGTGTCTGGTACTGACCGGCTTCGGGGCGGTTCTGGCGCGGGCGCGCGGCCTGCCCTTCGGCCTCAAGGTTTCGGCGATCGCGACCCAGGGGGCACTGGGCGTGATGTTTCTCGCCTTCACCGTCTTTACCTCCAATCCTTTCGTGCGGCTGAACCCCGCTCCGTTCCAGGGCAATTCGCTGAACCCCCTGCTGCAGGACCCGGCGCTCGCCGTGCATCCGCCGCTGCTCTACCTGGGCTATGTCGGTCTTTCGGTCTGCTTCTCGCTGGCCGTCGCCGCTCTCATCGAGGGGCGGGCTAATTCCAGCTTCTGGCCGGCATGGGGCCGCTGGATCAGACCCTGGGCCCTGGCCAGCTGGGCCTTCCTGACGACCGGCATCACCCTCGGGGCCTTCTGGGCCTATTACGAACTGGGCTGGGGCGGTTGGTGGTTCTGGGACCCGGTCGAAAACGCCAGCTTCATGCCCTGGCTGGCTGCGACGGCCCTGCTGCACTCGGCGGTGGTCACCGAACGGCGCGGTGCCCTGGTAGGGTGGACGGCTTTTCTCGCCCTGCTGGCCTTTACCCTGTCCATCCTCGGTGCCTTTATCGTTCGGTCCGGCGTGCCGACCAGTGTTCACGCTTTCGCCGTCGATCCCGAGCGCGGCATGGTGCTGCTGGCCATCCTCGCGGTCGCCTCCGGCGCGGCCTTCGCCCTGTTCGCCTGGCGGGCACCGCAGCTGAAGGGCGGCGGCATGTTCGCCCCGGTCAGCCGCGAAGGGGCTCTGGTCCTGAACAATGTGTTCCTGACCGCATCCTGCGCCACCGTCATGCTCGGCACCCTGTATCCGCTGATCCTGGAGGCGGCTGACGGGGCCACCATCTCGGTCGGCCCGCCCTATTTCGCCCTGACCTTCGTGCCCCTGATGGTCGCGGCCCTGCTGATCCTGCCCGCCGGGCCGCTGCTGGCTTGGAAGCGTGGCGACCTCAAGGGTGTGGGCCAGCGGCTGGCCCTGGCGGCAGGCCTCGCGATCCTCATGGCCTTGCTGGGCTGGATGGCCTTCGAGCCGAAGAAGGCCCTGTCTGCGGCCGGGATCGGTCTCGGGGCCTGGCTGATTTTCGGAACCCTCGCCGAGGTCGCCGAGCGGCTCCGCCTGTTCCGCGCACCGTTTGCCGAGACCCTGCGTCGTGCGCGCAGTCTTCCGCTCGGGGCCTGGGGCACGACCCTGGCTCACGCCGGGCTCGGGGTCTTCGTCCTCGGGGCGGTGGTCGAGACCGGCTATCGCGTCGAGGCGGCCCGGGCGCTGGCCCCCGGTCAGATGATTGAGGCCGGCAAATGGGCTGTGCGGCTGGACTCCGTGCGTGTGGTCGAGGGTCCGAACTATCTGGCCGAACAGGGCCGGTTGACCGTCACCTTGCGTGACGGATCCGCCCCGACAGCGGTTATCGCCGAGCGCCGCTTCTTTCCGACCGGCGGCCAGACCACCACCGAGGTCGGGCTTGATTTTCGCGGGCTGGACGATGTCTATGTGGTGCTGGGCGAGCGCGTCCGGAACGAGGCCGGGGACCCCGCCTGGACCGTGCGGGTCTGGTGGAATCCGTGGGCCCGGTTGATCTTTCTCGGCCCCGCCATCATGGCGCTGGGTGGCCTGTTGTCACTGCTGGACCGTCGTCTGCGAATCGGTGTGAGCCGCCGGAAGAGGACGGCGTGATCGCCTCGGCTTTAACCTGGATGGGCGGGACCTCTGGCAGGCTGATGCTCGCGGCGGTGTGCCTGATGGTGCTGATCGCCACGCCAATCGCCGCCGAGCCGCCACCGCGACCCGACCGTCCCCTGCCGGAAGCCGCCCAGGAAACCCGCGCCCAGGCCCTGTTCAGGGATATCCGCTGCGTCGTCTGCCAGCACGAAGCCATTTCGGACAGCCCCGCCAGCCTCGCTGCCGATATGCGGGCCCTGGTGAGGGACGAGATCGCCGCCGGGCGCACGGACGCCCAGGTGCGCGGCGACCTGGTCCGCCGCTACGGTGACTTCGTCCTGTTCACTCCGCCGCTTCGGGGCGGGACCTGGCTGCTGTGGTTCGGGCCGTTCGCGGTGCTGCTGGCGACGGGCGTCTCTCTGTGGTTCTTCATGCGCCGCCGCCCGACCGAGGCCTTGCCCCTGTCGGCCACCGAAGAAGCCGATCTGACGCGAATACTCGCCGAACAGGCGGTTCGCCCCGTTGCTGACGCAAAGCCGTCTGACCAGTAGACTGTGTGGATCGACCAATTCGCCCCCTCATCGCACAGGCGCTTTGGTGAAACGGGCCACCGCCCTATATTGTAAGACCCAACGGGCTTTCGCTGCCCGACCAGAGGATCGCAAGACACCCCTATGATGAAGCGTAAGGAATTCATGCTGGGGGCCATCGCGGGCCTGACCTTCGCCGCTGTGGCGACCGCCGGCGGCGTTATCGACTGGCCCTCGGCCCAGGCGGGCCCGGTGGCGGGCGTCTCCGGCCACCTCGCGCCCAGCGCCGGTGCCTCCGGCCTCGCCTTCGCCCCGCCGCAAGGTGCCCCCCTCAGCTTTGCGGATATCTTCGCCCAGGTCGCTCCGGCCGTGGTGCAGATCGATGTGAAGACCCGGGTCCGCCAGCCCCGCATGATCCAGGTTCCAGGCACGCCCTTCGCCATTCCCAGCCCCAACCGCGGTCAGGGAGGGGAGGATGGCGAGGACGGCGAGGGGGCGACCGCGATGGGCGCGGGTTCGGGTTTCTTCATCGCCGCCAACGGCTTCATTGTCACCAACAACCACGTCATCGCCGACGCGACCGAGATCATGGTCAAACTGGCCGATGGGCGTGAGCTTGAGGCGCGCGTCATCGGTCGCGATGAGGCCACTGATCTTGCCGTCATCAAGGTTGACGGCACGGACTTCCCATTCGTAGCCTTTGAAGAGGCAGCGCAGCCAAGGGTCGGTGACTGGGTCATCGCAGTCGGCAACCCGTTCGGGCTCGGAGGTACCGCCACGGCCGGTATCGTGTCGGCCCAGAGCCGCCAGAACCTCGATGACCCGACGGCCAGTTTTGTGGACTTTCTTCAGATCGACGCGGCGATCAATCGCGGCAATTCCGGCGGCCCGACCTTTGACATCTACGGTCGCGTCATCGGCGTGAACTCGGCCATCTATTCGCCGACTGGTGGATCAGTCGGGATCGGTTTTGCCATCCCTGCTTCCGTCGCCAAGCCCATCACTGATCAGTTGATGCAGGGAGGTGCGGTCCAGCGCGGCTATGTCGGCCTTGGCCTCAGAACGTTTGATGCGGATCGATGGGAGGGTCTTGGCCAGCCTCGCGACTTCAAGGGTGCCTATGTCGAGTCCGTCACGCCAGGCGCACCCGCCGGGCAGGCAGGCGTTGAGGAGGGCGATCTTCTGGTGGGCGTGAACGGCCGACCTGTCGCCAATGGGACCGAGGCCACCCGCGCCGTAGGGTCTGCTCGACCGGGTGAGACAATCCGTCTTGAGGTCATCCGGGACGGCCGCCGACGCACGATCAATGTCCGCTCGGGCGTCCGTCCGCCTGAGAGCGAGTTGCTCACCGACTCCGATCAGGACGGGAGTGAACGCCCTGGAAATGCGCCGGTCGCACCACAAGGACAGGCCGTTGAAGGCGCAACCGTGACCTCGGTCACGCCCGCTCTGCGGTCGCGGTACGGTATCCCGGAGGCAGTGACCGGCGTGATCGTCACCGCCGTTGAACGGGGAACCCCGGCGGCCGAAGCCGGCCTTCAAGCCGGTCTCGTTATCAACCGGGCTGGCAACCGGACGATTAACACCGCAGCCGAGCTTGCGACGGCAGTTCAGGAGATCAAGGCGGCCGGCCGTCCGAGCATCCTTCTGTTTGTCACCGCCGCGGGACAACGGGGTACGCTGGTGCTGAAATTCGGGACTGAATGAGCATCACCAACCTGACAAACCCGTAACTGCCCCCATCGCCGCCGATGCGCTATCATCGGCGGCGATTTCGTATCTGGGGGCTGATTACATGCGTATTCTGGTGGTCGAAGACGATGCCGAGGCCGCGACGGCCATGGTCCGGGGACTGACCGAGGCGGGCCACGAGCCGACCCACGCCGTCGACGGCGCCTTTGGCCTGCTGGAGGCCCAGAAGGGCGGCTATGACTGCTATGTGATCGACCGGATGATGCCGCGCCTCGACGGCATCGGCATGGTCGAGACCCTGCGCAAGGACGGCGACCAGACCCCCGTCCTGTTCCTGTCGGCGCTCGGCGAGGTCGAGGACCGGGTCACGGGGCTCAAGGCCGGGGCGGACGACTATCTGGTCAAACCCTATGCCTTTTCGGAACTGATCGCCCGGGTCGAGGCCCTGTCGCGCCGCCGCGAGACCGGCAGTATCGCCACTATGCTCAAGGTCGGCGAACTCGAGATGAACCTGATCTCGCGCGACGTCCATCGCGCCGGCCGGGAGATTGATCTGCAGCCGCGCGAATTTCAGCTGCTGGAATTCCTGATGCGCCACGCCGGCCAGTCGGTGACCCGCACCATGCTGTTGGAGAAGGTCTGGGAATATCATTTCGACCCCCAGACCAATGTCATCGACGTCCACATCAGTCGCCTGCGCGCCAAGATCGACAAGGGTTTCGACCATCCCATGCTGCAGACGGTGCGCGGGGCAGGGTACAGGCTGGAGCCGTAAGCGACGACGATGCGGCTGCCCTCTCTCCTTCGCCGCACGCCCTTCCGGCTGACGCTGCTGTTTCTCGCCCTGTTCGCGGCAGCGGCCAGCGCCATCCTGGCCTGGGTCTATTTCGCCTCGGCCTCCGAAGCTCGCACCAAGGCCGAACGCGATGTGCGCGGCGAGATGCAGGTGCTGGCCGGCATTTACAGGGAGCGTGGCTACGATGCGCTGAACCGGGCGCTGATCGACCGCACCCTGCGGGACAATTCCTTCCTCTATCTGCTGAAGAATCCTGACGGCAGCCAGGTCACAGGCAGCCTGACCACCTTCCCCATTGAGGAGATGGACACACCGCAGCAGTGGATCAGCTTCCCTTTCACCGACACAGATGCGGAGGGGCGGGTCACCCGGCCCCAGGTGCGCGGTGTGCAGGTGCAGCTGGCGGGCGGAGAGATGCTTTTCGTGGGCCAGTCGCTCGGTGACACCGAAGCCTATCTGGCTCGCCTGACCCAGGCGTTATGGACCGCCATGGGGATCGTGCTGCTGCTCGGCCTGGCGGGCGGGGTTCTGGTCAGCCGTAATCTCGAACTAGCCATGGGCCGACTGGGCAAGGTCGTCACCGCGGTTCAGGAGGGCGACCTCAAGGCCCGCGCCGTGGTCCGGGACTCCGGCGACGAACTGGATGAACTGGGTGCCGGACTGAACGCCATGCTGGAGCGGCTGGAGGGCTCGATGGCCTCGATCCGCCACGCCGGCGACGCCATCGCCCATGACCTGCGCTCACCCTTGACGCGGATGCGGGCCAGGCTGGAGGTGGCGCTGATGGATGCCGAGGCTGGCAAGATCGACGGCGTCGATGCGGTGCAACTGGCGCTCGACGAGTCCGACAATCTTCTCAAGACCTTCAACACGGTTCTGGCCATCGCCCGGCTCCAGGCGGCGGCGGGCCGCACGCCTGATCCGACGGTGTTCGACGCCGCCGATCTGGCCATCGACATGGCCGAACTCTACGAGCCCGCCAGCGAAGACAAGGGGCTGGAATTCTCGGCCGAGATCGAGCGCGGCCTGATAATCGAGGGCAACCAGCCCTTCCTCGCCCAGGCCCTGGCCAACATCATCGACAACGCGATCAAATATACACCTGCGGGCGGGGCCGTGATGCTGCGTGCCCGGCGGCGCTCATCTGGCGAGATCGAATATTCTGTCACCGACACCGGCCCCGGCGTTCCGGATGCGGATCGCGACCGGGTCATCGATCGCTTCGTGCGTCTGGACAACAGCCGCACCGAGGCCGGTTCGGGCCTCGGTCTGTCGCTGGTCGCGGCCGTCATGGAGGCCCACGGCGGCCGGATCACTCTTGACGAAGGCCCCGGCGAGTACGGCGGCTTCGGTCCCGGCCTGCGGGTCGCCCTTGTCCTGCCGGCGGCGGAATGAGCGAGCCGCTCGGCACCCGTCTCGCGCCCTGCGGCCCTGTGATCGACGTCTCGGCCGCCGACCGCACCCTGGAACGTCTGTCGGAGGCGGCGCGCGACGCAGGCTGGAGCGAGCGGCTGGAGGCAGCCTGGCCCGCCCTCGCCCCCGTCTTCGCCGCCTCGCCCTATCTGGCTGGGCTGGTCCGGCGCTGGCCCGGGCGGCTGCGCCAGACGCTGGAGGCGGCACCCGAGGCCCGGCTGGCGGCGATCCTGTCCGACACAGAAGGACTGGCAGGCGGCGTTGACGAGGCGAGAGTCCCCCTGCGCCATCTCAAGGCCGAACTGCACCTGCTGACCGCCCTGGCCGACCTCGGCGGAGTCTGGGATCTGGACGCCGTTACCGACGCCCTGAGTCGTTTTGCCGACGTCGCGGCCCAGGCCGCCTTGCGCGCCGTGGCCCATGATCAGCGCGAGCGGGGCCGGCTGATTTCCGCCGCTGACGATCCGCTCGGTCCTGTTCCCGGCCTGTTCGGACTGGCCATGGGCAAGCACGGGGCCTTCGAGCTCAACTATTCCTCCGACATCGATATCAGCCTGTTCTGGGAGCCCGAGGCGCTGGAAAATGCGCTCGCCGAGGGTGTCGAGCCGCAGAGATTCGCCGACCGTGCCGCCCACGCCCTGGCTGCTCTGCTGCAGGAGCGGACCGGCGACGGTTACGTCTTCCGCGTCGACCTGCGGCTGCGACCCGATCCGTCCTCCACCCCGCCCGTTGTCGCCGCCCCTATGGCGTTGGCCTATTACGAAAGCGTCGGCCAGAATTGGGAGCGCGCCGCCTTCATCAAGGCCCGACCGGTGATCGGCGACCTCGCTGCCGGTGCCGATTTCCTCAAGGCATTACGGCCCTTCATCTGGCGCCGCAGTCTCGACTATCCGGCCATTCTCGACATCCAGTCGATCAAGCGCCAGATCCACGTCCACAAGACGGGCGAGGGTATGGAGGCGGCTGGTGCCAATCTGAAGCTGGGCCGCGGGGGCATCCGTGAGATCGAATTCTTCGCCCAGACGCAGCAGTTGATCCTCGGTGGGCGCGACCCCGTCCTGCGTAGTTCCCGCACTGTCGTCGCCCTCGCCGCCCTGCGCGACGCCGGCCATGTGAGCGCAGAGGCCTGCGCCGGACTGACTGCTGCCTATGCGGAACTGCGCGGGCTGGAGCATCGGGTGCAGATGCTCGATGACGAACAGACCCATATCCTGCCGTTCGACCCGACGCGGCGCGCGGCCGTCGCCGCTCTGGCGGGCACGGGAGATCTGGCCGCCTTCGATAGCGGGGTCGAAACCCTGCTGGTCGGGGTCAACCGGACCTATGGCGAGCTGTTCGAGGGTGAGGAGGCCTTGTCCTCCCCCTATGGGTCCCTGGTCTTTACCGGGGTGGAGAACGATCCCGAGACCCTGGCGACGCTGGAGCGTATGGGCTTCACCGAACCGGCGGGCGTGGCGGACACAATCCGCAGCTGGCACCATGGGCGTATTCCTGCGACCCGATCGGCGCGCGGGCGTGAGCTGTTTACCCGCCTGGCACCGCGTTTGCTGACGGCGCTGGCCGACACGGCTGCAGCCGACGCCGCCTTCCGCCGTTTCGCCGTCTTCTTCGCCGGTCTGAACAGCGGCGTACAGGTCCAGGCCCTGTTCCTGGCTCAGCCGAGACTGTTCGATCTGCTCGTCAGCGTCATGGCCTTCGCTCCCCGGCTGGCCCGCACCCTTGGCCGCTATCCGGCTGCATTGGACAGTATGCTGGACGCCCGTTTTGGGCGCGCCATCGATGAGGATTCCGGTCTGGTCGAGCTGATGAAGACTGAGGCCGTTGCTGCGCCCGATTTCGAGACGGCGCTTGACGCTGCCCGGCGCGTGCATCGCGACCAGATGTTCCGCATCGGCCTGCAGACCGTGGCCGGCCATGCCGGACCCGGGGCGGCCGGGCGCGCCTATACGGCCTTGGCCGATGCCGTCATGGACGCCTTGGCCCCCGCCGCCATGGCCGAGGCGGTGCGTCAGGGTGGAACCCTGCCCGGTGGTGCGGTTGCCGTGGTCGCCCTGGGCAAGGCCGGGTCGGGTGAAATGACCGCCGGATCCGACCTCGACCTGATGACCGTCTATGACGCGCCGCCCGAGGCAGTGACCGACGGCAAGGGCTGGGCCACCGGCGTCTTCTACTCCCGCTTTACCCAGCGACTGATCGCGGCCCTGTCGGCGCATACGGCCGAGGGGGTGCTGTATGATGTCGATATGCGGCTGCGGCCAGGCGCGGCCAAGGGGCCGGTGTCGCTGCGACTGTCTGCGGTTGAGGACTATTACGCGACCGAAGCCGACACCTGGGAGTTCATGGCCCTGACCCGAGCGCGCGTGGTCTGGACCGATGACGCAGTCTTCGGTGCCCGGGCTTCAGCGGTGCTTGAGGCCATACTGCGCCGGCCCCGGCCGGGGGTGGATGTCGCCGCCGACGCTCGACGGATGCGTGATCTGATGGCGCGCGAGCGGCCGGAGCAGGGAGCATGGGACCTCAAACTGGCACCGGGCGGTCAGGTCGATGCGGAATTCGTCGCTCAGGTGGGTCAGCTGAGGTCCGCCACCTCTGGCGGCCCGCTGACCGTCTCAACGCTGGAGGCCCTCGTGGACGAACCCGCCCTGGCCGAGGCCTGGCGGCTGCAACAGGCCCTGAGTCAGGTTCTGAACGCGGCCTTCGACGAAAGGCCTGACCCTGAAGACGAACCCGAGGGCTTCCGTCGTCGCCTCGCCGAGGCCGCAGATCTGGCCGATTTCGAGACCCTGAAGGTCCGGCTGGCCGAGGTGCGGGCCACGGCGCGCGCCGCCTTTGAATCGATCCTGCCTCCGCCAGGCGACGGAAACTGACGGCAACGCCGTTTGACTCTTCAGACAGGGAGCGAGGCCGCGTTTGGCGGCCATGGAGAGACACGAAATGCCCAAGACCTTTCTCATTGCGAGCCTGGCCGCCTTGACGCTCGCGGCCTCCAGCGGTGCTGCCTTCGCCCAACAGGGTCAGGGCCGCGCCATGCAAGCCGACACCGACGGCGACCGCCGCCTGAGCCAGGCCGAATTCGTCGGACAGCGTGTGCAGCGCCTGACCGCCGCTGACGTCAACCGCGACGGCACGGTGACAGCAGATGAGCGCCGCGCGGCGATGCAGGGCCGCATGGCGGCCCGCGCTGATGCCCGTTTCGACCGCCTGGACTCCGATGACAATGGTGCGGTCAGTCGCGCCGAGTTCGACGCGGCCCGTGAGACCGGACGCGAAGCCCGCGCTGATCGGGGCGCCCTTCCGATGCGTGCTGGTCGCGGTCCAGGTCGTGGTCATCGCGGTATGGCCCGAGGCGAGGCGGGAGCTCCGGTCTTGATCGCCGATGTCCAGACGCGCGCCGAACAGACCTTCGCTCGTCTTGACGCCGACAATGACGGCTTCGTCACTGCCGCCGAGGGACGCACGGCACGTCAGGGGATGCGAGGACAGCGCCACGATCGTATGGCTGAACGCCGCGCCGCACGGCAGGCGTCGCCTCGGGCTCCCGCCTCGGAGTAAGGATGATGTCGGGGACGACGGTCATGCACCGGGCGACCCTTTCGGTAGTGACGGAAGAGGGCCGGATTGGCGCTGATCGCCGACCCCGACGAGGAACTGGTGCGCCGCGTGGGTCAGGGAGACCCGGCGGCCATCCAGGCCATGGTGGCGCGCAAGCTGCCGCGCATGCTGGCGCTCGCGCAACGCATGTTGGGCGATGCGGCCGAGGCCGAGGATGTGGCCCAGGACGCCATGCTGAGGGCCTGGAAACAGGCACCGCGCTGGACGCCGGGTCAGGCGAAATTCGACACCTGGCTGCACCGGGTCGGGTTGAACCTGTGCTACGACCGGCTCCGGCGGCGGCGCGAGACGCCGACAGCTGTGCCGCCGGATCGGCCCGATCCCGGCCCCGGGCCGGATCGGGGACTGCTGGCTGCGGACGTCGGTGTGCGGGTCGATGCGGCCCTGGCGCGACTTCCGGATCGGCAACGCGAAGCCATTGTCCTGTGCCACTATCAGGAGCTGACCAATATCGAGGCTGCGGCCCTGATGGAGGTAAGTGTGGACGGACTGGAGAGCCTGTTGTCGCGAGGGCGACGGGCGTTGAGGCAGGCCTTGGCCGATATCCGGCCGGGTGCTGAAGGAGCATGAGAGTGATGACGACGGAACGGTTCCTCGCCCTGGTCGCAGCCTATGGTGCCGCCGCGCGCCGTTGGCCCGAGGCTGAACGCGCGGCGGGCCAGGCCTTTGCCGCCGCCGAACCGGATTTTATTGCCCCGGCCCTGGCCGAGGCAGATGCGGCGGACGCCCTGCTGCACGCTTCCCGCATGACCCATCCTTCCATAGCCCTGCGCGACCGGGTCATCGCCTCGGCCGCCGTGGCGGGGCTGAAGGCGCGTCGTGAGGGCCGCCGCTGGCTCGACCGGCTGGCGCTGACGCTCGGTGCCGGCTGGGCCGCCGCCGCCTGCGCTGGTATCGTCGCGGGCGTCATGATGACCGCATACCTGACCGCTGACGTCCAGGCTGACGCCGTTCTGTATCAAGCCTCACTTCTGGGTGTCGATGATGCGGAGGTCCTGGGATGAGCCCCAAGGCGATGAAGATCGCCCTCGCCGGCTCGGTGGCGCTGAACCTGTTCGCCGTCGCGGCCGGCACCACTCTTTTCGTCACTCGCGCCCAAGTCGAGGACCGGGTCGAGGCCCAGCAACGCCCGGCCAGGGCGGGCTCGCCGATGCGGCTGATCGATCAGCTTGATCCCGCAGTCCACGAGCGGGTGCGCGACACATTACGCGCGTCGGCACTCGCGGCCCGACCCGACTTCGAGGAGGCGCGGCTGAAGCGGCGCCAGGCTGTCGAGATGGGACGTTCTGCGACCTTCGATCCCGCCCGGGCCGCCGCACTGCTGGAACAGTCGCGCATCGCTGAGCTGCGGGGCCGGGCGCGGCTGGAAGCCGATGCCGTGGCCCTGCTGGCGACGCTGGAGCCGGATGACCGGCGGGCGCTGTCGGAAATCCTGACCCGTCGGGGCCGCGTCGCCGGACGTGGCGGTCGCGACAGGCAACAGGACGCGCCAAAGGCCACGCCCCCGGCCTGATGTCAGGCCGCGCGCGCCTGAATCTGCGGGGTCTCTGTTTTCACGGGCCGGCCCGGTCGGTTGATCGGGAGGTCGAAGCTCACGGTCGTCCCCCGGCCCGGCTCGCTCTCGATGCTCAGCGTGCCGCCGTGCAGTTCGATCAGCGACTTGGTCAGGGCCAGGCCAAGACCGGTGCCCTGGGTTGTCTTGGAGTGTTGGCCCTCGACCTGTTCGAACGGTCGCGCCAGTCGCTTCAGGTCTTCGGAATCGATGCCGATGCCGGTGTCGGTAACCGCGACCCGCAGCCGCTCGTCGCCCTCGCGTAAGATGGCCACAACGATATGTCCGCCGGCGGGCGTGAATTTCACCGCGTTTGAGATCAGGTTCAGCAGCACCTGTTTCAGGCCGCGATAGTCGGCGTCGATCTCGGGCAGGTCGGGCGCGTCGATCAGCAGGCTC
>Ga0105055_10007342_pt1 | contig 14687 bp, 13 predicted proteins | sample BON03_FD_78090 | JGI IMG/M metagenome (GOLD analysis project Ga0105055, IMG submission 78090) | Freshwater microbial communities from Lake Bonney liftoff mats and glacier meltwater in Antarctica - BON-03 | ecosystem: Environmental > Aquatic > Freshwater > Ice > Glacier meltwater | place: Lake...
ACCTGCTGCGCAAACGCTGGCTGCATGTCCTCTCGGTGGGTGGCCTATCAATACAACAATAACGGGCGTCCCGGCATCGGGTCCACCGACAATGTTCTCAGACACTCGCTCACCGCACCCGCGTTCGCCGCATCCAGACATCCGAATCCTTCATCCACCAACAGCAATGACGGCAATGGCACCCGCGCCAACTCCGCCAATGACGCCCGCGCTGACAACTCTAACACGAAACTCTGGTAGCCCGACGCCAGCGATGGGTCGCGGGATGATGGCCGGCCGGCGGTCGCGTGCTTCAACTCGAAGCCCTCCTTCGCTGCTATCAGTTGGAAGTCGCACGACGCTGATGCAAGCCGTCGGTTGACCGCCGCGACGAACTCAGATCGAGCCCGTCCTACGATGCGTGGCAACAACCCGGTGGCTGGATCTAGCAACTCCCGATACTTTGCGATCTGCGCTACCTGCGCCTGGCCGACCTCGAGCTGCGCCACGTTCACGTGCTGGCTCGCTATGTGGTAGACCCGCTGACACTCCGCCTCGTACTTTGACCAGTATGCCCGGATTGCCGCCTGCTGCGATTTGGCTTCCGCGTAGCGCGCCTGCACTTCGTCGACCTTTTGCGCCGCTTGCGCCCGACATGCTGATAACTTGTTCACCAACTCCCGACGACGAGCATTTCGGATGGCTTTCCCTTTCTCAGCTTGGTACTGCTGGTGGTTGTCATACGCGGCCGCCGCCTGCGACGCCACATTTGTGGCTTCCTGAGCTGCTGCCATTTGCGCGCGCCAAGTTACTTGCGCCCGGTAACGCATGAGCTGTATCTGTGCCCGCTCCGCGTACTCGGCAGCCTGCAGCTCCTGCATGCGCACCTCGAGCGACGCTCTTCCCGCTGCTGACCGCGCTGCTGCCAACTCCGCACTGAGCAGCTGTATCTTCGCCTGAACCGCCTCGGCCTTTTTGGTTCGGCGGTATTGCGACACCAGCTGCCGCAACAGGTCTCTGCGCCGAGCGGTATTGTACTTTCGCTTCAGCTGGGTTGCCGTAGTTTCCGCATCCAGGACGCGATTCCAAGCGTCGTACAGTTTCTTTGTTCGGATCCACTGCTGATGGCTTTCGTAGCGAGCCAGGGAGTCCGTGTACTTCTCGAGTTCCTGCTCGTAACGCGTGTGTTCCCTCAGAAGCCTCTCGTCTGCGCGGGCTGATTCCACTTCCTCATCGCATGTGGCTGGCTCGGCCGCATCGCTACCCAGCAGCCGGTGCAGCTTCTGACAACTGTCACAGCCTGCCTCGAAACTGCAGTTCTGCAAGTAGAATGCCGCGGATGGTGACCGCTGCGCCTTGAACCGCAACATTTCCAGTGTCTCAGACGACCTAGCTGGCGGGTGCGTTGGCTTCGATGCCGAAGGTCGCGCCACCGGGTGCGGCCTCTCTTCCTCTGGCGGCTCCGCGCCTAGTGGGTCAGACGGCCTCTCTCCCAACGCGCGCGCTTCGACCATAGCCTGTGTTCGCTGGCTGTCCGCAACCCAGCTTTCTTTCGCGAGCTCCTCCACAGTCTGGTCCGACGGCTCACCGTCGAGTGGACACTGTGCCAGCGAGTTCAACAACTCCCCGAGGGATATTGATGCCACTACCGGATCTGCCAGCTGCAACACCTCCTTGATCAACTCCTTCTCGGAATTGGTGGTCGAACTGGTTAGGTATGCGTGCGCCGACGCCACCTCATCCAGGCACACTACCACACCACCGTACATCTGCATTTCCTGGGTATGTTTGTCGAGCTCCGCTTGCAGATCGGCGGGCTTTCTGCCCCCTGGCTGGCCGGCCGCCTCTGTGCCGGCAAGCTCGGACCGCACCTTGTGCAAGTCTTCTGCGATCACAGCTACTGGCACCCCGCGCGCACCTGCCGCCGCAAGTTCCAATATCTTGAATTCGTTGGATGTGTACTCTTTGTCTGGCGCGCCTCCTGCGGTTTCGACGCGGCTTTGCGCCGTCTCTGCCTGGCCCCGAGCGGCCAAGGCCCGAGCAGATGCTACCTCCACCTGCTCGCTGCTTACCGCTGGCGGTGGATGGTCTCTTGGGACGAACATCTCGTCGGCGTTTGCAGTCTGCAGCAGCGACACCAGTTCCTGGCAGCCTGCGATGATATTGATACCTTCGGGCTCTTCATGGCTTTCCTGCATGAGCGCATGCTCCACCAGTGCGAACGGTCGCAAATATGCAGTGGCTTCTTGTAGCGCGACCTCCGCGGATAGCACGCTATTTTCGGATGCCTCAATCGCCTGTACCACTCGAGGGTGGGCCGCAACCATCTCATTGTATGTGATTTGGGCCTGCTTGATGTGCGTGATCAAGGCCTGCGTCTTTTGCGCCTGCGTCTGCTTCGGCTGGGTTACCCCGGGCAGCGTGACCTCCAGCACCTGCGCCAGCGCTTTTACGGTGGCGCGTGTCTTTGTGTACTCGTTGTCCAGACGCTTGCGTATCTCCGCTATGTGCGCCAACGCGAGGAGGTCGGCGATGATGTGATCCTGCTCGACATGAGACAGCACGAAGAAGTCCGGCCGTGCTGCTGGACGATACAGGACTACCTGCGATATGTGCTTCGGCTGTCCGAAGTGCTCCGCCATCACCTTGAGCGTTTCGCTAGCGTCCTTTCCTGTCAGATCCTGGCCGTCGTATTCGAACTTCAACAGCTGGGTGTGGTGCTTGCGCCAAGCTGTCACTCGACCCTCCCGGCCGTCCAGCTCGAAGACCAGCGTCAGGTCGTATCGGTCCGCCCCTTCGCGGAGCGCGTTGCTTTTGTGTCCCCTCATTGGGGCGCCGGCCATCGCGATGTACAGTATGTCGAACAGCGAGGACTTGCCGCTCGCGTTGGGCGCACTCAGGCCAATCAGCCCCGGCTGCCCCTTTTTCATCTTCTCGAAATCGAGCACGTTTCCCGGGCCGTAGCAGTACATGTCGCTGAACTCCAACCGCTTCAACGTCATCCGCGCCGCCTGCGGTGGGTTCAGCGTGCTTAGGTCATTTTCGAACCTTGACAGTACCTCCCGCGCAATGTCGGGGTCGGTTTTGTCGGCCCGCAGCCACGCCTCCGCCTCCTGCGATTCCAGGTAGTCTTGCGGGATGTGATTCTCCGGACTGATTACCTGGTCGGCGAGCTCGCCCACCTGCGGCGAGGGTGCCGTCTCCACGATCACGTCGCGCGGCGCGCGGCCGTGCCTGGTAGTGAGCGCCGCCACATGCGCGCCAATGTCGGCTGACGTGGTTGCCGCGTCTGCCCGGAGTCGCCAGACCGCCGGGTTTTCCGGACGTGGCTCGACTGTCTCGTCCCGGCCGGACTTGATCTCCGCGGTGTACGGCGCGTACTTGTTTGAAATTTCGTGGTGGACCACCGCCGGTGGGCAGACGGACAGGTTCCACTCGAGCCAGCCGTGCCCCACGTGGGGCTCGCCCAGGTTCTGACAGATGAGACTGCCTGAGTACGCCACGGTGGCTACTGGGGACTGCGTTGGAATTATCTGCAGGAGATGCACGTCGCCCAGCATGACCCCACAGGGTATGGGGAGGCCCGCGGTGAGGGCCTCAAGGTAGGCCGGCGTCAGGCGCTCCGCCTCCGCCTCCATCCCGTTTGCGTACCGACATCCGTGAATGGTCTCGTGAAACATCGCGACCACGGCTTTCGGCGGTACTGCGCAGCTCCCCAGCGCCTGCTGGAGTGCTTGCGGCGTGGGGAGTTCCCCCACTGGCGTCCCCACACACCAGAGAATGTCTGGCGTCAGTGGGTGCTGGTAGATTCCGCTCTGTTCCCAGAACTGGATTCTCGTTAGGTCGAGCTCCCTCGCACCTCCCGCGCTCTGGAATAACGGCGCTAGCAGATTGCTTGACTCACCCCTGACGTTCATGTCGTGGTTGCCCGGGATCAACGCCACGGGCGCTATCCTTGACAGGTCTCGGAGGAACGTCGCTACGTCGTCCCAGTTCGCTGCGCTGGCCCGCGTCATCGTGTGGAACACGTCTCCGGCGACCGCTATTGCGTCCACCCCAGATTTCTCCAGGTCCGCGCACAGGGCGACGAATACCTCGCGGTACTCCTGCCGGCGGCGGTCCTGGACGTGGATGTCTGCGATGTGGGCGATCTTCATTGCCAAACTTTCAAGTTTCTGCTGCCTGTTGGTTACTCTACCGGACATGAATTCAAAAAGACACCTGCGACCGATCATCGCTGCCCGCCGGTCACATTGGGTTTCGTGGTTTGCGCGTAACCCATGTATTGTCGCCAGTACGGATGCGCAAGGGTTACAGCTCCGTGTTCGTATGTCAACACGCTGCCTCCCCTGAACAGGGTTTCGGCGGCGGTACGGTCGGGGCGCTTACCCCCGCTCGGCGAAACTGACATTTGATTGTTTTTTAGGTGTAGTAGAGCTTTCCCCAACCCGAACATGCCAGCAAAGCCCACCCTTTCTTCGATCCTGGAATCCGCCATGGAATCCGCCATGGAATCCGCCATGGAACTCGCCACGACACCCGAGACTGACCGCTCGGCGGCCGCCATGGAACTCGTCACGACACCCGAGACTGACCGCTCGGCGGCCGCCATGGAACTCGTCACGACACCCGAGACTGACCGCTCGGCGGCCGCCTTGAAGGCCCTGAGCAAGTTCAAGTTCGTGTACCCTACCGACGGCAACGACCCCCTGGATACGGGCCACAAAAGACAATGCACCTCGCGGATTTGCTGTGGGCAACATGGACATCACATCTTAGAGCTGGGGTTGCCGGCCAGTCTTGCGTCGGCTGACAACGCGGTCGTGGCCGACTGTGGAACGTTCATCGCATTCGTGGCGCACGTTCTCTTCCGCGAGGGCAGCCACAGACCCGTCACACCTTCAGCGCCCGTGGAGTACCCCGAATTTCGGTCGTCTGACGCTTCCCGAGTGGCTTACTTACGTATTCATGACGAATTCGCGTTCGCCAACGCTAGGGTCGTCAGTTCGAGTCCAGGGCATTGGGTGATGGAAATCGAGTCCGGGAAATGGTTGGGCATGACCCGCGCGGGCACCCCGACGGTCGCGCCTCTCGATCAGTGGACCCTCATCCTCTCCCGTGAAATTCTTGCGGATGCGGAGGACCTCGAAGATATCGGCGGTGCGGCTGTGAATAGCGACTTAATCGATGGTTTATACGATCAGTGGGATCTTGTTGAGCGCGTAGTGGGGGGCTCACTTATTATAAAGCGTGTGTACCTCAATTTTTGTCTGCCGGACCGCCCGCGGTCGGCAAAAAACGAAGGGTTGTCGCCTTCCTTTCGGGCGCCTTCATGGTCAGTTGGCGGCGTAAATGCCCCAGTAAGACCTGGCTGCGATGAGCTTGCACTCATCTTTGTGCCCCAAACGCCAGGCCTCGCGCTGACACTCATTGCAGCAATAGTACGCCCGCTTACAGCCCCCACACTTCGATACTGGACCCTTCACCAGACAGTGGTTGCAGAACGTGTGTAGCAGCTTCATGTACTCGACTGCGACTTCTGCAATCGTGGGGTTCTTGCCTTGGAACCAGGTGAGTGCCATGGCGCGCTCCCTGCCTGCCCGTTCATTTCGCGATGGCGAAGATCCGCGGTCAAACCACGCGTATCTCAGGGCGAATACAATACGCTCCCGACTGCTATCCCAGTGGTACCCGTCGCGGTCCTGGTGAAGTTCGTACTGTGTAATGAGTTTTTGGGCTGTTGGGGAGACATTTTTGCTGTTTTCCATGTCCCTCCAAGTTTCCTTGTAAAACGAATACACTTCTTGGAAATGTCTGGGCCGAGTCGAACCGGCGCTGTTCCAAGCCTCACGGGTTCGCGGCCTGAGGTCGAACGCGTCCTTGAGGATCGCGATCCTCAGCTCCTCCCATGCATCGTATGCTGATTGCCGTTTGCCTTCCTGAATATCTCTCTCCTTTGACTCCGACTGGCTTAGCCAGTCCTCCACGAAGTCCAGGATTTCCTGCCTCTTGTGCCAGGGAGCGGATCCCTTCTGAAGTCGTTTGGTCTTTTTGCGCGCAACGAGGAGCATGTTCGAGGACTGCAAGGACTGTTGGTCGAAATTCCATGTCGCCCGCAGGCAACGCAGAATCGCCAGCTGCCCGTTTCTGACCGCAATTGGTAGGCATCGGATGCACCTGTTGTCGCGGAGGTCGCTCGCAGCTACGCCCAGCTTGTGCAGCTCGTCTAGGACACGGATACTGCCGTGTTTGCAGGCCTCCGCCAGCACAGCATACCCATCAGCCGTCAGTAGATCATGCTTCGCAACCTCCTGATGACTTGGCGGCGCGGACCCTGCCCCACGGACGTCTAAACTCTTCGGACTCGCGAGTCTGTCATAACCGATAAACCTTACTGGTTCGCGCTCCACCCAGCTGACCACTTCTGTGTACAAGTCCAAGTCGTCGGCCATGCTGGCCGCCTGGATCGAATCTTCGATTAGAAGTTTCAGCCTGTATTCGAGCGAATTGTCGTGCACGTCACACGGAAAGCAGACAGACATGTACTCGAAGATCCTGTACCTCATGCCTGCGTCCCAGCTGTGCTCCGGGTCCACTACCAAACGATGATAGCCTTTGTCCCCAGGCATGCACACCATTCGGAGCGGGCTCGCGCCGAGCCCCACGCGACACCGACCATAGTGCTGGTCCATGATGCCGTCCACTGCATGCCTGACGTTGGCGCTTTCGAAGTATTGACCGGTCGCCAAGTCCCCCATCACGATGTAACCATCTCTTAGGAAGACGACTGCAAGCTTGTTGCACGCTTGTGCCACCGCGGCGATGGCCGGCCCAAGGTAGCTGATGATGGTACGTGATATGACACCGTTTCTTCCCGGACCAAGCAGGGCGATCAGGTCCATCTTCTGTTCCATGCGTCCGCGCCAGACGCACGGGGCTCGCCCCAGTTCAACGGCGACGGGTAACTTATGAAGCCGTAGTTCGGCTTCATATTTGACGTCCGACGAATCTCTCATAACAAACCGCTGACGCAGGTTTTCGATCAAATCCCGCGCATTTGGATTCTCATGTTTGACAAAGATTCCTTAGAGAGCCATTGCTTTGAAGATTCGACGAATACGGCCGGTTGTTTTTGCAAGTTGGAGTGTAAGACGAACCCGACTCTGAGGTTTCTTTCTAAGGTACTTTGCGAAACTCTGACTTGCAAAAATGTTAAGGTTGTGACACCGCGGTTGGCCGGCTCCCAACTTTTTCGAAGGCCTCCCAAAATTGTGGTGACCCTCCGAAAATCGTCTCAAAAAATTTGGCCTCCTCAATCAAAATTCCCCAAAGCGTAAGCTAAGGTTCCTTTACTCAAACTAGTGCCTTAATTGCTATTCACTGTAACCAGACGCTGTACCCTCCATACCACCCAATTCACCTTCCCTGTATGTTGAGTTGTACAAAATATATACGCGTAAATACTTGGGAAATATACAAAATATTTACGTTATATATACGCTCTGGGTAGACGGTGCTTGGTCATGCCCGACCACCCTTGCCCCGTTTGTGGCTCGGTGTTTCCTTATAAGTCGCGCCTGGCACGCCATCTCGGTCGGAAGACGCCATGTGTTGCGCCTGTAGGTGTTACAGTTGACACCCCCAACTCGAGACATTGCGCGTGTGGTAAGGTGTTTCCTAGCCGGCAAGCGCTGTTCCAACATCGCCAACGTTGCCCCCTGGTAGGAAATGCCGAATCTGAGGATATTCAGGCACCCAAAGGCCAAATTGCGACTCTACAGGTTCAACTTTCCGAAATTACGACCAAGCAAGATCCACCACCACCCGCAGTGGTTCCTATGGTCGTCAGCGCTGACGTGCGGGTCGACAACAGCATAAATATTGACACCAGCAGCCACATACACATCAACTTGTGGGGCAGCGAAGATACCTCCGACTTCAAGGAACGGCTGGGTGCTATGCTCGACAGCCTGCCTGCCGGTGCGTCGGGCAAACAGGTGTTGGCCAGGGTGATGAGCATGATATGGGCCGACCCGTCGAGGCCACAGAACCTTACCGCTTTCATCCCAAATGTTCGCGACAACATTCCTCACGTCCGCACCGAGGGAGGGTGGGAACCCCGCCCGGAAGCCGATGTTTATCCAGAGATGGTTCGGCGGGCCTGCACCGAACTGGAACGGAAACAGGACTTTGAACTGGGATACACTCCTGAGGGGCTGGAGCAACTGACCCGCCGAGGGCAACACGTTCGGGCCGCATTCGACTCCGAGCCATCCACGCTACTGCCTAAGGAGGCGGCTTCCTTGATACGTCCGTTGCTGCTCGCAAGCAGACTCCACTTAGAGCGGATGGGCCTGCGGCTGGAGCGGGTGGGCAAACGACATTTGCTCGTTCCGACCAAACCTGTTGGTAACTGCACTTTGGCGGTTCCAAAGTTTCCCGGACTTGACCCCGGTGAGACATTTTGACAAAAACTGCGCCTTTCGGGCGCGTCAAAGGGCCGTTCGTAGGTATTCGACGATCCCTTCGGCGGTGTCACATGTGACCGTCTCCACTCGCGACATGTCGAGCTTGTCACCCACACGCGGATGGATTGTTACCTCGTACTGCGTGACGCTGCAGAAGTCGATGCCGGCCGAGGACGTAACCCGCGTCACTGGCACTACCTTGGCCCCACCCCTGTTGAGCCCGGTAATAAAGGGTCCGGGCCCCAACAAGAATCCCGTGGTGTTAAGCTTGGACCCCTTCAACACACACTGCCGCCCCAAGATCTTCGGATGCTTGAGTTTTGTCAATATGTCGGCGATGAGAGCGTCATCGCTGGCACGGACCGCGGTTGGGAAGGTGGTTCTGCCGGCGCACGCCATGTCAGTCAGTACTATGGCCTGAACTAATTCAATTGTTGCCAACTACTGGAACGTCTTACATATCGGGCTGACGCAAAAATTAGCGCGACCGCATCACGCAATAGTGTTGTGACGTTCCACGAACTCAACGACGCGCTTTCCGCCTTCTCGCACCTCTGGAGTTTTCCCTTGGTCCTCGTAGTACTTTCCCATGTCGAGGATCGTGTATCCGTCCTTCGGCCGGCGGGCGTTGACGTCGAAACTGCGCGAGCCCGCCAGCATTTCCAAGCCAATCACACAGCCTGCTTTTGCCAGGTAGTGCTGCAGATTGCCCCGGAACCCATCCCACCGCAGCAAAGCCGCCGGGTGGAACCGTTTCAACAGGAGATCGATGACCTCCGCGCCAGTGCAGGGTCTGATCCGGGAGGCCGCGGCTTCGACCCACTCTGCCTCTTGCTTCGTGAGCGGCGGGACGTCTCCCCACTCTCGCCGCAGGTCCACCATGAACTCCAGCCCGCTCTTGTCGTCGCACACGTCCAGCACCAGGCGTGCACCGTCGGGATACTCTTGCGCCTCGGCCGTTTTGCCCATGTACGCCGCTATGATACGGCTCGCGTGCGGCTCGCTTGGCCTTGGTCCGTAGTGCTTGAGCAACTGGACGATTAACCGCTCGACCGACTGCGTGGGCATTTCGATGTGCGCGTGCCACTTGTACGGATCCGTAGGCGTGTGGAGCTTTTCGTTGTGCGTCGGGTTTTCCGAATGCACGACCTTGTCCGGATCGTATCCAAGCCTTTTGGCCACCTTCGCGTGCGTGACGAGCATCTTGCCCATCTCGTAGTAGGGGGTGATGATCGTCTGCGTCGGCGTGATTCTCGACACCGTGATTGCTGTCACGACCGACCTCACCCCCGGCGGCATGTAGTATGAGAACGTCGGCGTTCCCTCGCTTCCGCCCAACATTGTTCGCACTGTTGCTGGTTCAGACGCTGTGTTCAATTTTGCCAGTTCCTGGCCATAGACGTAGCCCACGCCCCCTGCGATCAGGAGACAGGCCAGCGCTGCCGCCGTTTGGGTTATCGAAAATGACGCCCCCCCGGCGCCCAACACGTACCACAACAGCAGCAGGCCTACGATCACCAATGCCAACGCGCTGCCGCGCATGTTCCGTTTCGTATCTCGAAAAATGCGACCCCTTCAGGCTCAGTACCCTATTCTGGCCTACATCTGACAATGTGCTTAATTTGAATACCTTTGGAAATGAGTTATCTGATTCGCTCGCCTGAAGATCGTCTTTGCCCCTAAGTTCGTTTTCAAACTATGGCTTCCCCGGCGCTCGACATCGGTCTGCTTGCAGCCAAGACCGCCCCGGTCCCGGCTACCAAGTTTCACGAGGTGCGGGACGACGTTTGCAAAGAACTCATCGACGCCCTCGTTCCTCATTTTGACACCTGCCGTACGGACCACCGCGCAGACATGTCCGTCCGAGCGGGGTACTCCCTTGTCGATATCGTGCGCAACTACGTCGCCGTCTCTACCCTTGACCAGCTGTTGCTCGGATGCTCTGAGATCGCTATCAGGGGTGTGCTGTCCAAGTCCAAGTTTCCCCTCCACGCGATCAGGGGTGTGCTGTCCAAGTCCAAGTTTCCCCTCCACGCGATCATCCTGTCCAAGATCGTGCTCAACAAGGAGTTCGAGAACTGTACCGTCACGTTGGAAGACCTCGGCATTCTTGGCCCGGATATCGCCGACGTCAAGCACTTCATCGCGATCCGCCGCGCGCCACTTGAGAAGCTTGCGGCTGCCCGGGCGCTTGGCTTTGATGATCCTGCCATTTGCTTTCTCACGCCGGCCGAGCCCAAGGACTCTGCGGTCGCCGGTCAGGAGGCTAAGGACTCTGCGACCGCCGAGCCCGAGACATACCGGATCAAAACCCTCGACCATGAGGACTTGTTCGGGTCCTGTGTGCGGCCGTCGTTGCATAAGGACCTGGGCCTGCTCAACTGGCCCCATGTCGAACGCGCCATTGAATCCATCCGAGACCAGGTGGGCTGCGTCTCTGACGACTGACCGCATTGCGGCACTTTTTACGCCGAGTTATCTCGAGGCGGTTGCCCAAAAAGATGCACCCCCGGACTACGCCTTCAGGCGTTGCCGTTTGTCCTGGGACGCGGGGGTTTCATGAGGCGGTCGCTGGCGGACACGTCTTGATGTTCTGAATCTTGGATGCGCAGTCTGCCAACGAAGAGCCTGACATGCAGGGCGCCCCCCCATATGGCACCCGGGACGAACCGTCGGACTTCAAGCAGTACATCCCTTGCTGCCACTTGGGGCCGCCACCCCAATCCCCGGACGGCAACTTGGACTGCACGTAGACCCAACCGCTGGGGTCCTGCTGGCAACGGATGCAGGGGCCGCTGTTTTGCGAATACAGCCACCAGCCCGCTGCTACAATCAGCACGATAACGATCCCGATCATCATCGGGGACATCGAACTATCATCTTCTCCTGCCATGGCTGCGCGTTGCCGTTTGCCTTGGGATAAACCGCAACTGTTGCGGGTATGAATCGCTAAAAAAATCGGAACTTCGAAACTCGATGCTAGGTTCCCTCGCCTTCCGCCCGTTATCCGCGACCGAATTGAATCCTGGTTTCTTGTCCAATTACAACTTTTGGGTTTAGGCATGGCGCACTTGCCCCTCCCTGAGGAACTGCTCCGACCTGAGGAACTGCTCCGACCTGAGGAACTCCGACCTGAGGAACTGCTCCGACCTCTGGATCGTGCGGAGGGAGATGCTGCGCATCGGAAAGCCCTGGGCATTGTCCGGGCTCTACAAACGGCCATTCAAGGTCTTACCGATCTTATCGGGCTGTTCCCAGTCCCCCCGTCCGAATCTCGAATTCGCGCCGCACTCGCGAGTTGTAAGGCCAGTCCCCCGGGGCATGTTGAACTCCTGGGCGTTAACCTTGATCTGCTCCCCCCCGAACAGCTGAAGTCGATTTTGCAGATTGTCCAGGACCCCGATGTCAGTCTCAAGGTTCTGGGGCACCCCATGCAGACTGGGCAGGTCCACTACATTGTCAACACCGCTGAACCTCCCAATTTCGCAGAATAGGTACGGAACTGCAGGTTGCCCAGAAACAACGTCCTTCAGACGAAAAGGTACTGACTGTTCTCGACCCGGAGCGCGATGCTGGCCTTCTCGGTTCCCCGGCGGAACGCATCGGTGGTGTTTGTAGTCCTATGTTGTCCTATGTTGTCTAAATGGACACAAAAAACGCCGCAATCTATTCGCGACCCGGCGGAACGCATCGGTGGTGTTTGTAGTCCTATGTTGTCTAAATGGACACAAAAAACGCCGCAATCTATTCGCGACACGGCTGGAACGACGCCTTCCCGGCGTCGATCTCTGTACACTTCAACCGTATCGAGGCCGGCGGTGGATCCGTTCTCCTGAACTCCATTGACCACACCCTGTAGATCTTCCCCTTCACGACTTTGGATCCGAGGATTTCTTCGTCCATGCTGAGGATCAGGTGATCCTTGAGGAACTTCTGGTAGACCTCCCGCGTCAGCAGGATTGCGTGCGTTGTGCCCCGCTGATGCCACTCAACCTCGTCCATGATCGATGTGATCAAGGACGTTCCTATCTCTCTCGCTCCTGACAGCGTGACCTTGGTCCCGTTGTCGTCCAGGACCAAGTCGAAGCCTTTGAGGATCATTGTCAAGGTGGTGGACGGTACTTTGTAGGTGATATCTTCCGAGATCGTTGCCAAACCTGAAGGTTTAAGTCTTGGGGCCAAGAACCCGGCCACATCCGCGGCCGACCACTTGATCGTGATTGCGCTGCTGGCGCTGAGGATCGTCCAATGCGTTGCTCTGCCCCGTACACATCTGCCATCTTCCGAAACATCTCCCGTCTGGGCCTCCGTCCTTTGGAGAACCCACTGGTCGTGACTGTGCAAGGTTTCAGTTTTTGGCTGCGGTGGCGGCACAGGGGCATACGACATGATTTTGTCTCAAGACTTTAAACCTGAGGGTTTAAGAAGGGTTGTTCGTCCTCCTGCCGACTTTCAATTTTACCATTGTCGGATGCTTGAAAGCCGGCGAGAGTTGCTTCTTTTTCGGCCTATTACCCCTTGGTGTGCTATATCTAAGTGCAAAATGACCCGAAGTCCTCGTACTCCGAGCCATCTCCTAAGGGCAAGGGGTTCTGCGTGCACGCCGAGGATGTGGGAACTATTCGGGTCGGCAATGACTGGCGTCGATGGACGGTTGCTACTCGCGGGTCTAATCATCAAAAGTACTAAACTCCCATATCCAAGACAAAGCCCACCACCGTGCCGAAGGCAGCCGGCCGGCAAAAACGCGACTCGAAGATGCCGCATCTCGTCGCGACACCTCCAACGCGTTCGGCGACTGATAAAGGACATTGCGAAGTTCTTGCCCTGCTGGTCTCCGCTTACTGGCCTAATCAGCGTTTTGAGCTTTTCCATCTTGACAAGTGGATCGCTAACTATCTACCCCCTGGTGTTCGTAAAAACCTCAAGAAGCTTTTGAAGGCTGCCAAGAAGAGGCTGGAATCGCTGGGAATCCATGTAATTGTGGCCCGTCTTACGCCAAAAGGTTGCTGCAGGCGGCCTTCCCGACTGGGTTTCGTCTGGTTCCGGCGTGCCAATTTGTTTGCCTTCTAGAACTGTACTTCTGCGAGTCAGCGGAATGATGGGACCCAACTCTTCTTATTGCCAGAGCGCCTGCGGCAATCCACACACCGCCGCGTCCTTCACCTGAAGGACGTTTATTTTGCAGACCAAAAATGGAGCCTATCGGTTTAGTAAATCACTATGGGCGCGTTACTCGAGGGTCATCAGTGAACTTCTCCAGAAAGGATCACCTTGTTTTTTTAAAAACGAGCGTGCTCATGCTCGGCAGAGCGCGCACCCCCTGCCCATGCGGTGCCACCGTTTGCCGCACGCAATGTGAAACCATTGCTTGCAGCCCGCCACATGGCGGCACCACCCCACTGCCCGTTCGTCGACTGCAATCGGGCCGTCAAGGTCCGAGTCGTCAAGGGCAAGATCCGAGTCGTCAGTATCCGAACTGTCAACGGAGTCAAGGTCTGGATCGATCCCGTCGCCAAGGCAAATCGCGCACTCCGCGTCATCCGGCGGAGTGTCCAGAGAGTAGACGTTTCCAAACGGCACGCGCGACCGCACGTCGGACATGGCCTGACCGGTTTGGTGAAATTGGTCCAGTGCGTATTGTGTGATCGGATCCGAGACCATGAGGCGGATTCGTGGAAAGGCGCTGGTCATTTCAATCGGCAGGCGGCTTCGTGGCAAGGCGCTGGGCATTTCACTCACCAGGCGACGGGGTCGCGGCAAGGCGCTGGACATTTCACGCTCCAGGCGGGTTCGTGGAAAGACGCTGGTCATTTCACTCACCCGGCGGGTTCGTGGAAAGACGCTGGTCATTTCACTCACCCGGCGGGTTCGTGGCAAAGCTTGCTCGCTGACCATGTCCCTCACGGCCTCGTGGATCATCCCGAATGAGATCTGCCTAGATACTTGATCCTCCACGCCACTAATGCGGAGGCTACTCTGGCGAAGTTCGAGGGACTCTTGGGTTCGCTCCACTGATCCAGGCATGGTCGGCGAACGAGTGTTGTCCGACTGCCGAGCCAAGTTTTGCTCGAAGATAACGTGGCGGTCGTCGGGAGGAGCGCTGTCGAACGTCTGGTCGGCGGGCGGAGCGCTGTCGAACGTCTGGTCGTCGGGAGGAGCGCTGTCGAACGTCTGGTCGGCGGGCGGAGCGCTGTCGAACGTCTGGTCGGCGGGCGGAGCGCTGTCGAACGTCTGGTC
>Ga0105055_10007344_pt1 | contig 14685 bp, 10 predicted proteins | sample BON03_FD_78090 | JGI IMG/M metagenome (GOLD analysis project Ga0105055, IMG submission 78090) | Freshwater microbial communities from Lake Bonney liftoff mats and glacier meltwater in Antarctica - BON-03 | ecosystem: Environmental > Aquatic > Freshwater > Ice > Glacier meltwater | place: Lake...
AAACTTGTATTGGACTTTTCGAATATTCAAACTGGCCATGGTATCGTTTTCAAGCGACAGTTCAAAGATGAAATCAGGATGTCTGTGCATGGTGAAGTATCTCAATTGTTTCTTATCAGTAAACATGGAAATTATTTAGTGGAGATGTTGAGCAAGGACATAGAAAAAGAAATTTTGAGAATTCAAACAAAGAGGAAGAGCAACAAAGAGTTGTTGCTGCAAGAAATTAAGGAATGGGAGCAAATTTTGAAGGATTTTCTCGGGGATGGGAGACTAGCTCGTCTAGAGGAATTCCGTGCCTACGCAAATGCAGGAAAATCGTTTGATATAAAAATAACTTGCGAAGCACTCGTTGAAGAAACGCTATCGAGTTGGAACGAGATGTACATACTGAAATACATAACTAGATGGGTTTTCATATCCTGGATTATTGAAGGACTTCTCATGAAGAAAGGCCTTCGACTTCATGAAAGGCTTCTTGTGTGGAATGCTTTAAAAGAAAAATATGACCGAGCATTTCTTGAAGACCTGGTATCTTCGATATTGAAGCGTATGGATTCGAATAAGACCCGAACATAATCAGTTCGAATTGTATCTGTGTAATTCTATGGATAACTCTGCCAGTGATTTCGGCATTCTTTCTCCTGAGAAATGAGGCCAATAATACATCAACCTGGATGAAGCATTCAGGATGCCGGTTTGAATGAGTGGGGATGCAGTTGGTAACATAAGAAGCCATTCCTCGCAAATATCATTGTGCATTGAAATAGCAGAAGCAACCATGGTTAAATTTGCTCCTCCTAAGTTCAACAAAACTGGAAAATGATCCATTAATTGAAATCGGGGAACCATATATGTATCGACACTCGCAATACAGGTTTTTGAAAATGTTTGATGATTGAGCCACCACAAAATAGGTATAATGCCACCTTGATGAACAATTCCAAAAAAAACAATCAGGATCAAATTCACTCCAATCCACAAAAACTTTACAGGATCAGGCCACTGCAACGTGGGAGTCAAACCGATGATAGGAAATAGCAGGGGAATCATAAATCTCGCTTCTTGATGAGGAGCGATAGACAACAATAACAAGCCTGAAAGGATGATGGATTTGAGCATAGTGCCATGCTTGTGTCTCTGAAACAAAGCATACATCCAAAGACCTCCAAAGAGGAGCTGCATGTTGACAACCACGTGAGTATATCTCGGGTGCAATCCGTGAAGTGACAAATTATCAGAATTCGAATTATAGAGGAGATTGTTTAACGGAGTCAGTTGAAAACCATATCCAGCAATTTGGAAGTGAGAAGAATGGCATTCATGTGGATGACTGTTGATGTATAAAGCATCCAACGTTATGTGAACCAGGGATGCAAGAAAAAATCCAGCTAGTGACATGAGAATAAAGCGAATGGCATTCCAGCCACGATACATCACTATCGACATATTAAAAACTCCAATATATCGAATATCGTCCAACTTACGTAATGGCTTCTTCTTTGACATTGCTTTTCTGTAAAAGGAATCGTTCTCCAGCAGTCCGTAAATCGCAACAGGCAGACAAAAGGCAGGAAAGGTTATTCTGTTAAAGCAACCAAATCCAATGAGAACTCCTAAAACTACGCTTTCTGTGCGCCACCACATGCATGCAAGCAAATAGAAAGCTTCTAATGTGTTAGAAAACGGACGGATGAAAAATACAAGAGACACCCAAGAGGTGCTATAAAGAAACTGTGCTCGATCCCCAAACATTTTGAGTACAATATGCTCGCAGTAAACCTGTATGCTCATCAAGACTACACGAGGCGCAATAAAGAGAAGGACTGGGTTGTTTTCAAAACCGAAGAATTTTAGGATTATGAATGGAATACCAGAAATAAGAAAACTACAAAACTTAGCGGCACCAAATCAAAATAATGCAGAAAATACTTACGGTGACATAATGCTTCGAAACATGCTACCTTCAAGCTCGCAGGAGAACTCCCAGGGTATTACTGTTTTAAACCCGAGTACCAATTCGGCTGCAACTTCTTGGTTTTGAAAATATTCATCTGACCATGAATAAAAAGGAAGCTACAATAACTGATGTAACAGGACTTACCTGGATGAACATAACCTGGAAACCAAATGGCTACAATGCGCAAGAAGGTACCTTGCATCAAATAATATCATCATGAGGGGGTCGAACCTCAAAATGAAGTTTATTCTTTAGCGACTTTCTTGCACTCTTCAAAAAGCAAGAGCGCTGGGAGATTATTTAATCGTTGGTGTTCGATGGAGCAGAGGCCATATGGAGAAATGTATTGGTTTATTAAAATCTACTGCGTTCGGCCACACGATCGGAAGTTCCATAGCACACAGGTGTGTTGAAAGCAATGGCAAAATCACAAAAAGTTGGTTATGCCTGGACTATTGGAGATCGAGTCCAGACTCATGAATGCCTTTTGCATCATGGAGCTCCTTTTGACCCACAGAATGAACGTATCAAATACACTAATTAGTTACTTTGTGTTCTTACTAGTGTCAAATCCGTATCGCTCAGAGTAGTATTCGCCTTCTGCTTGCATTTTCTTGGCCACTTTCGCCTTGAACATTTTCTCGTTCTCCAATATTCTCCTCACAATTTCATCCACGCAAAGTTCAGAATCAGATGAAATGCTTTGAAGAATTCCGAGTGATTTAGGGATATCGTAATGTGCATCGAGAGCTGTTTGTTCATACACGTGGTCGCTAGAACTGCCATGAGCCACTACAGATATGTTCAATGATGCAATCATCTCCCTGGTGATATCCCATGGCGCATCAATAAGTACATCGTTGACATAGGTACACCCCAAGACACTCAACAGCCGCTCATTTAAGTTCATGATAGGATAATTAGATCCACGATGTTGATTCACAAGGTTGTCATTGTGAACACCAACGATTAAATAATCTCCAAGCGCTCTTGCTTTTTGAAGAGTGCGCACGTGGCCCATATGAAACATATCAAAGGCACCATCCACATAAACCACCTTTGCTCCCTTTGGAGGATCACGCGCACCGGCAGAGAATATTCGAAGCATTCTGGACGTTGTCAAGAATTGAGACGGACGAAAGAACGGCTCCGCTCTAATTTCTAAATGGTCAGATGTCTCCGAACTGACAGAATTGCTTCTTTTTCTCTCTTTGGAAACCAAATTTCGATGAGAAGGAAGTTTATCATGATGGTCTCTAGACATGTACAACATACGTCCGACAATATCTGTGGTCGATACACCCTCGGTTCGCGGTATGGATCGATAGATTCCTCGGTTTTTAGCATCTTCGTAAACGTCTTTACCGTCCACGATACAAGGATCGTCACCATGTACCACGTAGTCAATGCTGTATTTTTCAATAACCATGTTGAGATATTCAGGTGTCATAACATAAGGAGCTCCTGAAACCACTTCGTCAACCCACTTACACCCTTCTACAGCTGTTGTTCGCTCTTCATCATTCAGTACAGGAGGCGTCCCTTTACATGCGGTGATACTTTCATCGCTATTGATACCTACTACAAGATAGGTACCCAAGGATCTCCCTTGTCGGAATGCATTCATGTGGCCGTAGTGCATCATATCGAAAGCTCCGTCCATCCACACTCGGATAGGTTTTCTTGGAATATCATTTTCGTCATCACTGTCGATGGCATCAAACTGAGCTTGCAACTCTGACATCCGCCTCTCCGCGTCCGCTAATTTTGTAGCCAGCAATTCTCGTCGATTCTTGTGGCGTTTTCCGAAGAAAATGTAATACAGGACAAGAGTCATTCCCATGATTGATAATGTAGCCAGCAGCTGTTCTTCCGTGGGATAGGGTTCCTTCATCCCCATCTCTTTCAAAATTCGATGCAGCCATAGCACTGCGCTCTTAGGGAGGTTTGATTCCTGCAGGGCTTCGACCAATGTCATCTTGTCTGTCGTTTAAAATCTTTACTAGTAACAGTAGAAAAAAGAGCTAAGAGTCTTATAAAAAACACATGGTTGTGAGACTTTTTTTTCTAAGCTCACAGTTAGGAAGAAATCTTCACCAACAGTCAGTTCGCCTCGTACGCTCGCTTCCACCCTCTCTACCTACGACTGATCTCTAGACCTGATATCTATTGCTTCTCAGTTTGGCCCTACGATACCCGGGTTTACATCTTGAACTTTTTTTAGCTTATGTGGAATATCTTCTAGCGGTGTAATCATGGACGATCCTTTAAACGAACAAGACGTAGATGCGGAACACGAGCAGTCAGGCGATGAAGATATATTTGGAAATGATAATTTTGACTCCAATAGAACGGATGAAGATAACAAACAGGAAAGTGCCCACCAGGTGAAAGTTGAGACCGTTGGTGAACTTGAAATACCAGACTCTATAGATGCTTCATTGAATGATGGAATAAAACACGATGACAACAATAGCCCTCCGGTTTCAAGTAGTACTGCTGGTGGTATTCCTCCTATTACAAATGATGATAGTGTTGATAATGCAGTATCGTCGTATTCTCCCATGCCTCCTCCACCTCCACCAGCTGCTCCAATTGAAGATGCTGAATTCGATCCAAGTCCCGGTAGTTTGAAACGTTCCATATCTTCTCTTTCAGAAAGTTCTATGAAGAAACGGCTAAAGGCCACTAAAGCAGCAAAGAGGCGAGAGTCAGCGATGTCGAATGGTACAAGTGATATTTTGAAATTTGTTGCTCCTTTTTGTGATCTCGATACGTTAATATCCCTATCGGGTGTAAACAAGATTATACAGGAATGTGTGATTGAATTGCCAGTTTGGCGTACTTGTTGCATGTCGCTTGTGAAGACCTTGAATGGACATATAGCCCCTGTAAATGTTCTGATAAAACTCTCTGCGTATTTGTTCACTGGTGGCGCGGACGGTAAAATTAAGATTTGGAACACAAAAACATGGCAATGTGAACGTACTCTTAACATGAACTCCATTCCTCAACCTGGCTCGTATGATCAAAAATCTAAAGGTCCTCCAAAAGGAAAAGCACCTTCAAAACAAGCACAACAACAAGAACAATCATGCGAACAGACAATACCGATTTCGTCGATGGCTGTAATGGATAAAGTTCTTCTCATGGGACTTCAAAATGGGCACTTGATGATGCGATCCATAATAGATTCTAAAGACCAGCAATTGAAACGGGAATTCCCTACGCATAGTGGAGCTGTACGAGCTATTGCTGCTCATATAAAGTTAAACAAGGTTGTAACGGCAGGATCCGATGCCCATTTGAAAGTATGGGATGCGTCGCCTGGTAACCCACAGGGTCTGCTTGCTGATCTTACTGGTCATACAGGACCAGTGACCTGTTTAGAAATATGTGGGACGTACTGCTTCAGCGGCAGTGATGATGGTACAATACGAGTTTGGGATTTAAAAGATGACAAGTTCAAGGATCAGTTGAGGACGAAAGGGGATGAGCGAAGAAGTGCGATTACGGCCTTCGCTTCTTTGGACTCTCGACTATTCTCAGCTGCCAGGGACTGTTACATTCGAGTATGGGATACAAAGAAATTGGTTCTTCTTAACGAGATATTTAATAATCCAGTTGGAATATGCTGGTCGCTATGTATCAGGGTTGTTAAAGGCCAGCAAACGACTCTTGTTTGCGGAGTGCGGGATGGAGATATTGAATTACGCTTGATTGATAAGACCAACAGCCTTGAAAAAATCGCCTCAGATACTGAGAATATGTGGTGCTCTAGACTGAACAAGCATAAGGATTGGATCTCTTGTTGCGTAGCACTTCCCGATGGCCGAATCGTGACAGGATCTGAAGACTGGGATGCTAAAGTATGGAATTATCGTTTCGCTCCTCCTCCAGAACGTCCAACCGTTAAGATGCCTGCATCATCGTCTTCCCAAATGCAACAGCAGCGGCAACCCCTAGGAGCAGGACGGGGACCCCCACCTCGGCCTTATTATCCTCCAGGAGCTCCTCAAAACTATCCACCGCCCAATTATCAAGGCGGTGCTCCCTATCATTACGATCCTAGAGGTCCACCTCCGAGAGGTGCTCCACCTTATCCTCAACCTCCTTCATATAATAACGCAAGACAACCATATGGACGTCCTCCGTTTCCTCCGCCTCCTGGTCAGCAGCAACAACATCAGCAGCAACATCAGCAACAACATCAGCAACAACAACAGCAACAACAGCAGCAGTTTCAAGGGGGTAATCAACCGCAATATAGACCGCCAAGACAACCTGGAATACCTGCTCCACCTGCTCCATATCATGGACAATATCCGCCGCAGCAAGGATATCCCCCCTTCCCTCCATCGCAACCTAGAGGATCCCCTTGACACCATCCATGTATTTATTACCCTAAATAGTAAGAAAGGTCATATATTTGAAAAAAAATTACTTTACAATTCTAATATTCTCACACAAGTTGATGATTAACTTGTTATGAAAGTCTGAATGGCCGATTACCCTCGAGAATTCTTCTTTTGTGATATGTTTACCATCTGCTGAAGCTTCCTCAAAAGTATGATCCACTACTTTTTCTAGCACTCCCTCAGTTTCAAGGAATTTTATTCTCGCTATGTACATATCCACCATATCTTCTCGACTTTTGCCTGATATTTCCTTTTTACTCATGGATTTAACATCCTTTAACCGCTGCTTGTTGTAATCTATACGCGTCTCTTTACTGCTAGTAACATCCGCCACCAGTTCTTCGTCCTCCCTCTCTTTCTGCTCCTTCAACTCCTCCATTGTTTGAACAAAGCTTGTCACTACCATCAAATACTGACGTAGGTCTTCTTTTGAAATTTTTTCGTCGCCATCAAAATCGTGAATTCTAAACGCGATATGAAGTTTCTTGTCTTTGGGACCAAGAGGGGAAAATACTGACATAGTATTGATAAACTCCCTGAAGGAAACAAATCCATCGAGGTCAACATCGTCAAAACATTTAAGAATCTGATCAACCAACGGGTTCTGCGAGATTTCTGGAAATTTTCGAAGCACTTGAACTTCAATTCTTTCTTTTCCACTAGAAATGGAGGCAAACCGAATTCTCAGAATTTGAATTTCTCGTTCAGTAAATACCGTCACAGATTGAAGTTCCTCTAATTCTTCAAGATCAAGGTTGTGGTTTCTAAGATCAATTTGAACTCGCGAATCATCTTTGGATCCGATAAAAAATGAACGGATCCATGTGCTCAATCGCTTGCATCCACCGGCTTGTCGTCGTTCTCCATTCGTTGCTTTCATTTCTTTCCACTGAGGTTCTTTTGCTACCTCTGAAGCAGCATCAATAACTGAATTTTCCTGGTTTAATAATTCATCAAGTGGATCTGGAACAACTGTCGATGATTTCCTTCTGGTGGATATTGATTGACTCTCGGCATCCGCCATCTTATTTCTGTAACCGAAAATAAAAATCGATTTTTGTTTTTAAAAAAAAAAAAAAAAAATCAGAATTTGACCAAAATTTCAATTTTCGTTTTCTGATTGCCTTGCTTTTAGTCATCAAGCTTGTTCCTTTCAAAGCATAATTGTTGTCTTGTAATTTCGGAGTTTAGCAATTGGTGGCCTCTACCTATCAATATTTACCACTACAAAGGCTAAAAGCAATGTATCCTAAGATCGCATTAGGTCTGCCGTTGAACTATCAACACATTATTCTTAACTTTGTTTCTTGTGGTTTTATCAATTCACTAATGAATTCATTCTGTACACTAAAAATTCATACATAATAGTTCATACCTCAACACTACCTATTTCCTGGAACAGCTTTAAACTCCTTGAACTAGTTTTGAATTTGAATATTTTCAAAAACGGTTTTTACACAAATTGAAATACTTTCTTTTCTAATCTTAACTCATTTAAAATTTATGTGCTTGATGCAGGCATATCTTGCACTGCGATTACATGATACTTTGATTCACCCTGGTTGTCGTATTTTGGTGCAACTAAAATTTCCTGTTTTTTCGCTTTTACTCGAAAAAATTCAAGCTCATCCTTCAGCGATCAGAAACCTCCAAAAGTGCAAAGTCTATAAACTTACCTGAGGATCTAAATCACGGACCACATGTCTCGCTAATTTGGTAAGGTTGCTAAATCTGTCAGCGAAATTCTGAGCAACCTGTCGTTCAGTGTTTTGTCCCTTTCGATGGATTTCATAGTGTTTCCCCCCTTCTATTTCCACAGACTCTCCTCCGCATATCACAAATACATCTAGTCCAGAATTTTGTCTCGATTGCAGTCGTTCAATCGTCGTTTCCGCATCAACAGCACTACCACTAGGCTAGAAAACAACCTTTAGTAAGAGCAGTCTCAATCACCTTCAAGAAGCGGGGAAACATTTTGCAGTGAGATCCCGCATCGCTTCCTAACTTACCATTGTCGTCTCTAATAATAATTATTTTACAACGTATTTACCGTTACAAAAAAACGTAAATAACAGTTATCATGAAGCGACGAGAGATCCAGAACGCGATGAAGGAGGTAAGTGTGACTCTTTTCATATTTATTAATCATGATTTAATTAAATATATTCTAATGAAGGATATGCGCATTTGTTCTTTGGAAGAAAATTTGCAGCGATTGACGCAGGAGGTTGAAGCGTATCGAAGGTTCAGTTCTCGCGAGCACGAAGCTGGGTCCGGAAGCAAGAATCAAATCGAACAGTTGCAACAAATTTTAAAGGAAGAAGCCGTTCGGAATAAATATTTGGAAGAGAAATTAGATCAGCAGAAGCTTGGTGGTGACAATGAGCTGAAACAACTTTCCAAAGTTTACGAGCTGAAAATACAAAGTTTAGAAGACGAGCTAGCAGCAGCACAAAATATAATCAATCAACCAGAATTCATACCAGAGATAGTTCAGAAAGCAGGAACTTTACATATTATTCAAATGCAAAAGAGAGCAGAGGACGACCTGAGGCTTTCGAACATAACTATTAAACAGTTGGAGAAGTCGCTAGAAAGGGCGAATCGAAGAGCCGAACGAGCAGAAAATGAAAACGAAGATGCTTTAAAATTACTTAATTCGTTAGAAAGAGAGCAACATATAAAAGATTCTCAAATAGAAGGTTTGAAAGGTCACCTCCAGGAAATATTCAATAGACCTACTGAAGAGAAAAATGACGAGAAGAATAATGAGGGCAAAGAGGAGTTCGAAGATGTTCTTGAAATGGAGCTGGAATCAATGCGGTTATCATATGAAGGAAAACTCTCATTTCTGCAAGAAACTATTAACAGCGCCCATCGAGAGATTAAACAACTAAAAGAAGAAATATCGAGTCTTCGATGACAGGCTGTGTAAGTAATAATCTCAATGAGCTATTGACAGTTATCAAACAATTTATAAAGAAGAAGTATCAGGCCTTGCATGATAGTTTAATTAATAAGTCATTATGCAAAATATTTTGCCAATTTAGGTCCAGACTGATTATGATAGCTATTACCTGCATGACCATATGGACAATTCGGTACTGCCGAGTTCAGGAAGAATTCCATGAGGCAAATCGGTTGACCATCATATACCGTCACTGTTTCATGCGGCCTTACTTCCAAGACGCCAACGGTACCTTTGGTTCCTCCTCCAAATCCGAAGCCAGGATCAAAGAAACCAGCATAATGCGCGCGTAATTCCCCTATATGCTGTGAAAATGGAACCATTTCGGCAGAAAGGGTAGTGGGAATACTAACTCGTTCCTTCGTACATAAGATATAAAATCGATCCTTTTCCAATGTGATCGCCTTTGCCTTTTGGTCATGAATAACTGGTCGGAAGAAATGTTCCTTATCATGGCTTCCAATAGAAGAAAGAATCACCACTTGACTTGTAGGAATAGCCTCGAAACCAACAGATTCCTGGTCTAAATCCAAACTCAGAACTACCGCGTTTCTATGCAAACGTAACGGTAGCGGATTGCCATGAGAATCATAAATAAGTGGTGGATGACTCTCTAACTGAAGTGGAAGCGAAGGTATTTCGGTGGCATTCCCTTGTCGAAAAACCATGAGTTGCGATAAAGTTTGCGAGGGAAACACCTTAATATTGAAACTCCGCGGACTAACTTCAAGCCATAACCGACCCTCTGTGTCTCTGTCAATAGTATCATACAACCCACAATCGTCATATACACCACGCACCATCAAATCAACTCTTCCGATGGAGGATTTTGGTGAGAGAGATCCTCGGAAACCAGGAGGCAGTTTAATAAAAGCGCATTCAAAAAGATATGTCTGTCCTCTCAATAGAACAATCCCTCCTTCGTCAATGTGTATCTTCTGTAGCGAGTAGTCATGTACTAATGAAGAAACGGTTCTTCTGAATGGCATTACCTTTTCCCTCATTAGGAAGCAGCATTCGCCAATAGGAATATCAATGCTAGCAGGTTGGATTAAATCCTTGAGGTTAGTTTTAGAAGTGATATTGCCGCCATGTACCAGTTCTGATAGTTCATGATCAACCAATGCTACTTCCATCAACTTTCAAAAATGGAGGGTCTACCATAGGCATAAAATTTAAATTCACTTTTTCAAAATTATATAAATATATATACTTTCATACTCGGTTGAAAAGGGTTATTGTTTTCATCTATAATACAGGATTGACAGTGGGGATGGTCAAACATTGTGTGCAATAGCCTCCGGATACCATTTGTTTTCTGCATCCAAGAGTGGTGCATCTAACTAATTTTGCACCATGTCCTACACAGAGGCGGCCTTGTACAGCATGCTTTTGGCATCCATGAAACGTGCACAAATATCTCTTTCTCTTGGCTCCGTGTGAAATGCAAACACCCCCTTGTTGCGCATGTTTATTGCAGTCTTCAACCTTGCATCGTTTACCATTCATATTCGCACCATGTGACCAACATACCTGGTTTCGAATAGCATAATTGTTGCATCCTATCTGTACACAGGTGCGTTTACGCTTGACCTTCTTTGGTGACAATGTGGTAGATTCAACGCCACTCTTCTTCCTGATTGGAGTTCCAACAGCGAAATCATCAGTGTCTACATCAGTCACAGAGGAGCAATCTGATCTATGTGTGTTTATGGAAGGCACTGCTGTATACGTGCCTGCCAGTTCTAGTAGTTTTGCTGCGAGAAAAAGGTCCGTTGGATCGATAGTGAATGTCATGCTTGCTCGAGTTGGGGTATGAAATATATGGGTAATATGATACGTTTCTTATCTCTCTCGTGGTTATAGTCTCCGTTGGTACACGAACCTTGCTGGGATCAATGTTGACGATTTGATCGATTGAATTTAGATTTTTTTCCCTGGTCTATAAAAAATATTTGTTTTGAAATTGGTACCCGATACTATAGGACTATTCCTATATTGCTACCAGTTTTCAAAATTCAAAGAGTGCAATGAAAATTTACACAATGTGTTTCAAATTCAAAAACCTGATGCAGTGAATATTTACACAATGTGTTTCAAAACCTAGTCACAATGAATTCGTAGACACTATGAATAATGTGTACACACACGTCTCTCACAAATCGAATTTGTTAATGGACAACGACAAGAAGGAACGCTTACCAACCGACGGAAAGCGCGGTGGTTCTAATTTTACTCGTGCAGCTGCCGCAGCTGCAGCCTCCATCACTACCAAACTGCGAAGAAAGTCTAGCAAGTTAATGAATGTTTCTCCAAACACATCCAACGTCTCTTTAAGTCCCTCAATCGATGAAAAAATAGAACCGATAGTTATACTGCCACTCTCCAGTGCAAAAATTGCAGCGACTGCTGCTGCTGAATCTGTTTTTGTAAACCGCCTATTACCCTATCCCGTTGAGAAAATTCCGTTGAATGTCGAAAATGCTGACGAAGTTTTTACTGAATTGGGAAATGGGTTACATCTAGGTCTCAAGTTTATTAAATCATCTGACAAAGAGTTGCGCTCCCGTGCTGGAGGAAGTTTAGGCAAACTTCTCAAGGCATCTTTGAATCAGAAAGTACACGATGATCAATTAGAGACTCCTGATGAACTATCGACCGAGGAGCTGCACGCACTTTCAATACTAGCTATTTCAAGGATCCCATCTTTGCGACATGTTGCTGGTGAAGTACTTGGAAATATGGCTTCTCATGATGGTCTCCCTCGGGGTAAACTAGGACTTCAGAAGTCACTTGCTGATGCCATCACCATGGTTCAAAGTGAGAATATCAGCCTTCAAAAGTTCGCCATTGAAATGGCAGTGGAGATATCTAACAAAGGACCTATATGGCGTGAAAGATTGATAGAAGGAGGATGGTTGACTCATCTGGTGGGAATATTGAGAAAGGCATTGCCTGTCGGGGAGAGCAAGGTCAAAGAAGATCTGAAAAAATCGATATCCGAATCGAATACTGAAGATTCAGGATCGGATATTCCGGATAAAAAGTTACTTTTTCTACGGGACGAGGAGAAACTGGTTTTGAAATTGATCTTTGAACTTATAAGGAGTCTGCAACTAGATGAGACTGAAAGCAGTTTCTCGAGAAGAGGCCAAGTCGAAATGACCAATATTGTTGCTGAGCATAGGGTTGAATTGGTGCGTCTTTTAGTCATTATGTGCTCCATGTGCTCCGCTCAGCAGCACACTTCTATTCTGCGGTTGTTGTTTGCCGCTTTGTCCGGTTTGTTGAAGAACCTTTCTTCCGAAACATGGCCTCTACATAATCTAGAAACGTATTTCGTGGATTCGGCAATAGAAATCATCCTCAGTAGAACCGATGCAGCTGTTGTTGAATATCAAAGTGTAGCTGCAGCTGTTTTTTCAAGGGCATCTCAAAATCAGGAAACAGAATACGATGACGAGGAAGATCCAGCTGAGGACGACCCAGATGTTCCGATAAGCATTCACAATTACCGTCGTAGTGCGATGCATTCTGCTCAATCAGAATCTACTAAACCCTATTTTAGCAGCCATTTTGAACCATCAGCAAATGAAGGCAAATGGGCTATTGCCACTAGAAATGGCCTCGAGTCCTCCCATATGTCGGCTAAACTTATTCAGTTAGCAAGGCTTATGATGGAAAGTCTTCGTGCTCTTCGATGTGCCTGCTTGCATTCCAAATATATTGCGCGATCACTGGCTGAAGCATTTGAAGTTCATGGGTTGATGGGTGTGATGAATGTTCTCTTTAGATCCCAGGTGCCTGGAGCGAAGATTGAAATCGCTGAGTTTCTTTCCAGTCTATGCAGTAATATCAGTGATTCTAATAAGATATCCCTGTGTGAAAGCGGGATTATTGTGAGATTAATTCGTTTGGCAAGCCCCAGCAGTGTCTATGAGGGTGTCATGCGAGATACTGGTTTGGTGATGAGTGACGAGGCTGCTTTTGTCCCTGCTATTCGTGCGTTGTGTTCATTGGCTTCAGTGGATGTTATTGGCGCTAGGATCATTATAGCAGGAGGTCTAGGACCCTTGTACAGTCATGCCAATAGCTCAAGACCTAGTCGAGCCGTAGCCAAAGAGACACTTGACGTTTTAGGTGTCACAAACATCAACGATTTGGTTTCATTGTGGAAATCCCATAAGGATGAAGTGACTGCTGAAGTGTCTACACCGCCTTCGGTGACCAGCCCGACACACCATGGAAGAAATAACAGCCAACGGGGACTCAAAAAGTTCCTCTCGGTTGGAAATTCCACCAGAAATTTTTTTCATGATTTCTCCAAACAACCGCGTGCTGGCCGTATTCATAAAATGTTGAGTACATGGGTGAGGAATGATGGATCTCCATTAATGATGGATGCTTCTTTAATTCGCGGCGACTCAGATGGAGATACGCCTTTCAACAATGCCGATATTCTAGGATCAGGTGCATTCTCAACTGTTTACAAAGGTTATATCAAGAAAACAGATGCGTGTAGAGGCGACGCGGAGGATGGCGAGGACGATGTCGAAAAGGATGATGGTCCTTGGATAAGTGTTGCAGTGAAACAACTTACGGAAGCAGCATTTGCAGATGATTCATTTATGAATGAGATCAAGGTACTCTCTAAGGTTCCAGCTCACCGTCACATCACCAACATTCATATGGTGGCATTCTATCGAAACACCGTTTTGATTGTCAGTGAATTAGGAGGACCTAAAACCCTGTCTTATTATCTTAGTGCGAATGATAACTCGCAACTGTGCAGTAGTTGGGTTGCTCGTCTGAAAGTTCTTGGTGGAATCGCAGACGCATTGAAAACTTTGCAATCCATGACGCCTGTAGTTCTTCATTTAGATATCAAGAGTTGCAATATATTAATTACTGATTTGGGAAATGGTAGATACCTACCTAAACTGTGTGACTTCGGTTTAGCTGTGGAGCTTAAGCAGGGTTATGGTTTCTTGAGTCCTGCTAACCATGGCACATTACAATGGATGGCTCCAGAAGTCATGCGCGACGAGGAAACAGAGCTTTCCAAGGGATACGATCAATCTGCCGATACATTTAGTTTTGCAGTGTTAATGTGGGAAATGGCACATCCTGGAAGAGTTCCATGGGATGAGTTGGCAGTAGATGTTAACCTCAATACCATTCAGGAAAGGATCAAGGAACTTGTTTGCAGCGGTCGTAGATTGAACAGCCAGGATCCACACCTATGGCCCAAAGGCTACGAGCAGTTGATGAGAAGTTGTTGGCGACAGAATCCAAGCATGAGACCCGCCTTTGTTCGTTCATTTCTAACTGATCCAGAT
>Ga0105055_10007356_pt1 | contig 14674 bp, 16 predicted proteins | sample BON03_FD_78090 | JGI IMG/M metagenome (GOLD analysis project Ga0105055, IMG submission 78090) | Freshwater microbial communities from Lake Bonney liftoff mats and glacier meltwater in Antarctica - BON-03 | ecosystem: Environmental > Aquatic > Freshwater > Ice > Glacier meltwater | place: Lake...
CGCGTTGCGCGCGTTGCGCCGTGCATGCTCTTAACAATCGCCCGACATGGCGCGAGCCTCGACAGCAGGCATGCGCGCACTCGTGCGGCCGCGCTCTTCGGGCAGCACGCGGAACAGAGTGGCAGAACGAATAGAGATGGTGGAAAGAGGAGCACGTGCTCCACGATGCCAGCGGCAAGTTGATTTGAATGTGTGTGGTGTTGATGCTGTGTTGAGAGTGTGGTTGTGGAAAAGGGTATAATTGTGTGAACTTGTGTGTGAAGGAGAGTGCAGTCGACACGTGGGAGGAGGCAATGGTGGTACAACACTCCTGGGCGCATCGTACAGTAATGTGCACACGCACTGCGCCATCGCCTGTCAAAAAGACATCAACGCCCGCTGCACCAAATTATTGCACCAAACGACACCATGGACACGCAGGAGCAACCCATTCGCTAAATCAACACGCATTGAATTGGAATGTTGACTTTTTGTAATGAAATTCCGTTAGACGACTCGATTTGTCAAAACGTGACTCCACACGTTTGGAAACTTGTGATGAGCACCACTTGAATGCGTTGCAGATGTAATTGGATCACTAACTGTGTGCCAGCATAACAAACCAAACATCACAAACCAGTGATGCATTGACTGTGTGGACTTAAAATAAAAAAACAAAAAAAAAACATCATGATCATGAAAGATTGGAGAAATGGGGGAGGGGATGTGTTTGAGTTAAAACAGGCCCCAAAAAACGTTGTTTTACAGATAGCAACCTGTTGAACAGACACCCTGTATATTCCATCCAGGGACGGAAATAATCAGACTTGGAGACGTTGGGGGGCGGGGTTAGATAAACTGACAGTTGATACCCATTCTTCACATCTTCAGTTGCGAACGCACTTTTGAATTCGACTCATACCAACATAGTACTGTCACCGCGTCCTTCTCAAACAGTGTTGAAGGATACGTGATACGGAAGCCCTGCCCTAGTGATCCTGTAACAAACGACCTTCTGTGAGAGAGAGAGAGAGAGAGAGAGAGAGAGAGGGAGTGTGTGTGCTTTGTGTGTGACAGTCATCGCCATGGTCAAGAACTTCTTCGAAACCATTCACAGCCTCCATTGTACTGTACGTGACTACCTGTGTGTGTGTGTGTGTGTGTGTGTGTATGTCTATGTGTGTGTGAGAGAGTGCATGTGTGTGTGTGTGAGTGCACGGCCTTCTGAAATCATGAGATTTTTCGTTGTGGTCTGTATTCAATTATGGTACAATCAAGATTTTTTTTTTGGAGTCTGTACACCGGCCCTGGACATCTCCAGACTTGTGAAGATGACAACTCACAAAATATCAAACATGTTTGAATGGTTCCCTTAAATTTCCAACATGTTTTCACAGACACCCCAAAATGTAAAATAATTATTGTCGAGATTAAAAGGAAGTCCCCATCCTTCGGGTAAAAAAATTATTTAAATCTGCAGATCAGAATATTTTGAGTCAGTCTGATCAACTCCGTTGGCTGTGCGTCACATGTTTTGGGCGAGGGAACATGACCGTGTGTGTGTTTGTGGATATGTGTTGTGTTCTGTTCCTGTCTGGTTGTATCTCTGTGTATACGTGTATTAAAAGTACAAACTTTGAGTGCAATTGCGGTAGTGTAATTCAATCTGTACATTTGGAGAACTTCACAGCTGCGAACTGGGAGTCTTTCGATTTTAATGTTTCATACTCCTCTTTCTGAGGTTACTCCTTAATAAACACTCTTAAATTAAGGAAAAATTAAATTCGGTTGAGAGACTACAGACCAACTAAATTAATGCGCACCACTAATCTGTGTCTCTCACACACCCCTCCAACACGCCCTTTGGCTGTGCCTCTAACACACCCTCTAACACGCCCTCAATCTGTGTCTCTAACACACCCTCTAACGCACTTCAACCCACCGCAACACACCACACAACAAATCAATACACTGTGACACGCCTCTACACACTACAACGCACCACCACCCACCGTGACACACTGCGATACACTACAACGCACTACAACTCACCGTAACATACAGAAACACTTGACAATGCAACGCACCCTGCAACACACGCCGCAACAAAACCGCACTCGCGCAGCAACAGCACACTTCAACACACACCGGGAAATAAATCGCTGTGCACCACCACTGCAACACACACTCCAACACACCCTGCAACACACCCATTGCAACACACACCGGAAAAATAACTCACATTGGGCCCTTTTGCAAAACCAAGACTGCGTTTGGAGCCAATTCAAAACGTGCCGTAGCCTATGTCCAGGCTCAAGCCGCCAAGGTTTGTGTTTTTTAGGAGCAGTGGAAGAGCCTTGTGTACTGCATATTTCGTCGATATGTGTCACATGGCACATTCAGATCTGGGATTCATTCGTATGCGTGACTTTCTCATTCATATTTGGGACATGGCTCATCCGTACGTGGGACTTAGCTGAAAAAACACAAGAGCCGTACACATTCTCAAAAGAGCCCTACATATTCTTAAAAGAGCCCTACACATCCTCAAAACATCCTCACATCTTGAGAAGAGCCCTACAAATTGTCAGAAGAGACCCCTTCAAATAATGGAAAGAGCCCTGTACATTCTCAAAAGAGCCCTACACATTCTCGTCTGAGCCTTGGCGCATTGATACACAAGAGCCCTGCGTGCTCCGCTCGTTGATATGTGTCGCTAGTGCTAGGATTTAGACTGTTGTTGAGACATTGACATTGGCATTGCGACGTTGAGATATTGAGACATTGGTATTGCGACGTTGAGATATTGAGACATTGGTATTGCGACATTGGTATTGAGACATCGGTATTGCGACATTGGTATTAAGACATTGGTATTGCGACATTGGTATTGAGACATTGGTATTGCGACATTGGTATTGCGACATGGCACGTCTTGATATGCTTGTACGTTGACTCAATGAACGATAGAATGTAAAACATTCATGCCTAAACATGTGGTTCGAAACTACAGGGTGACAAAGACCCATCGTACGCCTTATCTTTATAAGTTATTTCCCGCAAAAGGGCCTTTTCAGTGTGGTTCTTTTGTGAAAAGAGACCTGCAATTATAAGGCACTCTATGCATTGTCGCCACCCTGTGTAGGCCACTTGTAGGATCAGACGTGGTTGATAGAATTCGGATATTGATTGTATCCTTTCGATATTGACTGTTGCCCCCCCCACCCTCCACACCCCCCGCATGCACAAATGTTGAGCAGCGATGAATATGAAAAAGAGAAAATGGAAAACACGGCGCATCAACTGCCACTCGATGACTCTGACTTCTTGAGTCAGAAAGAAAAAAAGAAATTTGGATGCCCAAAATCAGTTATGCATATTCAATATAACATCTATATGTTTGCAGACGCACACGCTGAAATGCACACACTGTTCAGGGAAGATTGCATCACGCTGATTTTTTTTTTTAAAGCAAAAAAAAGCGCGCTAAGCAACGCGTGCGTGACACGTGCGTGTATCTATATCACGGGAGACGGGGGTTTGAGTGGTAGGGAAAAGACCTGGTAGCACACTGGTAGTGTTCCCGACTTGACATCGGGAGGTTGGGGGTTCGATCTGTGTGTCTGTCACGAAGTGATAGTTGTGTTGAATGGATCGCCTCCTCTTGATAGCGAAACTGGATCAAGACTCGACGTGTGGTAACACCCTCTTGGGTCCTCTGTGATGGTGGAGAGTCAGGCGGAGTCTGAGCCTAGGTCAGGCGCCAATTCAGCGGTCCCTTGGGGATAGCAGTTAAGCCCCCGAAACGGCGTCCCCAAGGCAACGAGAGTTCCCGGAGAAAAGAAAATGATTTTGATCGCTACTTACAAACAGCGAGCTCCATCCACACAAACACCAACGCACCCTTTTTGCTCGTCTCTCACTCCCCCTACAACTCACTGCACACACTGCACGCTACAGAAATTGCAACACACACTGCAACACATCACACACACACCCACTGCAAAACAAAATCGCACTGTGACACCACCGCAACACCCACTGCAACACACCTGTCGCGCGCACGCGTGCTCTCTCTCAGGCACAAGCCCTCTCTCTCTCATACCTTTCCCTCCCTCCCTCCATGCAGATACATGTATATATCAATATCTGCTTGCAACACCGCTGCAACACACACTGCAACACACCCACTGCAACACACACTGAAACACACACTGCAAAAAAAACGCACTGCAACACTACTGCAACACCCACTGCAAAAAACAATCTCACTGCAACACTACTGCAACACACACTGCCAAAATAATTCGCAAAAAGAGGAGTCTCACTGCAACACCACACACACGAAAACACACCCGCTGCAACACGCACTGCAACACGTACTGCAACACACACAAGAAAAAAAATCGCACTGCAACACTACTGCAACACCCACTGCAACACACCCACTGCAACACACACTGCAAAAAACACCGGGAAAACAATTGCACTGCAACACATACTGCAACACGCACTGCAAAATAAATCTCTCTACAACACTACTGCAACACACACTACCAAATAAAATTGCAACAAGAACAATCTAACTGCAGTACAATAACCACTGCAACACACTCACTGCAACACACGCTGCAACACACGCCGCAGCAAAATCGCACTCGCGCAGCAACAGCATACTGCAACACACACCGGGGAAAAAATATCAGTGCAAAACCACTGCAACACACCCTGCAACACACCCACTGCAACACGCACCGGAAAAAACAAATCGCCCTGGACCCTTTTGCAAAAACAAGACTGCGTTTGGACCCAATCCAAAACGTGCCGTAGCCTATTTCCAGGCTCAAGCCGCCAAGGTTTTGGTTTTTTTGGGAGCAGTGGAAGAGCCTTGTGAACTGCATATTTCGTCGATATGTGTCACATGGCACATTCAGATCTGGGATTCATTCGTATGTGGGACATGCTCATTCATATTTGGGACATGGCTCATCCGTACGTGGGACTTGGCTCATTCATACAAAAGAGCAGTACACATTCTCAAAAGAGACCTACATGTTCTCAAAAGAGCCCTACACATCCTCAAAACATCCCAACACATCTTCAAAAGAGCCCTACAACTTCTCAAAAGAGACCTATACATTCTGAAAAGAGACTGGCACATCCTCAAAAGAGCCCTACATTGTTGGAGCGTTAACCACTGCACAATTTAAGCAGCGGCCAACTCCGCAGAATTAACTAGCTAGTTAATTCTGCGGAGTTGGCTGCTGCTTAAATCGTGCAGTGGTTAACGCTCCAACAAAATCATCGTGGGTGGAGGTCAACCGAGACCGCTCGATGCACCGCTGGGCATGTTACCCAGCGGCCAACTCCGCAGAATTAACTAGCTAGTTAATTCTGCGGAGTTGGCCGCTGCTTAAATCGTGCAGTGGTTAACGCTCCAACAAAATCATTGGAGGTCCTTGGTTCAACCCCGTCCGGCAGAAATGTCGACCCAATCGAAACATCAGACGGGGGGGGGCATTCCATGGAGTAGTCCGCGCTAGCTAGCCAGCTCGACCTATGGTGGAAGCCCCTAACACTGCCATAGGGCCATCTTCAGCTCATGGTACCAGCTAAGCGCTGCCATGGGGCCGTGGTTAACATGTTCCACGGTGCATCGAGCGGTCTCGGAGGACCTCCACCCACGATGATTTTGTTGGAGCGTTAACCACTGCACGGTTTAAGCAGCGGCCAACTCCGCAGAATGAACTAGCCAGTTAATTCTGCGGAGTTGGCCGCTGCTTAAATGGTTAACGCTCCAACATACATATTCTTAAAAGAGCCCTGCACATCCTCAAAACATCCCCACAATGTCTCAAAAGAGGCCTATGCATTCTCAAAAGAGACCTACACATTCTCGTCTGAGCCTTGGCGCATTGATACACAAGAGCCCTGTGGGCTCTACTCGGTGATATGTGTTGCACATGGGAACGAGTCAAGTCACACATGTGAATGCTGCGTCATATATATATATCTCATCTCATCTCATCCCATGTGCTCTACTCGTTGATGTGTGTCGCACGTCGGAACGAGTCAAGTCACACAAGTGGATGCTGTGTCATGTATCTTGTCTCATCCCACAAGGAGTGATGTCACACATATGAATATGACACAGCATTCACATGTGTCATGTGTCATGCATCATGTGTCTCATCTCATGAGATTTTGCGAAAAGAGACCTGCAATTACAAGGCACTCTATGAATTTTCGCCACCCTGTAGGCCACCTGCAGGCTAAGACGTGGTTTACATGTTCGGATATTGACTGTATTCAACCTCACCCTCTTCACCCCCCGCATGCACAAATGTTGAGCAGCGATGAATATGAAAAAGAGAAAAGGAAAAAAGCAACGCATCAACTGCCACTCGATGACTCTAATTGAATGACTCAGTAAGAAGAAAAGAAAATTGGATGCCCAGGATGAGTTCTCATTAAAGCCTGTCACATGTGCACGATAGTCCCAGCTCCTACTACTGCCGCCTGAACACTGCGTATATCATAAAATTATATATTTATATATACATATATATCTATATATGTATACTCATGTGCATATATATTTTTGTAATGTGGGAGTGTTTGTCAATTGTTAACCCATATATATACATATATATATGTATACATATATATATATATATATATATACATACCACCCCTTCCGAGGATACAGAAATTGCATTTTGGCTGCCCACAAACGGGTCGATTGACGACTTTTTAGTATTGGCAGGTAGTCAATCGACGATTACTGAGTGTACTGAGTACAAATTAATCAGTCTGCCACAGTCTAGTCCTGAATTACAATATGAAAAGGGTCTAAAATGTTGTACCACTGGTTCTCACCGTTGTACTCGTTTGGTGTTTGTAAGTAATCAAACATGGCATTGCAAATCATGAAGAAATAGAACATGAATATCAAGTAGGGAAAAATCATTCAGCGAGTATCCAGACAATCTGAGGATTACGTAAGACTGTCAATAATACTAATAATGCTTACACGACAATTTTCTTTTTGGCCGAGAACCGAGCGTAATTACTACTTTGCTTGTGAAAGGTTTCTATTTGCGTCAATTTTAACTCTTGCAAGTTGCAAGTCATGCAATTGAAGAAGTAACATGACACAGCAAGAACGTAACACTGAGGTGATGTAGTCATTGATCCAAAAGATTTACAGGCGAGACCAGATGAAAGCGACCGAAATGTCTGAGGGTTTCCGGAAAATGGCTTCTGGAGATATTGTTTCAGAATTCTGACTTGGGATGATGTACGACCAAAAGATGGCGTGCAGGATATTTATGATTGGCCTTGTACGTGAAACGTCTGGATCGATCCACCAAGCCCAATTTCACAGTTTATAATAGGATTCGAACGTGCGTTCCAAATCATTTATGGAAAGTGTCTTCTGCGGGACACCGACGAGTAATTCTAAACTATAAAAAGAATACTACAGCAATTTTTGAATACTGGAATTTCAAAAGCCACTGGTTTCAATACCATCCTGCGCAGTGTGAACGAATACAATGAGAGAAATTACGAAGCTGCAGAATTGAACAAAAATCTCAAAGTTTGTTCCAGATGCTTTTAAGTTTCAAGAGAATAATTTTTTTGAAATCGGTATATAAGCAATGAGTTTTTGAGATAGATATGAGTGCAAAAAAAGGGTAAGCTCTGTCCGCAGATTCGAAAAAAGTGGTCCTCTTGATGGTCACCTGGAATATCAATTCACATCTGCTCTCTTTGAAGGATCTTCGTTTTTGCTCGATGCAAAATCAAAGAAATCAATCCTAATATTTTTATGATAGCATTACAAGAAGTCGATCTACCAAAACAAAATTGGAATTGTTCACAAGAGCAGGAGTAAAGATGCCGACAAATTGAAAGTGTATTTACAACAATGGGATTTGGAGACACCAACGGATGGTGTTGTTGTTGGTAACCATCAGTGTTTGCTGTTTGCGTACAAAACAAACAGCATGCAACTTTCAATTTTCAATATGCACAAGGACGTTATTGATTTGGGGTGGAATGGGACGAAGGGTGCCCTCGTATTTGACATTGATTATCTGTGTAAAAATGACAACTGCAGAAAAGAATTGTGCTTTGTTTCTGCGCAACTGTCTGCATCAAAATTTGGGTTTGGTTCGCGGGATAATTTTACTATGACAATGTCAGAAGACAAGATCTGAGCATTGTATTGAAAAAGTGTTTCCAAATTGCACTATGGTGATTACAGTAACAGCCCAAATCTTGATTTCAATGTAATTCTCAAAGTCATTTTTCTGAAAACATTCCGAAGTTTCCCAACACCTAGAATGTTTTGGAATCTCAGACAGATGACTTCACAACTGAAGAATTACAGTGCAATCGAGAAAAAGACAGCTCTTGGACCGATCGCATTTCTTTCCACAACCCATTTGTTAGCAATTCATGTAAGACAGTAATAGTTCAGGAACAATATAATACATTATTTTCTCTCGCTGGACCATCTGACCACCTGCCTGTCAATTCTACATTCAATATCAAACAAAAACAGACTTTGATTTAAGATTTATATCCAAAACTTTATTCTAAACAAAATCAAAACAAAAATTCAAATTTTGCATTTTCTGTTTGAAAATATCAAGATTCAATACTTTTCAGGACTTGGTCAGGACTTGGTAGCCTCGGCACGAGTCTGCAGCTTCGTATGTGTGTGCACTTGTTTCTTCTCGATACTTTTCACTTTCTTCCTCTTGCCAGTTTTGTTGATTACATTTTTGCTTTGCGGAATATTGATTGTCTTCTTCAATGAAGTCAGGACGCATTCGCGACCATAATGATTGATACCAATAATAAACAATAACTTGCCGCCGATTCCTTCGTGCACCTCCCAAATAGTCTCTAACAGACTATACTCTGTTTTGATACACTGACAATAGTTCCATTCATGACAGTTCACTCCATGAAATTCAACTTCGTGAGGCACGTCCAAATCCAGCCTGAGAGTCCTCTGAACAATATGAATCTCGAGAGGATCGTGAAATGAGGACGTAAGAGTCATATTCAAACACATATTTTCACCTGTTGGATCGTGCATATCCAATAAAATATGAGGAGCAACAAAGAGATCTGCAGCATACTGGTGGATAGAAATCATGATCTTAGAAGGTATACCCTGTCCGAGCATGTCAAATCCACTGACAAGTTCAAACGTTTGCCATCTAGTTTGGCACATCCTTTTGTCGCGCAGTAGAATCTCGATCGCAGGCGTGCTGTGTGATCCTTCAAGAAATAGTATGCAGGTTTGTTTTATAGGCACACTTTACTCAAAATAGATTGGATCGTACCGAAAAGCAGATATAGATTTTTGTGGGCATATCTTGGAAATCTAATAACTACAGGATGTGTAGAATGTTTATTGATAACAAAAAGCCCTGATGCCCTCTGTCACTTTAGGTACTTAAGTGTGGGTCCTGTGCTACACCCCTTATGTGGTGTTGAATTGTGTTCAGTTGGCGATTTCTCGTGTTACTGTGTATACTGCGGTGATCATGCAGTTACAAGTTCGTTATGAGTGTTTGCATCGCTTTTGGAGTAGGAGTTGAGTCAACTGTTTATTTTCTTTCTACTTTCCGAGAGGCTTCGTGGCCTGTTACTATAAATATTCATCATATTTTTTTGTTACCTATTGGTATATTTTTGACGTGCATTAGTTGTTGAGTAACTGGTACCGTTTTGACGTGGAGGGGTCATGTAAACTCAATGCTAATTGTTTGATTGTCAGACCAGATATACCTTGAGTACCAGTGTATGTGTTTTGCCATGGTACTTCCTGCCACGGTACTTCCTCCTGTGGATTGAGATGTATGCTAGCATGACGCGTTGTAATCATATTTTTTAGGAAAACAGACAAAGTATGTACACGGATCAAGAAGGCGGTGGCCTCATATTTTAAGGAAAAAGGCGCAGTACAGGCATGTTCACTGCGGTTATGGAAGAATACCTGGTTCAGGTACACACACCTGAGTTGGATTTTTTTTGATTTATTGTCATAATATTTTGAGCAAAACAGACACAGGATACACACAGAACAAGATGGGTGTGGTACATATCTTAAACAGAACAGACACAGCACGGGTATGGACATGACAGGTATGGAGGTGTACCTGGTCGATGTACGCCTTCCACGTGAACACACCTTCCACGTGAATACAGGCATTATATTTCTTCATGTCACATATACCAGAATGATGTCACGGAGAAAACGCATTGATGATTGCTTGTATTACTTGAAACAGCGACTTAGCACCCTTGCTTGAAGGTCTATGTATCTCAAATCCATGTAGATTCCAGTTCCCGTTTTTTTGAGTTTTTGCCAAACTAGACTGTTTGAAGAGAGAATTTAAGGGTGCAGCCAAGGAGGCGTCGACATGTGCTGCAGCAGTGCTAAAACACGGCACACAGATGGGCTCTCTTTGGCAAGGGGTGGGGGGGGTGAGCAGCGCTGAATTGGAAGTTTTATTCTAAATTTGGTGTTATGCCGCCACACAGCTTGCGCGCCAATTACATTAGGAACGGTGTGTGTTGCTTTGTTTTATTAAACCAATATTGGGAAATTGTTACGGTCCCGGGGTTTCTTCACGAGTGAGCCAAGGGAGCACGTGCCCACAATTGAGAATCGCCGACACGCCGCCTCACCATGACCTCCCTTAGACAACCTGGGTTGGCCGGATCCTCACCCTTCATCTTAACTACGTCGCTGGCTATACCTATCCTTTCCTCTTCCTCTTTTGAACGGACCCAGCAACTAACGCCGTTGACAACCAGGGGCAAGCCCTGGCGGTCCAAAGTTTGTTTGGCCTCATAGGTGAGGGCCCTGAGTAATGGAAAGATTTCTAGGGTACTGGAGTTCCCGAGACTGCGAAATCCTTCACCTCCCACGACCGAGCAAAGTAACGCGACACTGTTTTTTTAAAAAATAAAAAGGAAGGGAAAAAAACATGAAGGAAAGGGACCCTCCCCAGAGAAGTCGAAGACACACTGAATGTTTTTCGCATTTGAGAGCTACTCAGCCTGACAATGAGCCTGTTGACCCCGCAACATAGCAGAACCACTGAGGTTCTTGTGGCCGGGATATTGACGAGTTTACCGTGATACTCCTTTGGGAGGTTGGGACCTGGAGCTGGTGTACCACGAGTTTAGAATCATGTGAGAGTGTTTCAGCAGGCTGGATGTGGGAGTCAGGGGCATATGTTGGGATGCAAGGCCTGTTGGGAGTAAAGTGGAATTTGTCTGTCACATGTGGTGTGCAGTATTTAGTCATCTTTCTCTCTTTCTTTCTTGGGGTTTGAAGATCCAACCAAATCACTGGACTAAGCGGATGGCGGGTAACCAATTAGTGACTTAGTTTTGATTTTTTTTGCCTGATCAAGAGCTTAGATGGCAAAAAACAAGGGGTGGGCGGAATATTTTTTCCCGACACTGATGCCGAAACCTCCCGGAGGGAGGTATGTGAACCTGCGGAAACAAAGGAAAAGGCAGCAGAGGAAGGTGGGACGCGACGAGGAAGGATCCAGCTCGAAACATCCGGAATTAGCGGCCGTTGTCTTGGCATTACGCGGCACCCCTGTGACAAACTCCATGCTGTATTTGTGCGATAACCAAGCGCTGCTGAAAGCTGTAAAAAGATGGGTAGGTGAAGGCGGAAAAGCGACGTTAGTAGGAGTGCCAGACGCAAACATTTTACCAGAAGCAATCGAAGAGCTCCGAAAAAGAACAACAGCAGGAGCAGCGACGTTTCTGGTCAAGGTGAAAGCGCATCGAGAAGAACCTGCAAATGAAGAAGTCGACATCCAAGCAGACAAGGCTATTTCAGACAAAGATGTTCCCACGGAATGGCACGACAGGACAAATCGAGCAGTTTTCACATGGCAAGAGCCTCGCCTGAAAGGAGGTACGGTGACCTATGAAGATCAAAAGTCGACGTGGAACAGCGGGGTGCGGAAGGCGATTAGACGAGGATCAACAGAAGAGGAGGTGCGCAAGCACCGGGATCGTGTGACAGGAGCTTGGAAACAGATCAGCGAACAAAGACGACGAGTCGATGTAAGCTATGATCCGAGTATGGTAACGGCTCTACAGCATGGTACATGGATGGATGAGGAGGGTTTCAAAAAGACTTGCATCAGGGAGAAGAAAAAAGAGGAGACATCCACCAGCCTTTCTAGGAGACATCCACCAGCCTTTCCAAAGGAATGGCAACAACAGTTACGGCTGCCCATCACTCCATCTGGAGTCACCTGTATGACAGCATGCACGCTGCACAAAAGCCAAAAAGCAAGCTCAAGTTTGTCACTCTTGACAAAGAAAGTTTCATGACTCAGCACGCGCGCACACACTCTCACTGCAGACAGTGTGTCTCACTGCAGACAGCGTTTTTGTGAAACATATTTACTACACATCAAACCGTTCGTGGTCAACATGAGTGCGATTTCTCCATTCTTTTCCTTACTGCAGATTCTTCGAAACTCTTCTCGTCGCCACAGCGTGCTCATACATATATATTTTATATATATATACATATATGTATATTCATGTACATATATACATATATATATGTATTTGTATATATATATATACATATATATATATATATATACATATATATATAGATATATACATACATATATCCAGTGAAAATAGTCCTTTTGCAGCAAGACGGGAGTCCTCGTATTGGGCGCAGTGTCCACGATGTCCCAGACGCCGTGCTGTTTCCATACACAAGTATGGCCTTCTTTCCAGGCACGGACTTTGTTGGAGTTTAGGATGCGTTGACCCGCCTTGACTAGACTAGGATTGTAGTAGGCAACGGACTTCTCAAAGCCCTCGCCCAATTGGAAAGACTCAAACCAGATCGGGGATGGGCCCTGTTTCAAGAATTTGGACCCCTTTGACAGGTCGTCCCAGCCAATCATGCCAAGATTAGGCTCGTTGAGGGAGTCAAACCCGACGACATTTTCTTCCGTGGCGAGTTTTTCCGCTGAAAGCAATAAATTTCCACCAGTCCATTCAGCATGTCGCCAACAAATCGCCAACAAATCAGCAACAAATCAGCAACAATTCAGCAACGATTCAGCATGCCAGCAACACTCAAGAGGGGGTGTTTGTTGGGATGCACTCACCCACGCGCGCCATGGATGCTATATAGTGGCCCTGCAGAAAGTGCTGCACGTTTTGTCCGTCGATCTGGAGCTTTGGCGCAAAGTCTTCTCCTGCGAAAAAGAGCGTGAACATGGTTCCTGTGGCTAATTTGTGGTGGTTGGAGGGCCAGGTCATCCGAGGAAGTGGCGTTTCTGGACTTGTCTCTAGGATGTGCCCCTGATGCGTAAAGGCAGCACCACACTCGTGGAGGGAGGACACGTTGAAGCCCACCTTGTCCAGTGTCCACGCTGGTGCACCGTCACCGCCTGTCCAGCGGGACCAAACATCTTGGTGAGGGTCTATGAAGCATGAAATGTTGTACTCATTGGCCTTGCGCACAATCTGCAGCAGATAGTCGAGATACTCTTCGTCGTAAATGCCTGGGCCTTTGTGTTCAACGGCCTCCCACGTGACGAGAAGGCGCACAAACGTCAAGCCCCATGCGCGAAGGCGTGCGAAATGCTCGTCGGCATGAGCCAATGGAAAGGGTCGACCCACGAACGAGATGTTCGATGTGTCGTAAAAGTCGCCTGTGACGTGGGTGGGCGCGTTGACCGGGTACTTGGAGGAGCCCGCGAGATTGACTCCCCGCAGCAGCACTCTGCGGCCTTGACGGTCGAGAAACCATGGACCTTGGTCGGCGCGCAGCTCCTGGCGTTTGAGCTGCGGTGGCGACCGCAGCGCCTGAGGTGCGTCGCGGCGATAAGAGCCGTAGCCCTCGGTTGAGTATTGGGGCTGGAGAGTAGGGAGGCCCACGTATGCTGCAGAGCACAGAATGGCAACAGTAGCAGCAGTGGTGGGATACCCGGCGGATGCGGCCAGGGCCGATGCAGTGGCCAATGCTCCTGTGGCAAGAGACAATGAATCAGCGGGGGGTCTCAACCACCATTTGCAAGACGGCCCACCACACAGCAAGACTACCTGCAATGAGCTGCTCCACTTGAAGCTGGAACAGCACTCGACCCACCGCCTGGAAAATATTTGCAATTATCATGCTGTGTGTCTTGCTCTGTTTGCTTTCTTTTATAGAGACACGCAATATCGGGGGATGTTGTGAGGTGTGTTGCGTTGTGTGTTGCGTTTTGTGTTGCGTTGTTCGTTGCGTGGTTTGTTGCGTGGTTTGTTGCGTTGTTTGTTGCGTTGTTTGTTGCGTACCCCACAACAACATATAGGGGGGGAGATGCTGTCTGTGGCGGTATATAAAGCGAGCGCGGATGGGGGTGTATTACCACTCACACCAAAAGTGTAAAGACCGCCTTTATGGGGCGAGTATTACTGCTGGTAATACTGTGCGGTGTCAGCGGTGTCGGCGGCACGTGTACGGCAGACAAATACGAGAGCACAGGGGTCGCGTGCAATGACGGCAACTCGGAGGACCTCGACGGCTGTTCCAGTGACTATGTGGTGGAATGCGGATGGGTGTGCGAGCCGGGGGGCGGAGGGTGTGTGCCGGGATGCCCGGACGCCGCGCACGGGGAGA
>Ga0105055_10007358_pt1 | contig 14671 bp, 13 predicted proteins | sample BON03_FD_78090 | JGI IMG/M metagenome (GOLD analysis project Ga0105055, IMG submission 78090) | Freshwater microbial communities from Lake Bonney liftoff mats and glacier meltwater in Antarctica - BON-03 | ecosystem: Environmental > Aquatic > Freshwater > Ice > Glacier meltwater | place: Lake...
CCCAGAACTTTGCCAAAATACGATCCGTCATAGATACCACAATCAAAAATGGAATGAATGTCTTGGATGCATTGGCTCTTATCGCTGAAGCAAAGCCTCAAAAGACAAACTGATTAGTTACGATAAATGAATAAAATTTCAGATAACAAACAGACTTTTTGGCTTGCTTTTGGAAAAATAATTGCTCTTTTTGCGACTTTATTGGTTCCACTTTTTTTAACAAGATTTCTAAATAAAGATGAATACGGATTTTATAATCAATTTAATACTGTAATATTTTTTTTATCTTCTTTTTTTTCCTTTGGCATGTCTTCTAATATTTTTTATTTCTATCCTACAAACTTTAAAAAAGATCAAAAATCATTGTTATATCACACGGTCTTCTTTTTGTTGATATTTGGTCTCCTGTCAGCATTATTTATTTATTTGCCTTATTTATCCGAGTTCTTTTTAGCCAATGATGAATTGCAAAACTATAAAACAGTTATTTACCTACTTACTATAGTATTGGTATTAACCAGTATTATTGACCCTTTATATGTCGTCAAGAAAGATGTAGCTTTTAGTGTATGGTTTCCTACCTTTCAGGTGGCTATTAAAGCAATTTTAATAGTTGGATTCTTTCTTCTTATACCAAGTATTAAATCGGTAATAAATGCCATTATAGTATCGTCCATAATAGTGCTATTAATTGTACTTGGATATATTGGAAAGACTATTAGAGAATTGCCTGAAGGGAAAATATACGATAAAGAAACGGCTAAGATTCAACTCAAATACAATCTTCCCATTGGGGCGGCCATTGCAATAAAAACTTTTTCTCAAAAATTTGATAAAATAATTGGTATCACTTATTTAAGCGCCTCCTCATATGCTTCTTATTCTATAGCTTTTTTTGGAATACCCGGAATTCAGCAAATTTATGATTCCATATCACAAGTTACCGTAATTAATATGGTTAAATGTTTCAATAAAGGAGAAATTGCACAAGCACATGCCTTATATAAAAATATGGTCATAAAAACCTTGTCGTTTTCTGTACCTATAATTTTAATTGTAACCTTAAATGCTCAAGAAATAATCACCTTTTTATTTACAAATAAATATACGGACGCCACTATATTATTTCAGCTATATCTAATTTCTTTTATTTTTGTAATGCTGGGGGCCGGTTTAATATTGAGAGCTTCAGGCAATACCAAATTCATTATTAGAGCCTTTTTATATGCCTCTATAATAACAATCCCAGCGACCTATTTTTTAATTAAGAATTATGGAAGTATTGGGGCCATGAGCGGAGCACTTTTTAGTATAATACTTCCCAAAATATATCAAATCAAAAAAGAAATTCAATTTACTGAATCCACTCTGTACTCCTTTTTGCCATGGAAAGAGATAGGCAAAATATTTTTAATATCACTTGTTTGCATTGTCCCATTTGCTTATCTAATAATTAATATTATTGATAGAAATATCATCAATGTGATAATAATTTCTATAATCTATCTAAGCATAGTGACAATTATTGAAATAAACCTTGACCTTTTTCTAGTAAAAAAGAATAGATTGATCAAAATAAAAAACGATTTTCTAAACAAAATTAAGTAATGGAAAAATATTTAAGGTTTGAATATTTCTTCAGTCTAATGGTTTTAATCTGGGAACCTTTTCAACGATTTATTCTTAAAGTCGATGGGGCCGGATATTCTATAACCTTACTTTGTATAATTCTGCTCTCAATTCTTATCAGAAAAAAATCATTTTACAAAATAGCTTTCAATAAACCATTGATTATCTGGTTGCTTTGGCTTATCTATACTTTTATAAATGCACTTATAAATGGATATGGTGACGATATCCCAATTTTATCCTTTTTTACCAATATTTTCGCCCCTCTACTATTGATGATTGTTATAACCTTAGAATTTAAACGGGACGATAAGAAACTGTTAAATATTCTTATAATGGGTTTATATTTGGCAATAATTTTAATTCTCCTTTTTGAGACAGAAACTGAACATGGAAGAACAGGTGGAGAGCTTAATTCTAACACCATTGGGACCATGGCTACCGTATTATGTATGCTTTTATACCTAAAGTATTATAAACATCAGCTTAAGGCATTATGGTTTATAATATTGATTTCTCTACCAATATTTACAATAATATCTACAGGTTCTAGAACTGCTTTTGGGGGTTTAGCTTTATTACTTGGCCTTCATTTTTTTATTAATCGATCTCGGAATGTCCTCATTACTATATCTAAAATAGTACTGCCTGCCCTTATCTTAATTTTAGCTTTTAATTACCTACTAGAAAATACAGGATTAGGAGAAAGAATACTGTCAACAACAGAGCAAAGTGAAGGTATGGACTTTGAAACTGGTAATCCAATTTTGGACAAGTTTGGAGATCGCGGTATCTTTTATTATAGAGGCTGGGAAGTTTTTATAGAGCAACCATTAACAGGAATAGGTTTGGGAAATTTTAAAGATTATAACGAGAATAAACTAGCACAACATTCAGAATATATGATACAATTAACAGAGTTGGGGCTAATTGGTTTTACACTATTCTTTTTATTCTATTTATCCATTTTTAAAAATTTGTTTAGAATCAAAAACATCTTAATTAATAAAAGAGAGAATGAGCTATTCATAGGCTATGTGCTTATAATCCTTCTTATGATCACAGCGACTAGAATGTATCAAGTAGGATATTTTTTCGCGATAATTGGAGTTACCATAGGTTATTTTACCAAACAGAAATTTTTAATCCAAAGGGTCAAAATAAAAAATTAAATATATTGTATGCCAACAAATAAAGTTATAATATGGACCTCGGGTATTGACGATTTATTAGTTGGAAATGGAATGGTTGGAGGACTTACCGTTCAAATGATGACTTGGGCAAATGCCTTTTTAAATAACCAATGGAAGGTTTTATCCCCAACAAACATTAGATCCCGGAACTCCACTAGAATCAGTAAAATAGAATTTTTCTATTTTCCAAAAGCTAAATTTTTAAATATTGTTTTTGAATTCTTCTGTACTTTTTTTTTTATAGTTAAACATCAACCCCAATTAATAATAACTAGAGGAGCTTCAAGGCAACTATTTGCCATTTCACTATTTTCTAAATTAATTGGAATAAAATTAATTTTAATGTTTGCCAGTGATTCTGATCTTATCAAAGGAAAAGAGCTAATAGCTAGACCATGGGACAGATGGCTTTTTAGGTTAGGACTATTGAATGTTTCGAATTTTGTAGTACAAAACTCTAAACAACAACAACTTTTAAATTTAAAATCACCTAAATCAAATTCTATTTGTATACCTAATATATGGCCTTCTAAACCCGAGCTTGGTCAAAAACGAGATAGTATTTTATGGGTTTCCAATTTTCGGGAATTAAAACGACCGCATTGGTTTATAGATTTGGCCAAACAATTTCCCGAAAGGCAGTTTATCATGGTCGGTGGGCCATTAGACCAAAAACTCTTTGAACAATGCCAGAAAGAAGCAATTATGCTCAATAATTTAGAGTTCCTAGGTCCCTGCCCTTTGTCAAAGACCAATCACCTTTTTGAAAAAGCATCACTTTTTATTTGCACATCGGAAATAGAGGGTTTTCCCAATACGTTTTTACAAGCCTGGTCAAACCAAATACCAATAATTACAACCTTTGATCCAAGTGATTGTTTTGACCCCTATAAAACAAGAGTATTCTTTTAAATTTCGTTAGTTAAATTATGCTGTTAATTTTTTCATTAAAATTAAGTGTTTGTCAGCGTTCCATTTTTCCATTGGTGTTATTCTTCCCAATAGTCCGTGTAGCCTTTCGTTATTGTAAAAAAGCACATAATCTTTAAGGGTTTTTTCTATTTCTCCAAAGGTTCTATAGTCAAATCTCTGAAAAACTTCTTTCTTTAAAATACCGTGATAGGCTTCAATATGAGCATTTTCTTCTGGTGTTGCGATGTGAGTAAACTCCTGGGCCACACCTATCAGTCCTAGATATTCTCTTACATTTTTTGCAATAAACTGGCTTCCGTTATCACTTCTAATCACAACATTATTAGGGTATTGATAATTCATAAATAATTCAGACAGCAATGTTATCACTTGAGCTTGTTTAATTGAAAAAGCAAAAAGGTCTATTAATATTCTTCGCGTGTGAACATCTATTACAGATAGAAGATAAGCGTTTTTACCAGCACTAGGAATCCAAACCATCTTTATGTCCATTTCTAGACAATCAAAAGGTTTTACGGTCATTACTTTTCTGAATTTAACAAACTTGCGTCCAGAACCGCTCCTGTCAATACGGTCTTCTAACTTCAATAGGTTCGCTTCTTTCATTATTCTATACAGTTTCTTGTGGTTGATTGTATAACCGTCCCGAGTCAAATAAGCAGTCATTAATCTGTAGCCACAATCTATAAAAGGATGACTTAATATGGTCTTTACAGATTCAATAACAACATCTTGGGTTACTAATCCATTCTTACTATGATAGGTAAACTTACTTGGCTTGTTTCCTTTTTTACCTAAGCTTGGCTTGCGATAATAGCTGCTGTAAACCATTCCTACCATATCGATTATCTTAGTTTTACTAATTTTATATTTGTCAAAAATAGTATCCACTAAATCTTTCTTGGATCTGATGTTCCAAACTTTTTTTTTAAAAGTTCACGCTGGACTTCCAACTCAATCTCCTTGTTACTTAAAAGCTTACGAAGTATTCTGTTTTCCTCTTCTGCTTGCTTTAGCTCTTTGCTGCGAGTGTCATAGGTCACTTTTAAACCTGCCTCGCCTTGGGTATCATATTTCTTCTTCCAACTATAAAAAGTTCCCGTACTAACCTTGTATTTACGACAAGCTTCAACGATTCCTAGTTCTTCAGATGAGGATAGAATTGCTAGCTTTTCTTCTAAACTCCATTTCTTATATTTCATATCTCAAAGGTATTAATTGAAATTTAAAATATCACTCCGAGCTTATTGGGGGCTAAACTAGTGATGTAGTTATTAAAAATCAATTAGGCCTTGTGATTAATTCTAAACATGAACTTGTAGAAGCTGTTTGGGAAACTAATGACGAACTTAAGTATTTAAGTATGCAAAAAAATATTAAAAACTATTTTGAACATAACCACGAACCAAATTCTCAGTTTGTTAAGTTAGCAAATGCCTTTGATTTATGAAGATTGTTCAATTTTTTCAGGTTACGAATTTGGGGTTCGAAACGCTGATTAAAAATAATTCCAAAGAAGTGACTTTAGATATTCCAATTATTTGGCATGCAAACAATATACATGCCCGCAAAAAAGTTGTTCCAAGTATGGATAATTCTATGACTATTTAATAGGCGCTAAAATTACCAATAATAATTTTTTAATATTTAATGAAAATAGCACAAGTAGTATTTGAAATGGTAGCTGGTGGTGCAGAAATAATGGCACTAACCTTATCCGAACAATTGGTAAAACAAAACCACCAAGTAGATTTAATTAGGGTTAATGCACCTAATGACATCACAAGAGAAAGAATTGAAGCCGATCACTTAAATAATATTGGCATACAAAGTCATCTTTTAAATAGAAAACTCGGCAAATTAGGTATTAATAGTATAATTAAATTAATAAAATTAATTAATAAGGAAAAATATGATATTGTACATTCACATTTGATGATGCCGGACGCATATGTAGCCTTTGCCAAAATTCTATGTCATCATAAATTTACACATATCATTACAGTTCATAGTGCATCAGGCTATCATCCTAACTATTTACTTAAATCACTTTTTAGGCAGTCCATATTTGTTAAATGTAGTCCCGCCATTAAAAAACTAAATTCGGTTAAGAAAGAGCACATTGTTTTAAATGCAGTTGATATAGCTAAATTTTCCCCAAAGAATAATACACAATTGCCCAGTATAATAGAAGAACTTAAATTGCCTTCGATTAGTAGAATAATAATTTCGGTCGGAAATTTAAGACCAGAAAAAAATCAAATTCTTGGCATTAAAATGATGCATCACTTAATTGAGCATCATAAAATTGCCAATCTGCACTATGTTATTTGCGGTCACGGTCCTGAATTAAGTAACTTAAAAAATGAAGTTAAAAATTTAAATATTGTAAGCAATGTTCATTTTCTGGGCTCACGAAATGACATCCCCAGTCTGCTGCAGCTATCAGAGATCTTTTTCAACTTTTCAACATATGAGGGATTGCCTTTGGGGGTATTGGAAGCTTTTGCCAGTGGAATTATTACTGTCCTTTCTCCGATTGAACAACACACTGTAATAGGTAGTAACATGACCGAATGTTACTTCCCAAAAAACTTTGAAGTAGATTCTTTCGCAAAAGTATTTTGCGATTTAGCAAGTAAGCCAAAAACAAGTACAAAATCTGAAGTTTCAGAAAAAAGAAAAGAGCTTATGGAAGAATATTCTTTGGATAATTTTACAGATAAATATCTGAAAATTTATAAAAATCATAGCTAAATGAATTATTGATGAAATCCATTAAATATTTTATTAAATTTTTTGGATCTTTACTGTTTTATAGACTTGGAGGGCTATACTTGTTAAAAGCGCTTTTAAAAAAAGAACCCTATCTTTTGGTTTTAAACTATCATAATTTTTCAAAATATAATAATTTTAGTATTAAAAGAGGTTCTATATTAGAAACCGGCTATGCAGTGAATTTTGAAAAGCAAGTCCGCTTTCTAAAAAAGCATTTTACGTTTTTATTCCCGGAGGAATTTTTTGAAGCAGAACCTGAAAAAGGGATTAATGTTTTAATAAGCTTTGATGATGGTTACAAGGATAATTATGATATCGCTTACCCCATTCTTAAAAAGCAACAAGCCAAAACCATATTCTTTGTGGTAACATCCTTGATAGGAACCAATGAATGGCTGCGGCATGATAAACTTAGGCTGTTGGTAGCACATAATCTCCTTTTAGAAAATGAAGTTGAAAGTGCTTTAAGAAAAATGAACAAAGGGATAGCATTACCGGATGAAATTATAGTTCAATCTAAACAATATGAACAATATTCTGGTTCTAGGACTTTGATGATGAATTGGTCTGAGTTAAAAGAGATACAAGCCCAAGGATTTAAAATTATGCCACATACGGCAAATCATGCTATATTAAGCTTCTTAAATAAGGAAGAACAAGAGCAAGAAATTATGGGTTCCATAAACAGAATTGATTCTGAGTTGCATCAGAATTCAGATTATTTTGCATATCCTAATGGCTTATACGATTCAAGAACAATTGAAGTTTTAAAATCCAGTGACATCAAATACGGATTTACCACTATTCCAGGAACCAATACGAAAAAGGAGAAACGATTGGAGCTAAAGCGAATTGGAATAAATGCATCCGATAGTGTATCTCTTCTACTTTTAAAATTATTTATGGCCGCTATAAAATGAAGATCAACTATTTTATATTGGTTACAGCATTAAAAGTATTAACAAAAACTTATAAGCCATAATTAGTTCTTTTATGTTATTGAGTAGACATATCATTTGATGGTTAACAATAGTCGTAGGTAATATTGCACTTGAAATGGATAAATTACTGAAATTGAAGCAGATAGAATTCTTCGTTCATGATCCTATGTCACCTTGTAACAAGGTTATGGTATAATGGCGTGTATTTATAGAATAGAGATGTTAAAGATAATAAGGGGCTATATACTATATTACTATTTAAAAAAGAATAAAATAACCTTTCAGATTTAATTGCAATGCAAATTAAACATCATAAAACTATCCTAATTTCAGCATACACATGCAATCCATATGGTGTGTCAGAATCTCTAGCAGCCTTTAACTTCGTGAAAATATTATTGAAAAAATTTTCTGTAATATTATTAACAACAAGAGAGAATGAGATTTTTATAAATGAATATTTTAAAAACGATTCAAATCTACATTTAAAAATTATTTCTTTTAAAGATACCTATCCTGGAAAAAAAGTGCCCATAATAAAGGATTCTATAAAATTAGGGTATTTTATTTTTAACTATAAAATACGGAGATTTTTAAAACAAAATACGGAGATTATTCAAAAGTCTGATATTCTTTACCACAAATCGCCTTCAAGTTTCAGATATTTTTCGAATTTATCAAAATTCAATAAAACGTTCATTTTTGGCCCTACTGGTGGTGGATTACAGACTCCACCAATAATAAAAAAGTTTTTCCGAAATGAAAATAAAATATTAAAACTTAGAAAATTTGATCAGTTTTTATTAAACACATCATTTTACAAGAAACATTATAGAAGTGCCGATATCATATTAATTACACTTCCCTATGTTAAAGACATTTTAGGAGATGAATTTGAAGATAAGTATGTTGAGATATTCGACACTGGAATTGATACTAATTTACATACAAACAATTCTATTTTCTCTGATGATAATAGAATATGTTTTGTAGGAAGACTTACACCTTATAAAGGTGCTGAGTTATTAATAAAAGCAATACACTTAATTCATAATAAATACCCAGATCTAAAAGTTGAAATAGTCGGAGATGGTGAAGAAAGGGAAAAACTTATAGGTCTATGCCAAAAATTAAAGATAATTCACAAAATAAACTTTCACGGTCATTTGCCCCATCAAGAAGTAAAGGATATATATAAAAATTCATCTATTTTCTGTTTTCCAACTCTTACTGAAGCCAGTGGTAATTCATTACTTGAAGCAATGAGCTATAGCTTACCAATTGTAACTATTAACAATGGTGGCCCAAAATTTATGTGTCCTGATGAAGGGTCCTTTAAAGTTGATATTGATGCACCTGAAAAAATGATTAAAGCAATTAGTAACTCAATAGACATATTACTAAAAAACAAAGATTTAAGAATCAAAATGGGTGAGATTAATAGAGCGCATTGTATTAAAAATTATGACTGGAATGTGTTGGAACTTAAAGTACTAGAGGTTTTTTACAACAAAATATCAGAATTAGATGATTAAAGTTCTGGTAATTGGACCATTTAAAGGGGCCATAGGTGGAGTAAACGTTCATATTAATCGCTTAATTGAGTTATTAAGTGGGTCTAAGAATGTAAAACTAGTTGGCTTAAATGATGGGAAAGGCCACTCGTCACGCTTTCCGAATTTGAGAAGTTATGAATTTTTCGAAATTTTTAAATCGTTTTATAAAAATGATATAATCCATATTCACTCATCAATTTGGTGGTTAATTATATTATATATAATATCAGGAAAAATATTCAGTAAAAAAATGATTGTCACCTTACATTCATGGGGCTATAGTCTAAATCAAAAAAAAATTCTGCTTATATTTCTGAAGGGGTGTAATAAAATAATTGCAGTAAATCCGTCTATAAAAGATGAATTAAATATTAAGGAAAAGGTAATTGTGCAGTATGCATTTCTTCCACCAAACAAAATGGATGATTCACCATTACCACAGGAGATATTAATTAAGCTCTCTGAACAAAGAAAGAGTGGCAAAAGATTTATTGTTGGAAACGCTGGTCAACTATTTATTTATAACTCCCAAGATTTATATGGTTTAGACCTTTGTATACAATGTGCGAGAAAGTTTAAAATGAATAATGACCCTTTTTTCATTATTTTCACAGTAAGCCATCATAATGAAATTGCAGAAAAATACATAAATATCATAGATCAAGAAAAATTAGAAGACTATATATATCTATATGTAGGTTTAGTTTCCTTTCCTAATTTAATTAAATTTAGTGATTTAGTTGTAAGACCTACCAACAAAGACGGAGATGCAATTACTGTTAGAGAAGCATTGTTTTATAACAAACCTGTTCTTGCGTCTAACATTATCCAACGTCCTACTGGCGTATACCTATTTAAAAACCGTGATTGGATGGACTTCTACAGACAGATCAAAAATGTATTTAATAATACAGAATCATCCCCAGTAGCTGCATCTCAAAAATTAAATTTCAAATTAATATATGAACAGATTTATCTAACACCTGAATTAAAAATAGACAGTGGACGAACCTTTTCTTAAATTAAAATCCTACTGTGAAGCAGAAAAATTTGCTGGTTGGGATCCCTATGATGGATTAAATTCCAAAATATTCAGTGCTACACCATTCAAAAATTGGGATTTAGCAAGATTAGCTTGGATTCAAGGTTTTAAGCGTAGTCCAATTAACTTTAGGAAGATGCTCATGGTTCCCAAGCAACATAATGCCAAGGGGATCGGATTGTTTTTAAATGGTTATTGTAATCTGTACAAACTCGCAGAGAAAGGTGAAACTAGCTTTGGTACAATAGAAGACATACGCAGTCGTATTGATGAATTGGCGGAATTACTTTTAAAAATGCAAAAAACAACATATTCAGGGGCCTGTTGGGGATACAATTTTGATTGGCAAGCCCGTCGTTTGTTTTTATTTCCTGCCGATACCCCTACCGTTGTGGCTACCTCATTTTGTGTTCAAGCTTTATTGAACTCCTATGAAATAACCAAAAACCAGAAATACCTTCAAACAGCCTTAAGTGCCGCCAACTTTATTATGCAGGACCTAAATAGATCGGATTTTAATTCAGGATTCCTGTTTTCCTATTCTCCCCTCAAGGGAAATGACACCGTAATTAATGCCAGTTTACTAGGGGCTAAAACCTTATCCCTCATCTATAACTATTCCAATAATCCAGAGCATCTGGAATTGGCCCATACCTCAATAAAAGCCTGTTGTGAAGCCCAGCAAAAAGATGGTTCCTGGGTATATGGCATGTTGCCGGTTCAGAATTGGATTGATAGCTTCCATACCGGTTATAATTTGGATGCTATTCAGGTCTATCAAAATGTATCTGGAAATAAGGAGTTTAACAATCATCTAGAATTAGGGTTTCAATTTTACATCCGAAATTTTTTTCTGGAAGATGGGACTCCAAAATATTATCACAACAAGACATACCCCATAGATATCCACTGCCCAGGACAGCTATTGGTAAATCTTTCTGTACAAAACAAGTTCCAGAAGAACAAAGAACTTGCGGACAAGGTTATGCAATGGACCCTAAACCATATGCAGGACAAAAAAGGTTATTTTTATTACCAACTTAAAAAAGGAATCAGTTCCAAAATTTCTTATATGCGATGGAGCAATGCCTTTATGTTTAATGCAATGAGTTATTATTTATTGGAATCAAACAGAACAAATGGAATATAAGAGCTTAAACGGAGTGAAGACCTACGCCCCCCAATCCCGAGTGGAATTGATGGATTATGCTATGGCCAAAAAAAGCATTTTAGTCGCCGTTAATGCAGAAAAAATATTGCATGCCACGGATGTTACCCGGGCCATTATAAATAGAAATGTAGGCTATCCGGATGGCACTGGTGCCGTTTGGGCATTACAAAGAAAGGGACATTACAATACCGTTAAAATTCCCGGTTGTGAGCTCTGGTTGGATATTGTCAGTGCTTACTATAAGACCAAAAGCTTTTATTTGGTAGGTGGCCAACAAGCAGTAATCGATGCCACGGTGACTAAGTTACAAACGGATTTTCCAGGCATACGAATTGTAAACTATAGAAACGGCTATATTAAAACAGCCCATGAACAAAATGCCTTGATACAGGATATTGTTCTAAAACAACCTGATATTGTTTTTGTGGCCATGGGATCTCCAAAGCAAGAATTGTTAATGGAGGAAATTCAACAACAACACGAGGCCCTATATCAAGGTTTGGGCGGTAGTTTTGACGTCTACATTGGCACAGTTAAACGTGCCCCGGATTGGTGGGTAAAGAATAATTTGGAATGGACCTACCGCTTGATCAATCAGCCCACGCGTATTAAAAGGCAAATACATTTGGTGAGGTTTTTTGTACGCCTCCAATTGGGCCAACTATAATTCATTTAAAACTATTTTAAGCAGTTATTAGAAAACAAAGAATGATAAAAAATATAACCCTTATTGCCGGAGCTCGACCCAATTTCATGAAAATTGCGCCCATTATCCATGCCATTACAGCTGCTAAAGCTAATGGAGCGCTAATAGACTACCGCTTGGTACATACAGGGCAACATTATGACAAAAAGATGTCGGGCGATTTTTTTGAGCAGTTGGATATACCTGAGCCCCATGTCAATTTGGAGGCAGGGGGAGGCTCACAAGCAGAACAAACGGCTAATATTATGGTCCGCTTTGAAAAGGAGCTCCTTGCCCACCCTACCAATCTGGTTCTGGTGGTTGGAGATGTAACCTCTACCATGGCCTGCGCCATTACCGCCCAAAAACTACATACCAAAGTGGCGCATGTGGAAGGTGGCATTAGATCTAACGACTGGTCCATGCCCGAGGAAATAAATCGCTTGGTAACCGATGCCATTACCAATTACTTTTTCACCACCTCCGAAATCGCCAATAGCAACCTAAGACATAGCGGGGTAAAGGAAGAAAGTATATTCTATGTGGGCAATACCATGATCGACACCCTATTAAAACAGCGTCCACGGTTTATTAAACCCCCTATCTGGAAAAGTTTGGATTTACAGGACAGGAACTATTTGGTGATGACCCTGCACCGTCCTGCCAATGTAGATCAGGAAGCCCAATTAAAAGCCCTAATAGACGAAATAATAGCCAATACCCAAGACCTGCCCCTTGTTTTTCCAGTACATCCGCGTACTGCCAAAATTTTGGAAAACATGGGTATTTTCCATCCTAGGCTACACATGGTGGAACCCTTAAGCTATTTGGAATTTAATTATTTGGTGGAAAGGGCCAAAGTGGTACTTACGGATTCTGGAGGCATTACGGAAGAGACAACGGTTATGGGAGTGCCCTGTATGACCCTTAGGGACAACACGGAACGTCCCGAGACCATCACGGAAGGGACTAACGAACTTATAGGCACTGATCCAAAAGCTATAGCCCCGGCCATGAAAAAATTGTTCTCCGGGAATTGGAAAACGGGAGGCATACCCCACTTATGGGATGGTAAAGCAGCCGAAAGGATTGTGGGGCATATATTAAAATTATCGTGTTGTTAATCCTTTTTAAGTTATGCCAAAAAAGCGGTAGTTTTGCGCTTTAAGCACAACTTAAAGATTTTGACTTAGAGGATGAAAAAGGGCTTTGTTTTAATTGGTCAATATCTGGCACGATTACTTAATAACAAAGTAAAATAATTTAAAGAATAGCTGTTAGATAGCTTTTATAGGCTACTTTTTAAAGAGGTCTAAAAAAAATCAAAGAATAAGATGAAGGAAGCACCCTATAGTATAGAACATTTTGAGGAAGAGGAATCCATTCAAATAAAGGAAATCCTTCAAAAATATTTACGGTATTGGCCCTGGTTCGTTTTGGCAATTTTCTTATGTATAGGACTAGGTTATACCTATTTGCGCTATGCCCCTATCATCTACAAATCACAGGCCAAAATTAAGATCGTGGACGAATCCCAGGAAGCGGATATTGCTTCGAGTGCGCGTTCATTATTTAGTGGCAAGTCCACAATCATTCTGGAAAATGAGATCGAAATTTTAAAATCTTACCGGATCCTATCCCAAGTGGTCAACGAATTGCACCTGGATATATCCTTTTATGAAGTAGGAAATGTAAAAACTAGACGGATCTGGGCCCCTCCCTTTGAGATTACCAAACATGTTGCTGCGGATAGTTTAGGGAGGGCAAGGCCATATATCATTGCATTAGGTGCAAAAGGCATTACGATTACCGATACTAATGAAAAAACCTATACGCCAAATCTAAACGAACCGGAACAACAAACGGAAGGTCTTCCTTTTGATATCCGTATGGTGAAGGGTATTGACCCCGCGTTGTACGAGGGTATAACCTATAAGGTAATCCTTAGCCCCCTAAAAAGTACTGTATTGGCACTGGCGACAAGTTTACAAGTACAGCCTACAAATAAAAAGAGTGAAATTCTGTCCCTCACTTTGCAAAGTGAAAGTATAGACCTTAACGAGGCCATCCTAAATACTTTGATTGAAAAATTTAACAAGGACGGGGTCTTGGACCGCCAATTGGTGAGCCAGCGTACCCTGAACTTTATAGACGAACGCTTTCTATATTTGAGTGAAGAGCTGGATTCCATTGAAGGAGGCAAGGAAAGTTTTAAGCGTTCCAACAACCTGTCCTATATTGAGGCCGATGCCGGGATGAGCCTCCAACGGAAATCGGAGACCGAGGAAGAGGTGATCAAATTGGAAAACCAGATATCCATTTCACAGATCCTGAGGGAAACTGTAATCAATCAAAGCGATTATGGCCTATTGCCCGCCAATATTGGGATAGAAAATTCCAGCCTTAACAATTTGGTGGTGGGTTATAATCAAATGTCCCTAGAACGGGAAAAATTATTGCCCACTGTAGGCAAGGACCACCCAACACTACAAAATCTAAACGGCCAATTGGAACGCGCCAAGGTCAACATTATAAAATCTGTAAACATCTACGGAACCCAATTAAAAAATTCGCTCCTACAGCTTAAACAGGAGGAAAGCCGGGCCGGGTCCGTATTTTCCAGACTGCCAGAAAAGGAAAAAATGCTCCGCTCCATAGAGCGCCAACAAAGCATAAAAGAAAACCTCTTTTTATTGCTGTTGCAAAAACGGGAAGAAGCCGCCATTAGCTATGCGGTTACCGC
>Ga0105055_10007360_pt1 | contig 14670 bp, 6 predicted proteins | sample BON03_FD_78090 | JGI IMG/M metagenome (GOLD analysis project Ga0105055, IMG submission 78090) | Freshwater microbial communities from Lake Bonney liftoff mats and glacier meltwater in Antarctica - BON-03 | ecosystem: Environmental > Aquatic > Freshwater > Ice > Glacier meltwater | place: Lake...
ATAGCCGAGAGTCTCTATTCCACATGGTGGAGGACATTTGCATGCACAAACGTGCTTCCGAGCTATGTATGCATTTGGAAAACCTCATGCAGCTCCACATCAAAAAGATTATCGAGGACATTGCAGCTTGCAACATGACCCACGACTCTTCCAGATAGTTTTCAGAAAGAGTTGGCTTTTGTTTTTTTAGGTTGATCCTCATCTTCTTCACTGGACCATCACCTCCACCTTTTCGTCTCATGCCTATCATATGTCTTTGTCACTGAAAGAGGAACAGGTGAAGATTCGTGTTGTTGGTATTCTAAACGAGTCGAGTGAACGCTTAAGATGACCTTGGAAAATAATACCGTTATTTTCACCATGAACAATTAGTGGATAACGATGAACGATCGCTACCGACTTTTCAAAAATCTATTGTAGACACTAAAATTTGTCTTTCCGAGCCAATCAAAAACAACATTTGATTCATTATGGCGAAACCATTGCTGGGTAAACGGAAACGAGGTCACGTGGTGCGACGGGAGAAATCAAAGGAGTCACAAGTGATTGAGCGCACTAAACCAGTGCTGCTTGTTCGAGGAACCAAAGCGGGTGAATATGGCATGGAGCTATTGCGAGATATTCGCAAATTGAAAGGGCCTGAAGACTCCATTTTGTTTTCTCGCAAGAATGACGTGAAGGCGTTTGAAGATGAAACGACAATGCAACATTTATGTCAAAAGAGTGATACTGGTTTGTTTGCAGTGTGTACTCACAGCAAAAAGCGACCCAATAACCTCGTTTTGGGAAGACTTTTTGATGGAAACATGTTGGAGATTTTGGAGTTCTCTGTCGACCATTTCATCTCCATGAAAGACACTTTATCCAAGAGTAAAATTACAAAGGCTGTGGGTACGCAATCTTGTATCCTCTTTCAAGGCGATAGTTTTGACAAAAATTCCAACATGCAAGCGGTTAGAAGTGTTCTCTTAGATCTTTTCAAATGCCCTCGTTTTGAGCAAGTAGATCTCACTGCAATTGATCACCTTGTGGTATGTACTGCAGTAGATGAAAAAGTGTATATTCGTAATTACGTCGTTGTTTTTAAAGGCAAATATTCTCAAGAAGACAACAAGGCAGAAAATAAAGTGGCGTCTCTAGCAGTTTTAGGGACGAAGATACCTGATATCGGATTGATAGATATGGGACCAACAGTCGATCTGTCCCTTCGAAGGACCAAATTGCCATCAGCACAGCTATTGAAAATGGCAATGCACCGTCCTAAACCACTTAAGGTGGCAACCAAGGTGAAAAATATCTCTCATGATGCAATTGATGGAAAGGTGGGACGAATTCATATGAAGAAGCAGGACACCAACAAACTAGTTACTCGAAGTAGATTTAAAAAGTCACTCAAGAGAGGAAATGGTAAGGAGTAATAATCCATCTTTTTTTTTTGCGGATAGGTTTTCAAATTACATCCCTTCTTTGTATGCTCATTATACCTACCAGTAGTATTATAAAAGAGTAGTCATCCGGGTAGATCCTGTTGTTTCCGTCAAATGTTGTAGCATAGCCAACATCTAATCCTTCTTTTCAAAATACGCCTTAATTAGTTCAGGGCGAAACACATGAAAACTAGTTGTATGAATGCCTTAATCATTTCAACAATTGAAGAAGACGGCTGGCAAATCCTACAAGGAGAGGAGAAACTGAGCAGACGATTCTGTGTATCAACGTCATTTCTGCCCGCTTTCTTTTCGAAGGGACTTTTTTTTAAACAGTTTAAAAAACACTTCAGAAGATGACAAAACTCATAAAATAGAAGCCATCCTTTTGTGTCTTGCATAAACTTCTTATGAAGAAATTACTGGGAGGACCCCAAAATCGTTGGATAGTGTTTTCTATAACAAACTTCTAGTGTTACGCAAATTGAACTTGTTGATGGCGATTCGAAATGGTTTAACGAGGGGGGCTCGAGGTTGTTGTTTCAGTTAAGGTAATACTGAAAATTGGAAGTGAACAGCTTAAGAACTTCTCTACTCGTAGTATTTTTGGTAAACGGGATCTTAGAAAAAATCGAAGTAAAAGTTTCTTTTTGTTCGGTAGTACTTGTTGGCACAAATATATATATTATAATAGCCAACCAAAGAGAGAATTGATTGATTGATATCCAATGAATGAAACCAAGACCGTTATTGTAGTTAGTCCTGTGTCGACCGGAAAGGCAGTGGCCGGTAGAGTGAAGGAACTGGGGCATCGCTTAGTGATTGTTTTCCCTTTTGCAAAACCAGCTGGTGAGGGCAACATGATGACTCGCTCCGACGTCACTGGAATGGCATCTTTCTACTTGGAAGGGAGCTACGAAGAGTTGGAACAAGCGATTCGAGCAGAGATTGAATACCCTATTGATGTTGTCATTGCTGCTGCAGAAAATGGTGTTTTATTAGCAGACTTTTTAAGTGAAGCCTTTGACACGCCGAGAAACCCTATGGAGTTGGCGACTGCTAGATTAAACAAGTACATTATGGGAGAGACAGTTAGAGCCGCGGGAGTTCCAGCTGCTAAACAGATGATCGCCACGGAATGGGAGGAAGTTGATGCCTTCATCAGAGATTGGAACCCGTCTCCCTTTAAGGTCATCGTGAAACCAAATCAAAGTGCAGGCAGCGATGATATCTTCTGTTGCAAGAGTTTGACGGAGGTCGAGAATGCATTCTGCACAATCAACGGAGCCATCAATCAAAATGGAAACTTGAATGAGGGCGTGTTGATTCAGGAATTTTTGGAAGGTGTCGAATATGTCGTTGATTCTGTTAGTTTGAATGGCGAGCACAAAGTTGTGGGCCTCTGGAAATACGATAAGCGAGGTGCCAATGGACAATTCAATGTATATTTTGGGATGTCTTGTTGCAGCGTAAAGAGCGAACTGGAGTTGGCCCTGGTGGAATACAATTCAATGGTCCTTGATGCCCTCAAGATCTTCAATGGTCCTTCTCATTGCGAAATCATGATGACTAAACGAGGACCTATCCTTGTTGAAGTAGGAGCTCGTCCTCACGGAGGTATGGGCTCATGGAAGCCCATCGCACAAGCGGCTTACGGTTTCAACCAAATCGACGCAACTGTGGATGCAGTTCTTCGTCCTGAGATATTCGAACAATTGCCGGCATACCCTGCCACGCAAGCGATCTATGGAATTGATGTGTTCCTCGTTTCCTTTCGAGAAGGACTTATTGATAATATGCCAGGAAATGATATGACCAGGAAACTGCCTTCATTTTTAGCTGAGGATATGATTGTATCTAACGGATCTAAATTGTTCAAGACTATTGACTTGTTTACGATGCCTGGTAGAGTGCAGTTGAAACATGCTTCTGAAGATCAAGTGAATGAAGATTATGAATACATACACGGGTTACTCGCTCACGGAGAGTTCTTTACCCTGTCGAAAGACACTTCACTAGATGCGCCAGAAATGCCTCAAGAGTAAACGTTATTCTCGCATATTAGTATTGTTGATACCACATCGATTTTGAATTATTGTATTTTTTGAAAAACGAGTTTTTATTGTGCCTAGTCGATTTTGTCAATTCTTTTCTGTTTTGACTTTGAGAGATGCAACGATCAGACTGGTGTTTTGTTATGGGAAATACCAAGTTGGTAACCGCGCGTTGTTTTAAAAGACGGTGATGTTATGACGGAGGAGTCTCTCGGAGTTTGAAGATTCCTCGTTTTCCAATTGACGTTCCACAATTTTATGAAGTCGTGTTCTAAAAAAACTCTGGTTTAGGGTTCTTGGCTCATTGGTAATGGAAGAAGTGATTGCCTTCGTCCTAGCTCCTCCATTTCCTTCTGATGTTGCATCGCTTCACCTCATTAGCACGTCCCTTCATAACCTCCCCCGTGATGAAGACATGGTTAGTTTGAAAGTACTTGTGCAGATCCAAACTCTACTTGAGATTGCCATGTGCAGATTCGTGTTGTCTAATGTGTGCAAGAATTTATTTGACGATCCTGTATTTTCTACACAAGGATTTGCGGAGAAACTTTTTAATTTACGCAGTCCATCTAAAGCACTGAACCTGGAACCCAATCACCTTGTCACTACTGCCAAGGTGTCAAGCAGTCCGGAATGGAACGCTGCACTGAACAGGTTTATCAGTGTTGCAGAATCGCTAATAGTGGATCCATTGTACTCCAGTTTTCTAATGGAGAAATATATTCCTGATCTTCTTTTCTATTATGCTGCTACTAAGCAGCCTGTGGTGGATGAGCTGCGTTGTCAAGTCCCTTTGCAATTGTACGTAGGAACCCTTTTACGAGCTCTCAGTTTTTATTCTAAATTGAAACTAGCCTTAGGTAGCAACAGCGGTAAAGAAAAGGATCAGGTGAACACGTTTCTTGGAAGTGAACTTTCCTCCCTACTGGGACTCGACGGCGGAGTTGCTGCTGTTATAAACGAGATGCTAGGTCACGTACCCACGGGTAATATCCTAGCGTACCAGAATGTAGCTAAGATATTTGCCAGGACCAAAGAATCATTGGACCGTATTTGTGTTCAACTTATATCGATATTGAAATTCGCGCGAACTGATAGTGACCGACAGCGAGGCAATGTTTTAATTCGGGCAGTAGTGTTGACTGTAAACGAGATAGCTAAGCGGTATAATCCTGTGAATCAACTTGTTTTGGACCCGCTAATGGAGTGTTTACATCATCCTTCAGGTGTCTACGAGGAGTCGATGATCGATGAGACTGTTTGGTACTTTCGCACAGTGTTAGATGCTGCGCCCCCAGAACCCATGTTGATAGATGCCATGGCAGTATACGTGCCTGTGTTGTTTGAGATATATGCGTATTGCACTAGTAGAAAACTTAGAGGAGCTGGTGAAGCGAAATCAGCACTTTTGCTTTATTTGCACCGATGTGAAGCCAACGTTGGGGCTGCCATTCTAAGATCCTCCATTGCCACGGATTCTGAATTGGGTGTATTTGGAGATATTTCAATGAAACGCTCTTCGTCCGGGGGGCTTGTTATATACAAAGCTCTTGAAACTGAAAACTTATGTGTGGGGCGACAACTATTCACGAAAATGAAGCCAATCAGGACATCTAACGAGGAACAGGAAGAGGAGGAAGCTGACGAGGATGTAAATATGATGGAAAGATGCTGTGTTTTATCAGTTTTGTTGAAAACCCACGTGCCAAAACTGCTTGGGAAAGTGTTCCTCCAAGCTACTGGCTCAATTTCAAGTTTCTTTGATTCAGATGCCAATGGTATGCAGGTTGTGGCGGATGTGGCTTTGTTGCGATCACTGCTCGGTGTAAATATTGACGAGTTCGATAAGAAACTGTTGGTTCAAGGTATTTCGGGCATACTTCGAGGTTGCGCTGGTGCTCTTGGACTGTGGACATTTGAATCTGGTGATAACACACTGCTATCTGAACGAGCGTATTTCGCTCTAGAGATATGCCCTATTGCACTCGCTATTGCTGCAGCATTGACATCTAGTGAGTATAAAGTCGGAGAGAGATTTCTATTTCTACAGCCACTGATGGATCCACTGGCAGCGTTGTCTCGCACCAATGACACAACAGCAATCAATGCCGTGACGCAGTTTGCGGAGAAACTCGGGACATCAAGCAAGTTTGCGGAGGATCATTTCAGAAAGGTTTGCACTGAGATGTCTCAAGGGGCCCTCAGTATTCGCATGTCCGTTCTAGGCGTTGAATCAAAACTTCATAAGATTGTACCCGATGATGAAGACGAGATATTTGATCCGATTGGAAAGTCTATTAGATCCGCCGCTGGCCGTTTGATTTCAAATGATCCAGCTGTGAAAGCAATGGGCATGGATGATCTTGTCCTAATCGCCTTGCAACGAAATCCACTTCCTTCTGACAAACATTTGAATTCCGTTTTTTCGCTGATGGTGAACTGTCTTGCTGACAATGACTCGTATGTCTTCCTGACCTGCATTCGCGCAATGTCAGAATTACCGGCGACCCGTTTCGAGCAGGTGGTCCATCTGCTTCTTTCTGAATTCACCAGTGATAAGTCCAGCCTCGTCACGAGAGTTCGCGTGGGTGAAGTGTTAATGCTCGTCTGCCGAAGAGCAGGAGGAGGGCTTTACGCGCATAGTGGTGTTTTGATGGACGCATTTATTCAAGGGGGTTCAATACGGCGGTATAGTCCCAAGCCCAAAACATTCGACACTCAAGGCAAATACATCAGCGAAGGATCACGTGTAGAGTCGCTTGCATCATTTACGGAGTTGGAGCTTGTGTTTCGAAGCAGTTGCCTCTCAAATCTTGCAGATGTTTGCTACGCTGTTCCCATTGCTGCATTCCATCATGCTGTGGAGATAAGCAGCCTGGCAGAAGGTATTTTATCTCTAGAGAGACAGCACGCAGAGTCGGTAGGCGTCAGAAGAGCAGCTGCATTTATGTTGCGTTGCTTAATTGAGGGAGCCTCTCAAGTGGAAGATAATTATGCCATCGGTACTATCCCAACTCAATTGAAAGATGTTTTAAGGAGTATTAGCAACGCCTCCACCTTTGACAGTGATGAGGTCGTCCGACTTCACTGCAATGTGGCGAGGACACAATTTGATCAGATGATGAAAAAATTCCTTTTTGTGGAGAATAAAGACAAAGTATTGCGAGTATCTCTTGGACTCGAAAGGCTTGTATGATGTGCATTTTTATTTATGGAATTTTACGCGTATTTTCGCTCTATTAGATCCAGATTGAACAGATTCCCCGTAAAGTTCCCATGTGAGTTTTACACTGCTTGTCTCTGGGAATGCCCTCCAACTAGAATGTAACTCTTTAACAAAGCTAAATAGTTTTCGACTCAAAATTGTTTCGTCGTGTCTGAATCTCACTCTATTTGTAGTGAGATCCAAAATGATCATTCGTTGGGCAAGGTCATCAAGAAACGCGGCATAGTTATTTTCCTCTATCGTGTTTACAAACATATCAGCTAGGAAAAACATTGACGAATACACTTGGGAGAATGTTACGTATGCTGTATTGTCACTATCTAGCTCCCAGTCTCGATCGGTCAGTGTTTTGAGGTATATGTCGTCATACTTGCCAAGCAGAGCAATCTGTAGCTTCCGGTTGAGGCGATGATAGTCCGATTTGCACAGACGGTTAAGGTGCTCTCGGTCCGCAGCCAGCCAAATCAAGGTGACGATGGACTTTAGCCGCTCGCTGTCCTTTATTAAACCACGTTTAAGTATTGATCTGTCATCAAAATTGTGATCAAATGTGGCTCGTGTGCTGATTGAGTAATTCTTGAAGTTTTCGGTCTGGTTTTTCAACAAGTGTTCCAAGTCTCTGTCAAAAACTACACGCTTGCATCGAAGTTCTGATATGGTAATTGGACATCTTTCTAATTGCTTCAATTGCTCGGTGATCTTTTTCAAGGATTCAGTGGTGCTGAATTCTACTACCTTCTCGTCATTATCTCCTACAAGATCTTGAAACGAAATCCCCAATATACTCCGCCGATGAATGACCAACTGCATATCTCGTTGTCCTGATTGAAGCGATGGAAGGCAAGGCAGGATTCGAAACTCTCCGGTCATAGAAGCCTGCTGCAACAAGTGTTTCTCTAGACGTTTAGTGACAGAACGAGCCATGTCAGCAGTGCGTTCTTCTTCCTCCTTTGCCGCTCGAGAGGCTGCCAATACCAATACCTTTCTTGCCGTAGTGGTTCTTAAGAACAGCGCCGTCGGGCCAAGCTCGTCCATGATGCTCTCGTAGTCTGTGGTATCCTCCAACTCACCAGCTTTACTCTCAATCATGATTTACCGCGCCGACAGAGGGGGGCTATTTACGTACGAAGTAGATGTGGGGACCTTCTCGTTTATTGTAGGATGCTTGCTCGTCGAGGTGGAAAGGCATTTCGCAGCTTTGGACGATGTATTTGGTCTAGAGCTCACGAGGTTTCGCCTGATAGTGTTGCTGGAATCACCGAGCGTTTGATGCGAGAGGTAGTCCTTCCATTAAACACTGAGTTCATGGGTCCTCTTGCTGCTGACTCACATCGACTGACACCGCTTCCGTTTGTGTTTCTTCTAGGGAATCACTCGTCCGGAAAATCTTCCTTTATTAACTATATTCTGCAGAAACGTGTGCAAGAAACTGGGGTGGCGCCTACAGATGATGGGTTCACAATTATCGCTCCAGGGTTACGAGATGAAGACAAAGATGGACCTAGTTTGATAGGAGATCCGGATTTTGGATTTTCGGAACTGCGGTCTTTTGGTCCTGGATTAATGAACCGCGTGCACTTGAAGATCCGAAGTGGAATGGGGATTGATGACCTCATGCTGATAGATTCGCCAGGGATGATCGACAGTCCCACTGATTCGATATCGTACGTGGGCGCAGGACGAGGGCGACGGGACAGAGGATATGACTTTGAAGCAGTGACTCGATGGTATGCGGAACGTGCCGATGTCATACTGTTGTTTTTTGATCCTGATAAGCCAGGTACAACTGGAGAGACCTTATCCGTTTTAACGAATTCTCTGGCGGGTATGGACCATAAACTGCATATTATACTCAACAAAGTGGATCAATTTAAAAAGATCCACGACTTTGCAAGGGCTTATGGGTCTCTGTGCTGGAATTTGTCCAAGGTTATTCCAAGGAAGGATTTACCTCGTATATACACCATGTATACACCTGTGACAAATCAGGCATCTAGATTCATGGATCAAAATAGAGAGGTAACTCCATTCAACCATTCTGATCCGCAGATGAGTTGGGTGTCTTCCTTGAAGGACCTTGAATCCACCCGGGAAGATGTCATACAACAGGTGAAACGCGCTCCAGCTCGTCGTGTGGATAACGTGGTTACCCAGTTGTACGACTCAGCTAGATTGGTCAAGATGCACATGGCAATATCGGAGGTGGTTCGACAGGACTATCTGTCATTGCGAAGAAAAACTGTTGGTGCTGCTGTGGCAGTTGGACTCACGGGTAACTTGGTGTCTTTAGCTGCTTTGTATCTCGTTCCTGCGTTGTGGGGGTTCTCGGCCACTGTGAGTGGATCTTCTCTTGCAGGTGCGGCAGGTATGTATTTGTATGGGAATCACTCCTTACAGCAAAAGGCTAGTGAGATGTCATCAGAAGAATACCTCGATGCCATCTTCAAACATGTTTATGCTAAGGAACTTCAAGCTGGTGACGAATTCGCTCTTTCCTTGTGGACCAGGGTTCGAGTCAGTCTGACGAGCGCGATTAAAACTGTTGGTCCAGCTGGATTGCCTAGAGTATCTTCTAGGGATATCAAGAAACTCGATATTATTTTGGAAGAAAAAGTGCCTGAACTCCGAAGATTGGCAGCCCCTTTAGTATAATTTAGTTTGAATTTAGTATAATTTAGTATTGAATTTGAATTTAGTATAGCATCAAATAGGAAATACAGGTTCTGTACTTGATGAAGGAGGTATGACTAAGGGCGTCTGTTCGAATTACTGCACTTGTTGTTGGAGATGTTTCCAATTAGATTTCTCCTCGAATCTATTCCTGACACTTCAAACTTTATCCAGCGGCTTCGATATCATTTTGAACATTGGTCAGATCATGTATTAGGTTCATAAAATCATCCTGGCGCTGTGATATATCCAATTTATTCTGCTGGAGAAGCGTAATCTCATCGAGTAATATCGGTGATGCAACATCTCATTTGGTGATAGGACCCTTAACTCCTTCTAATTCCATCTGGTCTTGTTTATGTCGTGATGAATATTAATTTATTTTCAATATCGGTTTATGGTTGCTTTCACCTAATTTTGTGACCGATAAAGCCTGCAGCTTTTCCAAAATGGATGCTTGATGATCTTTCATCCATTTCAAAATTTCTTCATGATTCAAATGAAGTTTGGCCACTTTTTCAGTTACAGTGTCTCTCTTAGTTCAACCAATGTTTGTTTTAATACATTGATTTCAGAACTCATCGTTTCCTTTGTCTCGTTGGTGTCTGAGCGCAGCTGATCAATACTAGAGTGTACGTTGACATTCAGAGCAGCCATTTCCTCACTGTAAAGTTCCAATTCATTTTGAACCTGTTCAATCTTTTCTGTGACAATTGCTACAACATCTTGTTTGGTGGCGGGATCCTTAACTCCTTCAAATTCAATCTGGATCTTGTTCATGTCGTGAAGAATATTTTCAATATCAGCTTTATGTTTGCTTTCGTCTAATTTTGTGACCAACAAATCCTCCATCTTTTCTAGAATGAATGCTTGATGATCATTCATCGATTTCAAAATAGCTTCATGCTTCAAATGAAGTTCGGCCACCTTATCAGTTACAGTGTCTTCTCTTTGTGTCTCAAATTCAACTTGGGATGTTAATGCTTGTTTTAGTACACCGATTTCAGAACTCAATGTTTCCTTTGTCTCGTTGTTCTCGGAGCGCAACTGATCAATACTAGAATGCGTGTTGACATTCATAGCAGCCATTTCCTCGCTGTAAAGTTCCAATTCATTTTGAATCAGTTCAATCTTTTCTGTGACCATTGCTACAACATCTTGTTTGGTGGCGGGATCCGTAACTCCTTTTAATTCCATCTGAATCTTGTTCATGTCGTGAAGAATATTTTCAATATCGGCTTTATGGTTGCTTTCGTCTAATTTTGTGACCGAGAAATCCTCCAGCTTTTCCAAAATGGATACTTGATGATCTTTCATCGATTTCAAAATATCTTCATGCTTTAAATGAAGTTCGGCCACCTTTTCGGTTACTGTGTCTTCTCTTTGCGTCTCAAGTTCAGTTTGCGATGTTAATGTTTGTTTTAATACGCCAATTTCAGAACTCATCGTTTCCTTTGTCTTATTGGTGTCGGAGCGCAGCTGGTCAATACTAGAATGCGTGTTGACATTCATAGCGGCCATTTCCTCACTGTAAAGTTCCAATTCGTTTTGAATCCGTTGAATCTTTTCTGTGACAATACCTTCGTTCTGCTCTAAGGATGTTTGCAAGTACCGCATTTGAGTTTGAATCGCACTCGCAGAAGAATTCGCAGCTTGAAAGAAGGATTCCGATACCACCTTATCCAAAATAGAAGCAAAGCAGGAATCGATTTGATATTCAGTGTTATCCTCCTGCAATTGCTTGTCGCTTTCAGTGAGACTTTTTATATTTACGATATTTTGGGACATATCTTTGTTGAGTTTGGTTCGAAACGCTTCAAAATTCTTCTGCAATTGTTCTTCTTTCCCGCGAAGTTTCGCAATTTCAAGGTTAGAATCCATCTCTCCTTGTTGCAAAGAAAGAATTTGCTCCTGAACATCTTTCATGCGTTTATAATCCGAGTCTTCTACAATCTTCGAAACTAGAAAATCTAGTACTGAGCTTGTTTCAATACGGGTATCAATTCTATCAACTTGAGTTTCAATTTTATTCTCCAATTCGTGTTCAAGTTGAATGCGATCCAATTGTAAGGCGGTCAACTTGCTTTCCATTTTCTTTCGAATATCTACAAATTCTTCTTCACACTGATTCTCATGGGACGTTTGAGACTTTTCAATGGCGGCGAATCGTTTCATGTTTTCGTTCAGTTGAAATTCAGATGCATGGTCTATATATTCTGTCATGGATTTTCTATGGAAATCATCGATATCCTTTTGAACCGATTGTGCCACAATCAAACACATGTTATCAAGAATACTTGAAACTTCGATGTGTAGCTCCATCTCAGATTTTGTATTTTGCAACTCCTCCCTCAATACGTTTTCTTGCGCTTTCGCATCAATTTCAATTCTTTGCTTTGTTTCGATCAATGCAATATTTGTGGTGTCAAGTTGGTGTTGCACTTTGTTGAATGAACTCTTAAGAAAACTGTCCCGGCGAATCTGTGAATCATCCGTGCATTGCTGCTCCACCGTCACTAATAATGTGTCAAGAACGCTGTGAATTTCTTGTTCGTCTCTTAATAGCGATGCAGTTTCGGTGATTTCCTTTTTGACATTGGACTCCAAAATACCATTCTGACCATCGGAGTACTCTCGTTCTGACTTCAAGTACATTTTCAAAAGCTCGAGTACATTTGAATACCTCTCTTGAACAAATCCGTTTTGCAGCTCATGATTCGACTCTATTAAAGTTTCAAGATCCTTTCGGGCAGCTCGAATATCTTCTGTGCGAGTAGCACATTCTGCCTGAATATTGGTTTTGAGGACAGATCTAAAAACCACCAATTTGTTTTCAACCATTGAAATCATTCTGTCTTCGCTGGTGGCCATTCTTTTAGCTGTAAATCCTTCGATATCACGACACGCAGTGTTAAACTTGGTGTCAATCGCGACGATCCGGTCTGTATGAGACACTTCTAAGTCATGCTCACGGTCAGTCGCACGCTTTGTTTCTGCTCGGATATCTTGAAGACAATTTGTTAATTTAATTTCCAATCCAGCAGTTTGAGTTTCAACGGCGGCTAGCTGCGCTTGTGTTTCGCAAATGATGGATTCATGTCTTTCAAGTGATGTGACTTGGTGCTGAGTGAATCGGCTGGCAAGATTTGAATGCGCTACTTCGCAATTTTCAATTCGAAGTGATATACCATGTTCCAACTGAACCAAGTCTTTGCCGTGTTTAGTGGCAATCCGGGTCAAATTTTCTTGGTGTAAATTGTTGTCCTGGGTTCGTGATCCATGCATCTTGTTTTCAATATTCTTCAAAGAATCCTCGAGTAGGTTCGAAACGGAATGAATGTTTTCAGAAAGGTTTTCCTTGAAGCTTTCCATGGCAATTCTTGAGTTCATTAATTTGATACAGGTGTCGTTTTCAACGCGTTGCAGCGCGTCATTGGCCTTTTTGCTTTCTTCGTGGACTGTGTCCATGGCTGATTTTTCTGAGACAGCAATGCAACTAGTGAGATCTATCTTCAAGCCAGAAAGTCCCCTTACAATTCTTTCCTCCATTCCTGCGAATAAATTTTCGAATCTGGCTTCCATTTCCTGCTTTTCATCGTCACTTTGCTTTTTAAAATTTCGAATCCAAGTATCCAAATTGGAAATTCGCTCTGATTGTTGCTCAATATAGTTATATAACTCTTCAGTTCTGTAATTGTGATCGCGTTGCTGTTGCTGTAACGTGGTCTCGAAATGTTGATACAGGTTGCTATATTGTTCTTTGTTGTCACTTTCCAAAAACGCCAGTTTCGTTTCGACTACATTCATTTTACTTTTCTCTTCGGACCATCCAATGGTCATTTCATTCTTCACATTGGATATATGATCCGCAAAACCTGCTTCCAGAGAAGCAAATGCAGAAGTTCGTACTCTTATCTCAGCTTTAAGAAGCTTTTCGACCCTTTCTACCGCAGCGATTGCTGCCGCCTTTCCTTCAAGTTGCGCCTTTTCAAAAAGTGATTTGTTTTTCATATTCTGAGACGTAGTATTGCTTATCAAGTGCTCTACTTGGTTTGAAACAGCACTAATTTGTTTTTTCTGCTCTGTTTTGATAGTACCTGATTCGCGAATGAAGGATTCCATCTTTGAACCTACAGTATCTTGAAAAGCTTGCCACGAAGTTTCAATACTGTTCCATTTTTCAAAATTCTCAATTCGAAATGTCTCTTCTGCTTGCAATCTGTCCTTTCGTTCTCTACTTAAAGTTGTTGCGGTGTTATTGAGACGCTTTTCAGTGGTGTCTTTCACCATTTCCCCTCGTTCTTCTACCATGCGCAATTTACGAAACTCGTTATCTCGCTCCATCTCGTCCATTTCCTTGTTTTGATGTTGCATTTGATTCATTCTATCTGCCAGGCGTTTCTCATTCTCGGCAATTGAATCGGTAAGACGGTTCATTCGTCCCCAGGCAGTTTCAACATGGTATTGATTGGCGACCTCATATTCCTTTTGAGACTCTTTAACAAGTTGTAACTGGTTCTTAAGCATCGCTACCTCAGTTGAAAGTTGAGCATTATTCAAAAAAACCGTTTTTATATCCTGATCTACCACATTGCCTAGGTGGTGTATTCTCAATGCTCCGCGATCAGTCGTAGTCTTTAACCTTCCCAACTTCATTTCTGTTGATGATCCTTGGTCTCCAGCCTCCTTCTCACTGACTGCCAGCCTTTCATTCATGTTCTGCATGGCCACACGGAGGCTTTGAACCTCGGCCATGTGATTATTTCTTTCGCTGGTCAGTTTTGCCATCATTTGATTTACGCTGTTTGTAAAAGGGGTCTCTGATTTAATTTTAGACATTTCTGTCTCAACACGGAACAGTCTTGTTTGTAAATTAGTGATTGTTTCGAAATCAGGCGCTTTTGAAAAATACCGAATCTGTTCCTTTGAGGCGTCTTCAAGGTTGTTGTTTGGGATTTGTTTGAAAGCCTGCTCCCCTGCTTGCTGCCTCAACATGCGGCGTTTCTCATTTCCCACTCGCACCAAATGTTCCGGTGACCTTGACAAATCCATGAAGTTCCAACGGTACTAATTTTTATTAGATTTTTTTTATTAAACAACAAAAATTGATTTTTTTAAAGCACTATTAGAGTAGTGGATAAAAGCCATCAAATGCTAATTTCTTAATAAAATTGATGTTCCTCTCTCTGTATCACCAAAATGATCTCGCATACCTACCAAAAATGTCTGCAATAGTATCCTCGTATCCGTACCCCATCCAGCACCAATGCCAATAATGAAAGGAATCAAAATA
>Ga0105055_10007365_pt1 | contig 14666 bp, 20 predicted proteins | sample BON03_FD_78090 | JGI IMG/M metagenome (GOLD analysis project Ga0105055, IMG submission 78090) | Freshwater microbial communities from Lake Bonney liftoff mats and glacier meltwater in Antarctica - BON-03 | ecosystem: Environmental > Aquatic > Freshwater > Ice > Glacier meltwater | place: Lake...
TCCTCCTTCCCGCCTTCACGACACCAAATCCCAAGAGCCTCGCCCCACACACACGCGCACGCAGTACTTGCTCCTCATCTCTCTGATTTGCTCGTACTCATCTCACTAGTTCCTCCTCCCCCCTTCCCTCCCCTCCTTACATCGCGGGGAAATCAGCCACAAACTCCTTAGTCACACTGCTCAAGTGCGCCAAGACCTCCTTCGTCCCCTCCCACATGTTCGTCTCATGATACTCCACCCCATGCTCCCTGCAAAACCCCTCCACCAGGCCATGGAGCTTCCCCAGCCGATGCCTAGGAATCATGGGAAACAAATGATGGTCCACCTGATACCCCAACCCCCCACAGAACCACTGCACCAACCAAGAGCCAGTCACGTTCCTCGTGGTCGTCACTTGCAACTTCCAGAAATCCGGTCGCGCATCCGCATCATACACAGCCATGCCATTATGCCCAAGACCAAAGACCAGAGCAAGCAAAAACCCACACATCATTTGACTAGCCAAGAAGTACAAAATCGCCCGCGGTAAGGACATGTGGCAGAGCATCAACGCACCATACCACAGGTAATGAATGAACAGCCCCACCTTCTCCAAACCAACATTCTTGATCACTTGCCTCTCAGCCGTCGCTCCCTTGGTCGCCCACAAGCTCGCCCCCGGCACACCATCGAAGACAAACAAGAACGATTGCATCAACCACGAAATACGCGCCACCAGCAGGATAGGAAAGTACAAGACAGATTGGTGCTTAACGAAAAAAGGCCCCCAAGAGTACTGCTGCGCCCTGTCGGCCATCTTGAGCGACCAGGCCAGGATGGGCATAGTGTCAATGTCGGGATCTCCGTCTTGCGCGTCCGGGGAGGACTCGACGAGGTTAGGGACTGCATGGTGGGTGTTATGCTTGTTCTTCCACCACGCCACTGAGAACCCCTGGAATATATTCCCGATCATAATACCAGCAAGGTCACCATATGCCCTGTTCTTGAACACCTGGTGATGCAAAAAATCATGCGCCAACCACCCACACTGCTGCCAAAACAACGCAACCAAAAAAGCACTCAACATCTGCACCCCCAAATTCTGCGACCAGGCCACAAGCACCCACGCGCCCGCCGCAAGGATGACTGTCGAGACCACCTTCCACACATAATACAAAGGGTTGGCCTTAAAAAAACCGCCCGTAATCAACTTCCCCCTCAAGTCCCTATACGCCCTCTCAAAGCTCGCCTGTGCCTCAGGCTTCTTGTCGGAGCCCGGGACCAACTCACCAATATAAAAGGGATCAAGGTAGGAAGTAGCCCCCAGGGGGTGGAAGGCCGCGAAGATGTCCGTGCAGTCCCCGCCGGCGTGCGTGAAGATCACATTTCCCCCGGGGTGGTCTTGCCAGCCCGACACGTCATAGACCTTGTTGCGGTACACCAGCCAAGCGTCTTGCGGGGTCTTGTGTCGACGCACCTGAGAAAGGGAGGTAGGGAGGGAGGGAGGGAGGGAAGGGAGGGTGTGAGTGATGAAGGGATGGGAGTGAAAGGGGTGTAGGAGGCTGGGATAAGGGAGATGGAGGAGGCGTTTGGGTGCTGCTTCGTCATCACACGTGGCAATACAAGCATGCGAGCATGCCTGCATGCCTTCGATCCAACCACCACTACATGCAAAGCCTTAGGCAGCGCCTGTCTACCGCCGGTACATATACACATGGCCTCCCTGCCCCGTCACATACCTCGTCCCAGGTGATCTTGCCCCCACGTTGCTGAATGGTGCCTGCCTTGTCGGCCGTAAAGCTCAAAGACTCGGTCGTCTCGATCCGCTCGCCACCGCGTCCCATGGTTGTGTTGGTGCGGGTGGAGAGTTGTGCTTTCCTAAATACAAGAGACAACAAGCGCTCGACCTGTGTCGGGTGTGGGGTGGGGTGGGGGGAAAGAAAGGGTGAGTAAGGCTAACCCCAGGGGTGGTGGTTGGACAGAGCCAAGGGAAGGGGGAGGAAGTGTGTGAGAGGCCATCAGCGCTTGGCGTGCAGCGTGTGTGCACGTTGCTCGTGCTGCTGCCGTGCTGCCTCGTCATGCCATTTGTTCGTGCTAGCGCTTCCATGGTGGTGTGGCCGCGATCTAGGGCCGCAAGCCAACGTAGGCAGCATGCCCAAGCCGGCCGGCGCCAAACACGACGACGCGGCACCAAAAAATAAGGCCCTCATCAAATCCGCCGTGGCTCATCACTGCTCCACCTTGCTGTGTGGTAAAAGGGCATGGGCTTGCAACACTCCAAGCACTATAAATGGATCGCAAAATGTTCATCATTCATGCATTGTTCCACCTTGCTTCTGCCTCCGTGGCCAGCTCAGGACTTGGAGCCGCTGCCTCCTGTTGTTGTTGCTCCGGGATGAATGACGCAGCAAAACCTCAACCACGACCATGGCAAGAGTGTCCGGGCCATGCTTTCAGGCTTTTGCGAAGGTCTCGAGGGTATATATGCATGGGTTTGTCGACGCGCCGAGGCCGTTGTTCTTGGTTGGATCAGACGGAAAGTGCTGCTTGTGCTCGGCGACGCGAATCCATAGCCGTTGTCGACACGACACGACTTATTTTTTGAATCCCGAGGAGGCACCAGAAACACTGCGTGCATGGCTGGATTGAGTGAGAGAAGAGAGACAAAACGGCGCGAACGACGCTCATTGCTGCTTGCTATTGCAATATAGTTGTATTCTTGTATTGGTCTCATCTTTTAAACTCCTCCGTCCACCATTACAACACAAGCACACAGCGCCTCAAATCGTGTAGCCTCCTGCCTCTCCACCTGCTGACGGCCCACAGCCAGCCAACAACCTCCTCCCCCCGCCTCCATCATCGCGCCTCCCCCTCCTGCACCTCACCGTCCTCCCCTACATCACCCCACACACAAACACAGGCTTTGCCTTCCTTTCTCCAAAAAACACCAGCCCCCGCGCATCTCCTATTCTTTCCCCTCCCCCGCCGGATCGTCCTCCTCCTCCCTCCCTCGCCGGATCGTCCTCCTCCCCCCTCCCTCCCTCCTTCCTCCCTCCCCCTCCATCATCCCAAGCACCACCATGTCCCTCATCACGGTCGCCACGTGCAACCTAAACCAATGGGCTTTGGATTTTGACGGGAACCTGGAGCGCATCAAGGAGTCGATTAGGCAGGCTAAGGCCAAGGGAGCCAAGTTCCGCTTGGGGCCGGTGAGTGGTTGGAAAAGGAGGGAGGAAGGGAAGGAGGGAGGGAGGGAGGGCTGGGAGGGTGGACAAAGCATAGAGCATAGAGAGCGGAAGAAATGAAAAACAAAGCAAAGCACGGCCGGGTCTTGATTCAACAGTTCCAGTCAAACACTTTCAGACCTTATCAATCTAATGCTCCCTCCCTCCCACCCTCCCTCCCCTCCCTAGGAGCTTGAAGTGTGCGGGTATGGCTGCGAGGACCACTACCTAGAACAAGACACCTTCCTCCACTGCAACGAATCGCTGGCCTCCCTCCTCCAAACCGACCTCACCCACAACATTCTGGTTGACCTGGGCATGCCCATCCTTCATCACGGCGTCCGCTACAACTGTAGAGTCTTCCTTCTCAATTCCAAAATCCTCCTTATCCGCCCGAAGCTCTTCCTCGCCGACGACGGCAACTATAGAGAAGGCAGATACTTCACCCCCTACAAGCCCTCCCTTCCTCCCTCCCTCGAGACCCACCTCCTCCCCCCCTTGCTTCGGCGGGCAACGGGGCAGACGACTGTCCCTTTTGGGGTTGGTGCGGTTGCGACTCTTGATACGATTATAGGGTCAGAGACTTGTGAAGAGCTATGGACGGCACGAGCACCGCATATTGAGCATTTTTTGGGGGGCGTGGAGATTATTGGCAATGGGAGCGCGTCGCACCACCAGTTGAGGAAGCTGGATGAGAGGATACGGTTGATTTGTGGGGCGACGGAGAAATGTGGGGGGGTTTATTTGTATGCGAATCAGTGTGGGTGTGATGGGGGGAGGATGTATTTCGATGGGTCGTCGTTGATTGTTGTTAATGGTAGAGTGTTAGCACAGGCGCCTCAGTTTTCAGTGAAGGATGTGGAGGTGGTGGTGGCGACGGTGGACTTGGAGGAGGTGAGGAGTAAGAGAGCCTTTTCGGCTAGTATCAGAGAGCAGGCGAGTCGGACGGAGAAGGTTCCTCAGGTGTACGTGGGGGAGGTGGAGTTTGTGAAGGAGTGGTGCAGCAGCAGTAGTAGCAGCAGCAGCAGAAAGGAGGGAGGGGGCGGTGGTGGTAAGAACAAGAAGAAGGAGGAGGAGGAAGAAGAGGAATTTGAATGGCAACATCTCTCTCCCACCCTCCCCCTTGACCCTTCCACCCTTTGTCATTCCCCAGAAGAAGAGTGTGGCCTAGGCCCTGCTTGTTGGTTGTGGGACTACTTGCGTCGTTCAGGCGCGGGTGGCTTCCTCCTCCCCTTGTCAGGAGGGGCGGATTCAGCAGCAGTAGCAGCGATAGTAGGTGTCATGTGCCATTTGCTTTTCAAGGCCGTGAGGGAGGAGAAGGAGGGGGAGGGAGGGAGGGAAGGCGTACGGAGGGATGTGAGGAGGGTGATGGGGTATGAGGAGAGGTCGGAATTTCTTCCTTCTAGTCCTCAGGAGATAGCGAATTCGATCTTGCATACTATTTATATGGGTACCTGTAACAGCAGTGGTGTGACGAGAAGCCGAGCTGCTGCTTTGGCGGGGCAGATTGGGGCGTTTCATTACTCGCTCACGATTGATTCAATCGTCAGTGCGGTGCTTGGGGTTTTTGCCTTGTTAACTGCTGGGGTGAAACCGAGGTATTTATCACAAGGGGGGACAGCGACTGAAGATCTGGCTTTGCAGAACATCCAGGCGAGGCTCCGGATGGTGGTCGCTTATTTACTGGCGCAGTTGACGCCGTGGGTGCGAGGGATGGGTGGGGGAAGCACCAACATCAACATCATTAGTAGCAGCAGCACCACCGGCAGCAGCAGCAGCAGCAGTAGCAGCAGTAGCAGCAGCACCACCGGCAGCAGCAGCAGTAGCAGCAGTAGCAGCAGCAGTACTAAATTCATCCCTCAAAGGAGAGGCTTCCTCCTCGTCTTGGGCAGCGCCAACGTGGATGAGTCTCTACGGGGGTACATGACCAAATACGACTGCTCCTCCGCGGACCTCAACCCCATCGGCAGCATCTCTAAAGGCGACTTGAAGAACTTCCTTTTTTACGCCTCTGAAAAATACGGTTATTCAGTCTTGGCTGACATTGCTGCGGCGCCGCCCACGGCTGAGTTGAGGCCGATGGATGGAAAGGAGGGAGGGGGGGAGGGAGGAGGAGAGGGAGGGGAAGAAGAGCATAGCCAGGTGGATGAGGAGGATATGGGGATGAGTTACAAGGAGTTGGGGTTGTATGGGAGGCTGAGGAAGATTGAGAGGTGTGGGCCGGTGTCGATGTTTCTGAAGTTGCTCCCGGCGTGGCCGCATTTGAGTGCGAGAGAAATTGGGGAGAAGGTGAAGCTGTTCTTTAAATTTTATGCGATGAACAGGCATAAGATGACTACGTTGACCCCGGCGTATCACGCGGAGAGTTATAGCCCGGATGATAATCGGTTTGATTTGCGCCCGTTTTTGTACCCGGTGCGGTGGCCTAGGCAGTTTGCGGCGATTGATTCGTTGGTGGAGAGAAGGATGAGGACGAGGAAGGAGGGGGGGATGCCGGGAGTGGAGGTGTGAGGGACGGGAGCCCGGATGATAATCGGTTTGATTTGCGTCCGTTTTGGTACCCGGTGCGGTGGCCTAGGCAGTTTGCGGCGATTGATGCGTTGGTGGAGAGGAGGATGAGGACGAGTACGAGGACGAGGAAGGGGGGGGGGATGACGGGGGTGGAGGTGTGAGGGACGGAAGAGGGTTGTGTAAAATGCTGAACAATTTACGCCCGGTTTTTTACCCGGTGCGGTGCCCTAGGCAGTTTGCGGCGATTGATGCGTTGGTAGAAAGGAGGATGAGGACGAGGACGAGGAAGGAGGGGGGGTGGCCGGGGGTGGAGGTGTGAGGGGATGGGAGCGGGTCGTGTGTATAGAGGTTGATGGATTTATAATGCAATGAAAGTATAATCTAGCAAAGCAAAAAGTATGCGCGGGCACAAGAAGTAAACGGAAGGAAGGAGGAAACGAGTGGTTTGTGTGTGTTTTTTCGGTGTCGTCATCGTCGTCTTTCTTTTTCTTCTACTATGTTTTGTGCCTACTTTGTTGTTGTTGTTGTTGCTGCTGTTGTTGTTGTGCTGGTGGTGGTTGCTGTTTTGCTTGCTACTGCTCTACTTCGATTCCTCTCTCGGGCTTGCTTTGTATTGTGTGACTCACAAGAGCCACACACAAATGGAGGGGGAATGAGTCACAGAACGATTGGAATTAGAGGAAAAGAGAGTGAGAAACCGAGGAATATACATATGAATATGATGATGTGTCATGTGAGAAGAGGCCGTAGGTGGGAGGGAGCCTTGCCATCTCACTTCTTCTCTGCCTTATTCTCGTCTCGGTGTGCAGCCCCTCCTAAGGGCTACTGCTGGTCGTCTTCTATCTCTTCCTCTATGCCTCTCTCTCTCTCTTCTCCTCTTTCTTATGAATGAATTCTCTGCTTGCCTTTGCCTGCCTGCCTGCCTGCCCTGTCGTTCAGCCCATCTCTCTCTTCTCTATAACGTCGACACTCACTACCTATTTACAACTTCTAGCACAGCAGCAGCAGCAGCACACTCTTGTGCTACACCATAAGTGAAAGACAAATATACTCATCTCTCGCTCGTTTGTGTGTAATTTGTTCCCTCCTCCCTCCCTCCCTTCCTTCCCCACCCCCAAAAAGAATCTCTCTCTATTTCCTCCCTCCCCTCCCTCCCTCCCTCCCTAGGAAGCGGTCCTCCGGTGCTGCTCCAACTGGACCATCGCCCGTCGGTGCAACAATGAATCACCCTGACTGGCCTCATAACCCTCCTTCTCCAGCTCCAGCTCCTTCCCACCACCACCACTGCTACTGCTGCTACTGCTGCTGCTGTTGCTGCTGCTCTTACTGCTGCTGCTGCTGCTGCTAGGGGGATTATTGATCAAGCCACAAGGAGAAGGCTTCAAGAGCTCGCCCGCCCCGGCCACCATCCGACCCGCCCCCTTCTGCTGCTGCTGCTGCTGCTGCTGCCGCTCCTCTCCCTCTTCCTCCTCCTCCTCGATATACTCCTCCTCCTGCGCATCCTCAAACTCACGATGATCCTCCGCCACATACAGCACCTTCCCCGCCTTCCCTCCCTCCCTCCCTCCCTCCTTCCCACCACTGCTCCCCGCCCCCGTCACCGCCAGAGGATTACTCCTCGACCCCTCACTCTTCGGCGTCGACGCTTCCCCCTCCTCCTTCCCTCCCTCCTTCCCTCCCTCCACCTTCAGCGCAGCCGCCGCAGCAGCCGCCAGGTCCTTCTCCTTCTGCTTCTGTAGCCTGTACGCATCGCCCTGCCTCCACATGACAATTTCCATCTCCTGTATGTAGTGCTGCTGGGGGCCAATAATCGACCCGGGCCTACAAACCCTCAACCATCCAATCGCCTCCGCAGCCGTAAACCTGTAATGCTTCATCAAATAACACGCAATACACGTCCCCGTCCTCCCTAACCCGGCCTTGCAATGCACGGCGATCGCGCCTTCGGTCCTTTCGCAGGCCGAGAGGAAAGTCTGCAAAATCGCATTAGTTGGGATGCTGCCGTCGAGATAATAAAGCTCCAGGTGCTTAAGGCCTAGGGAGGTAAACCTGGGAGGAAGGGAGGGAGGAAGGAAGGGAGGGAGGGGTGAGAGGGTGGCATTGGTGGGGATGGATCCGTCGAGGTAGTAGAGTTCTAGATGCTTCAGGCCTAGAGAGGTATACCTGAGGAAGGGAGGGAGGGAGGGAGGGAGGGAGGGAGGTGCGAGCGCATTGAATAGCGATGGCGCCCTTCGGTCGCGTCGTAGGGCGAGAAGAAGGGGAGGGAGGGATGGAGGGAGGGAGGAAGGGAGGGAGGGAGGGGGGGGTACTTACTTGGTCTCGTCGTAATACTTCTTATTCAGCCTCACCACCAACTGGACGTTCCTCTTCAAAAAGTAGCCCGCGTAGTCCTCAGGAGTCAAGGTGAAGTAGCCTTCCGGAGAGAGCTCGCGGCTGTTGTGCGGGCCGGCGAAGGCCAGGAACTTGCCTTGCACCACCCAGTTCAGATCACCGTTCTCCACCTGTTTAACAGATGCATATGAATAAATGAATGAATGAGTATGTAAATGAGTTGAAATAAATAAATAAATAAAATAAATAAATAAATAAATAAATAAATAAATAAATAAATAAACAGATGAATAAATAAATAAATAAATAAGTAAATAAATAAAATAAAGTGAAGAGATGGTAGACACACAAGCACACCCCCTCTCTCCCTTCCCTCCCTCCCTTCCTCCCACCTGCTCAAAATGCTCATACTCCTCGGCATTGAACCGCGAGAAATCAAAGAAATCATAATACCGTGCCTTCGCCAGCCCCTTCAAACAATCCAAAATCGACAACGGGTAAGTACACAAACACGGGCTAGCGTCATGGAAGGTCGGAAAAGGCGGCGAGGTCTCCCTAAAAAGCTCAAAAGCCTCCTCCGGCGTCTTATCCAGATACAAGACAGACCAGGCCGCGATGAGGAAAGCGGCATTGGTACGCTTATGCGCGTGAGAGCCGCAGTAGTAGTAGATAATCTTATCACGCAGGGCCTCAGATTTAAGTTTGTTGTTGAGCCGTTGGCAAAAGCGGTAGGTCTGGGCGAGGTTGAGAGGGCCGAAGTCAAGGAAGAAGTTCCAGTAGACGAGCTCAGAGTCCATGGTGAAGAAATGCGCTTTTTTGGTGGTTTCCTCGCTGGGCTTGCTCCGGAGGGAGACGTAGTAGAGCCGGTCCTAGGGAGGAAGGGGACGGAGGGAGGGAGGGAGGGTGTCCGGTGAGACAGGAGGCATGTAAGCGACAGGAGAAGATTATAGAAGAGAGAAAGGGGCGTGGATTCTGCATTTGTCAGAACTACGAAGGCGGTGGTCTTGAAGGGGAGCGTAGGCAGGACGCGTTCTTGAGGTCGTCTATTTTGGACACCACACACACGGGGTAGGAAATGCACTATAGACAGGGACAGCTTCTCGATCGAGGGCAGGAAGGACTGCTATTAACAGAACGGCGTGCATTACATGGCTACATTCAATCGCTTTTCGGGGGGGGGGGGCTTACCGGCAGGATCTCGGTCGCCGCCGCGAGCTCTGCGTCCGTCATCCTTGGCGCAAGCAGGCAAGCACCAGCGCAGACGTCCTCCTTCTTCCTGTGTGAAATGTGTAGGGGGATGGTGGTGTGCGTGGGTGTGAGTGTCCAATTTTCGACTGCAGTAGTAGTCAGCGAATTCTTTTCACTGCTGCAAGGGGCTGTGGAGCGTGTGTCAAGGCAACCGTGTCGCCAGGGCCACCATGCCGTGTGCAACCAGCTGTGCCGCTCGCGCCGACAATGGCAGGGTGGTGGGCAGGGCGTGGAAAGCAGGGGGGGGCGAGGCGTCGTGGGGTGCGCCACAGCATCCCCGGCCAGGCTAGCGTTACGCTCTCTTCCTGTCTCTGGTCGAGGAGAAGCGTGTAGTGCGCACGGCGAATGTCCTCGAGTGTGTCAATTATGGGTTGTCAAATGGGTGCACAAAGTCCTCGAAACCACAGGCACCGAGCCAGGGTAGTGGCCAAAGACACAAATTAAGCACGTCCCGCTTGCGCGTGTGCAGGGTAGGGCAACGACGCTTGCCGCCTGCCTAGTGGAGAGGCGCGAGTAGCGAAACTGCCTCATGCTTTCAACACTTGAAAGGCGCTAAACGGCTGAACCTCAATAATCAACCGGCCGTTGAGAGGCAGGAGGTTGTTGTTCCGCGCCTTTTCTTTCGCTGCGTGCGCACGCCGTGCTGCGGGGCGGGACGTCCTTCCCTCCGTACTAGATCTGGCGCCATGACTCAAACATCTGTTTGGCGAGGCAGCTTTGTTTTGGGGGGCGCCCGCGCTGCGGGGGGTCTCCTTCCCTGCCAGGCCCTTTGGTTTACCAGTGTGGGTGCTTATGTGTTTGTTTCAGGCATCACTTGTCCACTCTCTTTTTATTATTTTGTTAGCAACATTTCCAGGCGCTTGATTACCCTGTACTGGTCGTGACCGCGGCGCAAATTGTTCATCACCACCCGCTTCTAATTATTTTCACCCACCCCCTCCATCCAACGCGCCCCCAAACAGGCATCTTACACAATGCATGCCCGGTGCACCTCGACGCTGCTTCTTTTGCTCGTGTGCTTTAGTACGACGGCCGTGAAGGGTGGCTACCTCCGCGGCGGTGGCTTTACGGATGACGTTGGTGGTGTGGCGGGTGGTGGAGAGTCCACGTTGCAGGCCGCCCTGCGTGCTTCTTCCACGGCCCCTGGCTCGCAACCCGCTTTGTGTTCTGGTGCTCCTTTCCCCATTCCCGAGCAAGATGAAGATAGCCGCGGCTTGACGGGTGCCCTCGAAAACAACGACAATGCCGTGAAAGGTAGCATGCCGCAGCGCCATGGACAGCCGGACATGGCCGTGGGCACACCGGCGCTGCAAACGCTGCAAGGCCAGGCACTTGGGCCTACGGAGCTCCCCGCCCTCCTCCCTTTTGCGTCGCCTTACGTCACTACGCCGTAGGCTGGGTTGGAATGAGAGACTCCTGCGTCCGCGCTTTCATCGCAGTGAAGAGACTTCCTTGTGGTGGTGATGGAGGGGGTAGAAGTGGTCAAGGGAGAAAGACGATGCGACGTTTAGCGCACACAATCAATCAAAACGATGAGATGAAGGAGGGATTCAGCGCGTGCAAATCTGGAACTTGAGACCTGGATGTTCATTCTCTTACAGCTGAATTTGTTTTCGAAGTCAGCCTCTGATCCAAGAGACTGATGGAGAGAAAGAAAAATACAGAAGCAAAGAGAAGACAGAATAAAAGCGAGAAAACATTACAAATAAAAAAACTCTTGTGTGGTCATATCTATATATATACTTTCCTCTTCTCTTCTCTTTCGTCTGCTTCATGCATCCATCCACAATCTCTTGGCAAGCACGCCCCCATCCAAATCATGCACCTACATACATCAAATACACTCACCACCAAGCGGCCGCACGCCTCGCTTCTCACACCCTCCCTTCCCTGGCCGTGCACCTCCCCACCATACTCCTTATATCGATTTGTATGTTTCCTTCTACTCTCTGCGTTGCTCAATTTGTCTGTCTTCTCGTTGTCTTTTTTCGAATACGTTGTGTATAAGCCACAAATACGCTTATCCTCCTCCTCTTCCCTCCTCACTTCCTCCCTCCACAGCGCACCAAAACAATCGTGGTCCTCCACCTTTCACCTCAGCTCTCCTTACTTTCCCCCCTCTCTCTCATACCAACACTGGTCACACACACAATACAAATATCTACCTAAAACTACCGCACGCCACCTCTTTGATTAATAAATACATGAGACTCTTCCTCCTCCTCCTCCTCCCTCCTTCCCCCCCTCCCTCCCTTACTTAGCACCCACCGCCGCCGGGTTCAGGGCATCCACAATCTTACACCACTCCGTCATCTCCTCCTTATTTCTGCCCTTGAAAGCCACCACCCGCTTATGCGCTAAATCCTTAAACACTTTCTTCAAACCCGTGCTTGGCCCTCCCCCCCGCACACCCACCTCTACAATCTCAAACGACATATCCTTCACGCTGCTTGCATTTTTAAAATGCGCATCACAATGAGCCAAATTGAATGTCAGGCTCGGCGAGACCATCCCCAAGGTCTTCTTCCCACTCTCCTTATCGGTAGGGAAAAGATTCGTAGTGGTACTGTCGAGAGGAAGCGCACCAGTAGCACGACCAACCGTCTCTGGCTTCGCCACCAGGCTCTCGAACGCCTCCTGGGCAGCAACAGCAGCAGCAGCAGCAGTAGCAGCAGTAGCAGCCTTGGTGTTGCTGGACGGGAGGTCGAAGACGTGCAGGTAGTTGTCAACGGTCACGATGGCCAGGACGGGCTTCCAGGGCTTGAAGACATTGGTACTCTTCCGCTCAAACACCTTGGGGAGGGGAGGGAGGGAGGGAGGGAGAAAGGGAGTGACGGACGGAGGGTGATATTATTTTGTAAGAGGATGGAGCTATCCCGTGGGCTCCACGAGCACAGGAGGGATGAAGCGGAGGGAGAAGTGAGGAAAGGAGGGAGGGAGGGAAGGAAAGAGGGTTGATCACCTACCTGGACACGCTTCGTCAACGGACTCCCCAACGGGCCCTTCAGCACATGAGTGAACTCCTTAGCCACCCGCTTTTTGGTGCTGCTGGCTCCTCCCACCTCCGCACCAGCAGCAGCAGCAGTACCAGCAGCATTCATCGACACAACCAAGGGCAACGCCGCGTCCAACGTATTAGACAACCCATTATTACTCATCCCCCCAAAGCCCGTAGCACCCATCGCAGGGGTAGGGGTAAACATACGCACGGGCCTATTAGCAATAATCTGCCTCTTACGTCGTTTCCCCTCCTCGGAATGCTCCAGCCTCTGAGCCCCCGTCCTAATATCCGCCCCAATCTCCTTCTCGATCAAATGCGGGTCAGCCACCCGAGAATGGACCATGCTCGAAAACGTCAGCCCCAACTCCGGGAGCTTCTTCCAACACGCCGTCTGCTGGTCATGCAGCGTCCCCAAGGCCGTGTGAATCGCCTGCCTCCTCGTCATCTCCGTATCCTTCATCCGTGTAAACAACCCCCCCAACCCCGAGCTACACACCCCCCACGTCTCCAACAGCACCTCCACCGCCACGCGATACTGCATCTCAAACACCCACAAATCCAGCCCATTCTCATTCATCCCCATCTTCTCCAACGCCTCCGCCTGGTCCCTATACTCCTTATAGGCCTGCTGGACATTGCCCTCCGCCAGCTCAATATCCTCCAAGTACGTCTCACCATCCACCAAAATCAACTCCACCGCCGTATTAAACGTCGTGACCATCCCCTCCAGATTCGGCACAATCTCCCCCTCAATCACCTTGCCAAACGCATGCACCTGCTCCACCATCTGTTCCTGGACCCCCAACAGGTCATCGAGCAAATTCTTCTTCGCTGCACCAAAAGCCGTCTCCAAAGTCGATTTATGCCCCCCCCCATGCTTGAGCTTCTCGGACTCCTCCTTCATTTCCAAAATACACCGCACGTAGGTATTCTCAGCAGCGACTTTGCGGGAGAAAAAATCGAGATAACGGGTGTTTTCGCTTTTGCTCCGTTTCATGACTAGGGTGAACGCCATCCAGTACATAGCATTCGACTCTCGCTTGTGATCATAGTACTCCCTCCGGGCAATCTCAAAGTCCTCAATCTGCTTCACCACGTCCAGCTTCAACGCGTAGTTCTTCGCCAGCGCCTCAGCGGCCTGTGCCTTGACTTCTTGCTGACGGTCCATCTTAAAGAGAGTGGTGGTAGTAGTACCAGCAGTAGTACTAGCGGCGAAGGCCCCGCTCAGAGGACGCTTCCCGCCCTGGATCTGCAGGGCCTTGGCTTGCTGCTCCAGCTGCTCGAGCACGTCCTCGTTGTCCTCTGCTTCGTCGGGCCGGGGCACGCCCCTGCGGAAGGCGATGGGGCTGATGATCTCTTCCTCTTGCTCAGCATGCATGCCGGCCACGGGCTTCATCTCTCCGAAGCTCATCTGTTGTGTGTGTGTGGTAGGAGGGAGGGGTGGTGGTGAGTATGTGAAAGGAAAAGAGAGTGACAGGAGGATAGTGTATGAGTCAAGGGGGCAGACGCAGGCACTGACTGCCGAGCAAAGCGGCAAAATGTGAGGGCAGCGGGCATACCGCAAGGGAGGGTGGCAAGGAGAGGGAGACGAGCAGTCACAGACACTACAAGACTAATTGAACTCATATGTACTCTTGTCAAGAGGCAAGAACAGAAGGTGGTACGAGGATAAGCCTCTACAGGCAGACAGACACGTCATCGACACCAGGCAGGGGAAATTTCTCGGGGGTGTGACGCGGCAATGACAAGAGGGGGCCTAGGCAAGGCAAGGGAGGGGCGTGCAGTCCATGCGACAACCACAACAGCATGGGGATTGCCCCGCGCACACACACACGCCTCCGCACATCCATCCGCGACTGCGTGTGGCCTCCCAGAAGTCTCCATATCTGCGGGATGCGACTCACCTCATCTGACATTGTTCTTTGGGGGGGCTGCCTCGATGACGAGCGACGCTGGCCTCCAGTCGCTGCCTGCCTGTGTAGTTATGCATAGAGGGTCGATGAGAATATGGGTGGTGATTGTTAGTACGGAATGTATCGTGTCACACAGTAAACCAAAGGCCCGGCGTTTGTTCCGGCATTGGGGACCAACGATGACGGCAGAGCCAGTGGAATTTGGGAGAGACGAGAAGCAAGCGCTTGCGATTCAGAGCGAGGCCACTGAAGATAGGCAGCAACAGGAGGGGACGAAGGCATGCATCGAGCACCGGCTTTTGTCTAGCTCTGTGCGCATCCCAATTTTGGGTTCGGTGACCTAGGGCTTGGGAGGAGGATTGGAGTCGAGACGCGACGATTTTGGTCCTGCGTCCGTTGTGATTCAAAACCATTTGAAAAATGCCTGAGCCGTTTAAAGCAGCAGCAGCAGCAGCAGCA